>Ga0207706_10001856_pt1 | contig 20689 bp, 22 predicted proteins | sample KBSC53metaG_FD_184318 | JGI IMG/M metagenome (GOLD analysis project Ga0207706, IMG submission 184318) | Corn rhizosphere microbial communities from Kellogg Biological Station, Michigan, USA - KBS C5-3 metaG (SPAdes) (version 2) | ecosystem: Host-associated > Plants > Roots > Rhizosphere > Soil ... | reverse complement strand
GCGATCGCGCTGAAACCCTGCTTTGCCTGGCGCATGCTGCGCGACGAAGTCAGGGCGGTCGGTGCCGCGCTCGACATCGGACTCGATGCCGGCCGCGAACGCCTGCGCCGCCTGGTCAGCCGCGACGTGACGCAGCTCGATGCGGCGACCGTCCGCGAGTCCGCGATCGAGACGCTGGCCGAGAACCTCAACGACTCGCTGATCGCGCCGCTGTTCTGGTTCGCCTTGTTCGGTCTGCCGGGTGCGGTGGTGTACCGCGTCGCGAATACGCTCGATGCGATGTGGGGCTACCGCGGCGCGTGGGAGTGGGCGGGCAAGTGGAGCGCGCGCGCCGACGACCTGCTGTCGTGGTTGCCGGCCCGCGTGAGCGCGGCATTCCTGCTGCCGAAGCCCGCGGCATGGCATGAACTTGCCAACGAAGCCATGAGGACACCGTCGCCGAACGGCGGCTGGCCGATGGGCGCGATGGCGCTGCGTCTGGGCGTGCGCTTGAGCAAGCCCGGCGTCTACACGCTGAACCCGAAGGCACGCTCGCCTGGGGCATCGGACCTCGAACGTGCCCTGCACATTGCGGGGCGCGCTGCATGGAGCGGCATCGTGCTCGCAGGCGTCGCCTGCCTCGCGCGGGAGTTCGTTCGATGACGGCCAAGGCAGTGATGGTGCTCGGCACGACCAGCGGGGCCGGCAAGAGCTGGCTCGCGACGGCGTTGTGCCGCTGGTATGCGCGCCAGGGTCTGAAGGTTGCGCCGTTCAAGGCGCAGAACATGAGCAACAACGCGCGTGTCGTGCCGGGGTCGAACGGCGCGCTTGGCGAGATCGGCAGCGCGCAGTATTTCCAGGCGCTCGCCGCGCACGCGGAACCGGACGTTCGCATGAACCCGGTGTTGCTGAAGCCCGAATCCGACACCGGCAGCCAGGTCGTCGTGCTCGGCGAAGTGCGCGCCGATCTCGCCGCAGTGCCATGGCGCGAGCGCAGCGAGCGGCTCTGGCCGTGTGCGCGCGAAGCGCTGCATCAACTGATGGCGGAGAACGACGTCGTCGTGGTCGAAGGCGCAGGGTCGCCTGCCGAGATCAATCTGATGGCCAGCGACTTCGTCAACCTGCGCACCGCGCGCGAAGCGCAGGCGGCGTGCCTGCTGGTCAGCGACATCGATCGCGGCGGCGCATTCGCGCACCTCTACGGCACCCACCAGTTGATCGGCGCGGCCGATCGAGCGCTGATCCGGGGCTTCGTGCTGAACCGCTTCCGCGGCGACCCGCATTTGCTGGCCCCCGGTCCTCAGCAATTGGAGCGGCTCACGTCGGTACCGACGCTCGCGGTGCTGCCGCTGTGGCGCGAGCACGGCCTGCCCGAGGAAGACGGCGTGTTCGACGAGCCGGTCAACGGCGCTGCCGCTTCGGCGCTGCGCATTGCGGTGATCGCCGCACCGCGCATCAGCAACCTCGACGAATTCCAATCGCTGCGCCAGAACGCAAGCGTCCGGCTGCGCTGGGCTCGCTCCGCCGCAGCGCTGCACGATGCGGACTGGATCATCCTGCCCGGCTCGAAACACACCGGCAGCGATCTGGCCTGGATGCGCGAAGCCGGCATCGCCGGCATGATCGAAACCCACGCGAGAAGCGGCAAGCCGGTGCTCGCGGTCTGCGGCGGCTTGCAGATGCTCGGCGAGTTGCTCGACGATCCGCATGGCATCGACAGCGGCGCCACTGGCCTCGGTCTGCTCTCGCTCGCCACGCGCTTCGAGCGCGAGAAGGCGCTGCGCAAGACGAGCGCAAATTTTCGCGGCGTTGACGGCGTATGGTCGGCGTTGGCCGGCGTCGCGTTCGACGGCTACGAGATCCACCACGGGCGCACTCTCGGCGTGGCGCCGCACGCGGCGCGCGCCGTGCTGTTCGACTCACGCGGCGCGGCCGTCGGCTGGCAGCAGGGCAGCGTGCTGGGGCTGTATGTTCACGGCCTGTTCGAATCGGCGGCGGTGCTGCGCGCGCTGTTCGGCACCGGCGCGCGCAGCCTCGACAGCGTGTTCGACGGGCTCGCCGACTTCGTCGACCTGCATTTCGAACCCGGCGCCTTGCCATCCTTGCTGAAGTGAACCTCCGATGACCCAGCTCCCGACCATTGACCCGATTGCCGATGCGGCGCTCGCAGACCGGCTGCAGCACCGGATCGACCGGCTGACGAAGCCGGTCGGCTCGCTCGGCCGCATCGAAGCGCTTGCCCTGCAGATCGGACTCATCCAGCGCAGCGAGCGTCCGCGCCTCGCCTGTGCGCAGATGCTCGTGTTCGCGGCCGACCATGGCTTGGCGGCGCAGGGCGTGTCGGCCTATCCGAGCGACGTGACCTGGCAGATGGTCGAGAACTTCCTGGCCGGCGGCGCTGCGATCAGCGTGCTGGCCGAGCAGCATTCGCTGGCCCTGCACATCGTCGACGCTGGCGTGCGCCACCGCTTCGAACCGCGTCCGCGGCTGATCGTGCACAAGATCGGGGAGGGGACTGCCGATTCATCGCTGGGCCCGGCGATGACAGCCGAGCAGTGCGCACGAGCGATCGATGCCGGCCGCGAGATCGTCGCGGCGCTGCCCGGCAATGTGGTGCTGCTCGGCGAGATGGGTATCGGCAATACCTCCGCCGCGGCGTTGCTGCTCGCGCGGCTCACCGGCCGCGACGTCGCCGAGTGCGCGGGGCGCGGCACCGGGCTGGACGACGCCGGTCTGCGCCGCAAGCTCGACGTGCTGCGGCGCGTGCTCGCGCGCCACGAGTCAGCCAATGGCGCACTTGATGCGCTGGCCGCATTCGGCGGGTTCGAGATCGCGATGATGGTCGGTGCGGCGCTGCAGGCCGCAGCGCTGCGGCGCCTGGTCGTTGTCGACGGTTTCATCACCGGTGCAGCGATCCTGATTGCGGCTGCGCTGGTGCCTGCCGTGCTCGGCTACTGTGTGTTTGCGCACCGTTCGAATGAAGCGGGCCATGCGTTGCTGCTCGAACATCTGCGCGCCGAGCCGCTCATCGACCTCGGCCTGCGACTCGGAGAAGGTTCGGGCGCTGCGCTCGCATGGCCGCTGATCGACAGCGCGTGGCGGTTGCTCGATCGCATGGCGAGCTTCGACTCGGCCGGTGTTTCGCAGCGGAGCGACGGGTGATCCGCGAGCTGCGCCTGTTCCTGATCGCGCTGCAGTTCATGACGCGTGTGCCGGTGCCGCGCTGGGTCGGCTTCGAGGATGAGTGGCTGAACCGCAGTGCACGCCATTTTGCCGGCGTTGGAGTGCTGGTCGGAGGGTTTGGCGCCGGGGTACTGTGGGTGGCAGCCCAAGCATGGCCGATGCCGGTCGCCGTCGGGCTGTCGATGGTGGCAACGCTGTGGCTGACCGGTGCGTTTCACGAAGACGGATTCGCGGACACCTGCGACGGGCTCGGCGGCGCGGTCAGCCGCGAACGGGCGCTCGAGATCATGAAGGACTCGCGCATCGGTGCCTATGGCGCGATCGGCATCGTGACGATGCTCGGCCTGAAGGCGGCGACGCTCGCGACCTTGCCTCTGGCGAGTGCGCTGCCGGCGCTGGTGCTGGGCCACACCGCGAGCCGCGCGGCGGCAACCGGGGTGATGCTTGTGCTGCCCTATGCGGGCGATGCCGCGCATGCAAAGGCCAAGCCGCTCGCGCAGCAGGTCGGCGCCGTCGAGGCTGCCGGGGCGGTGCTCTGGGTCGGCCTGGTGTGCATCGGCTTGTGGACGCTCGATGCAATCACCGCGTCGGCGTTGGGCATCGGGCTTGCGAGCGCAGCCGTTGCGACGATGGTCTGCGCGCGTTGGCTGCGGCGTCGCCTCGGCGGGTTCACCGGCGACACGCTCGGCGCGACGCAGCAGATCGCGGAGCTGGCGCTGCTGCTCGGCGTTTCGGCCACGCTGCAACTCGGGTTGGCCTGAGGCTGCGGGCGATGAGCCTGCATGTCTGGCGCCACCCGAAGCCCGGAGGGGCGCTGGGGCTGTGCGTCGGGCGCACCGACTTGGCAGTCGATCGACGCAAGGCCAAACGGCTCGCCCATCGCATCCGCGCTCACGCGCGGTGCCTCTCGCTCCCGCGCCGCATCGTGACCTCGCGGCTGCAGCGCAGCGCCCTGGTTGGCCGGTTGCTGGCGGGCTGGGGCTGGCGACATAGGGTCGACCCGCGGCTCGACGAGTTCGACTTCGGCCGCTGGGATGGCCGGCCCTGGGCGGAGGTTTCGCGCGACGAGATCGACGCCTGGAGCGAGCACTTCGCGACCCATCGCGCGGGCGGCGGCGAATCGGTGGCCGAGCTGCTCGGGCGCTGCCGCGCATTCATGGCGGAGCAGCGTGACTGCTGCGTCGTCGCTCACGCAGGCTGGATCAGCGCGGCGTGCTGGGTGCAGGCGAACAGCGACGAAGCCCCGCGGGCATCGACTTGGCCGGCAGCGCTTGCCTATGGCCGCCACATCGCGCTCGGCTGAGCGCTCAGGCAGGGGGGTTCGGATCGAGCGGCATCGGCATCGTCGCGAGCCGATTCGGGGTGCTGGTTTCCCAAAGCGCGCCCGGGGCGGTGTCGACGTTGCCGGTGACCACGTGCATCAGGGTCAGGCTGGCGCGCGACGCGAGCTTGCGCAGCATCTGCACCTGACGCTGGGTCCACTCGAGCGGTTGATTCAGCTGCTCGCAGCTGAAGGTGCCGAACAACTCGCCGTTCACCGCGAAGCACATGTCCATCACCGAGCGGATGTCGTTCGGCTCGAGGTAGGCCTTGCGGAACGGCGCGACAATCGGGTCGGTGCGGGTCTCGGAGACGACGACGCAGCCGTCATGCAGCAAGCGGTCGAAATACGGACCGGTATCGGCGCGCAGCAGGTCTTGTGCGGCAATCATCCGATTCTGGATGGCGTCATACATCGCGATCGAGCGCAGGGCGCGGCCGGCCGGGGTGTCGATGAACACGCGCACCGTCGCGCGCGAGCACCCGATGTGGCCAGCCAGGAAGCGGGTGAACTGCTCGAGGTAGCGGCCGCCGTCGATCTCGCCGCGCTCGAGGCTGCTCGAAATCTCCTGCAACTGTTCATATTCGGCCATAGGCCGATTATCGTGTCAGATCGTTCGACCCTCGACGCGCCGCTGCCACGCTCTCGCGTGATTTATTTCGGAGCGTTGTGTCGGGCCGCGAGAAAACCCGGCGCCGCGTCGCAGTAGCGAGCAACGCCGCACTGCTCGCACAGCGGTCGGCGCGCCTGGCAGACATAGCGGCCGTGCAAGATCAGCCAGTGGTGCGCGTCGGTCAGATAAGCCGCGGGCACGCGCCGCAGCAGGCCCGATTCAACTTCGAGAGGTGTCTTGCCGGGGGCCAGGCCAGTGCGGTTCGCTACCCGGAAGATATGCGTGTCGACCGCCATCGTCGGCTCACCGAACGCGACGTTCAGCACCACGTTGGCGGTCTTGCGCCCGACGCCCGGCAGCGCTTCGAGCGCTTCGCGGCTGCGCGGCACCTGGCCGGCGTGCCGTTCGATCAGGATGCGGCAGGTTTCGAGCAGGTTCTTCGCCTTGGTCCGAAACAAGCCGATCGTGCGGATGTGTTCCGTCACGGCGTCGATCCCGAGCGCGAGCATCCTCGCCGGGGTGTTCGCGATGACGAACAGGCGCCGCGTCGCCTTGTTGACGCCGACGTCGGTGGCCTGCGCCGACAGCAGTACGGCCGCCAGCAGCTCGAACACGTTCGTGTATTCGAGTTCGGTCTCGGGCTGCGGATTGGCCGCCTTCAGCGTGGCGAAGAAGGGCTCGATGTGCTGGGTCTTCATCGGCCAGGATTGTCGCTGCGACCGCGTGCGGCGAGGCGTTCGTCGTGCTCGCGCCGGTTGCGCTCGAGCCGTGTGCGATGCCACGCGAAGCGTTCGCGCGCGCCGGTCGCCTGCTGGGGGCCCCAGGCGTCCCAGCCAGTGTGCGGGCCGCTCGCGTCGACCAGCGCAATGCAGTCGACCGGGCAGGCCGGGATGCACAGTTCGCAGCCGGTGCACAGCGAATCGATCACCGTGTGCATCTGCTTCGGTCCGCCGACGATGCAATCGACCGGGCAGGCGTCCAGACACAGCGTGCAGCCGATGCACCAGCCTTCGTCGATCACGGCGAGACGGCGCGGGCCCTCCACGCCGTTCGCAGGATTCAGCGGCACGACGGCCCGGCCGGTCAACGCGGCAAGGCGCGCGACGCCTTCACGTCCGCCGGGCGGGCATTGATTGATCTGTGCGTCGGCCGACGCGATCGCGTCGGCGTAACTCCGGCAGTCCGGATAGCCGCAGCGCGTGCACTGCGTCTGCGGCAGCGCGTCGTTCAGCCGGTCGGCGAGCAGGTACGAGGGCGCGGCCGGATCGGCCATCGAACAGATCCCTACTTTGCGGCCCGTGCAGTCGACTTGCGGACCGCCTGCTTCTTCGCGGCGACCGGCGCGGCGCGCCTGCGCCCGACGTCGGCCTGATGGTCGGCGATGAAGTCGCGCAGGTGGGGATAGACCTTTTCGCGCCAGCGCCGACCCGAGAAGATGCCGTAGTGGCCGGCACCGATCGCGTCATAGTGGAACTGGCGCGCCTTCGGGATGCCGGTGCACAGCTCGTGCGCGGCGCGGGTCTGACCGGCGCCGGAAATGTCGTCGAGCTCGCCTTCGATCGTCAGCAGCGCGCTGGTCTTGATGTCCTGAGGGCGCACGAGCTGGTCGTTGACCTTCCAGGTGCCGTTGACGAGTGCGAAATCCTGGAACACGGTCTTGATCGTGTCGAGGTAGTACTCCGCGGGCATGTCGAGCACCGCGTTGTACTCGTCGTAGAAGTCGCGGTGGAACTCGGCGCTGTCGTCATCGCCGCGCACCAGATCCAGGAAGTAGTCGTAGTGCGAAGTGAGGTGGCGGTCCGGGTTCATCGCGACGAAGCCGGTGTGCTGCAGGAAGCCCGGGTACACGGCGCGGCCGGAGCCCGGGTAGTTGGTCGGAACGCGGTAGATCACGTTGTTCTCGAACCATTCGAAGCTCTTGTTCATCGCCAGGTTGTTGACGGCGGTCGGGCTCCTGCGGGCGTCGATCGGGCCGCCCATCATCGTCATCGTGCGCGGCGTGGGTTCGCCGTTGCTTGCCATCAGCGAGATCGCGGCGAGCACCGGAACGGTCGGCTGGCACACCGAGATCACGTTCACGTCGGCGCCGATGTGGCGGATGAACTCCTGCACGTAGCTCACGTAGTCGTCGAGGTGGAACGGGCCGGCATCGACCGGCACCATGCGGGCATCGGTCCAGTCGGTGATGAAGACCTTGTGATCCTTCAGCAGCTCGCGCACCGTGTCGCGCAGCAGGGTCGCATGGTGGCCCGACAGCGGGGCGACCACCAGCACCGTGGGCTGGTCCTTGATGCGCTTGAGCATCGGCAGGTCGTCGGTGAAGCGCTTGAAGCGCAGCAGCCGGCAGAACGGCTTTTCGATCGCGAGCTGTTCCTGCACGGCCACGTCGATGCCGGCAACCTTGACGGAGGTGATGGCGAATTCCGGCTTCTCGTATTCCTTCGAGAGCCGGTGCATCAAGTCCAGTCCCGCCGAGACGCGCTGCGCGCCAGGCGTGTGCGCGAACGGCGAGAGCGGATGGTTGTACAGCTTGGACGTGGCGCTCGCGAACTCGGCGAACGGGCTCAGCAACGCACGTTGCGACTCATAGAGCTGATACAGCATCGGAAACCTTGGTGCGCCGCATTGGTGCGACGCAGCATTCTAGGACCGCATGCAGCATCTTGCATCGCTGCGCCACAAGGTGATTTCCCGAACTGGGATGAAATGTCCGCCTACGCGCAGACTTTCGTGATGGCTGACACGACGGCGTCGATGTTGTTTTCATTCAGCGCCGCAACGCAGATGCGGCCCGAATCGACGCCGTAGACGCCAAATTCGTTGCGCAGCCTCTCCATCTGGGGCTTGGTCAGCCCGGAATAGCTGAACATGCCCTTCTGGCGCGTGATGAAGCTCATGTCCTGCTTCAGCCCCGCGGCCGCCAGCTTGCTCTGTAGCGCTTCGCGCATCTGCTTGATGCGAACGCGCATGCCGGCCAACTCGTCTTCCCACATCGCGCGCAGCGCGGGCGTGGTCAACACCATCGCGACCACCTGCGCGCCGTGCGTCGGCGGGTTCGAATAGTTGGTGCGGATCACGCGCTTGAGCTGGCTCAGCACCCGGGCCGCTTCGTCCTTGCTCTCGCAGACGACGCTCAGCGCGCCGACCCGCTCGCCGTACAGCGAGAAGCTTTTCGAGAAGCTGGTGGAGACGAAGAAGTCGATGCCCGCGTCGATGAACATGCCGATCACCGCGCCGTCCTGCGAGATGCCTTCGCCGAAGCCCTGGTAGGCCATGTCGAGGAACGGCACCAGCCCGCGCGACTTGACGGCCGCGATCACCTTCGCCCACTGCTCGGCGCTGATGTCGTAGCCGGTCGGGTTGTGGCAGCAGGCGTGCAGAACGGCGATGCTTCCCGTTGTGGCGCTGCTCAGCGCAGCGAGCATTCCGTCGAAGTTGATGCCACGGTGCTCGGCGTCGTAGTAGGGGTACGACTCGACCAGGAAGCCCGCGCTCTCGAACAGCGCGCGGTGATTTTCCCAACTCGGGTCGCTGATCAGCACCTTCGCCTTCGCGTTCAGGCGCTGCAGGAAGTCGGCGCCGATCTTCAGGCCCCCGGTGCCGCCGACCGCCTGAACGGTCGCGACGCGGCCGCTGCGCACGGGTTCGCTCTCGGCGCCGAACACGAGGCCCTGGACCGCCTTGTCGTACGCGGCGATGCCGTCGATCGGCAGATAGCCTCTTGCCTTCGGCGCTTCGACCATCATCTTCTCGGCAGCCTGCACGCACTGCAGCAGCGGCAGCTTGCCGTTCTCGTCGTAGTAGACGCCGACGCCCAGATTGACCTTGGCCGGATTCGGATCGGCATTGAACTGCTCGCTCAGGCCAAGGATCGGGTCACGGGGCGCCATTTCGACGGCGGCGAACAGAGAGCGTGCGGGCGAAGACATCGTCAGTCCTTGTCAGTGGATCGTGCGGGCGTTTGCGGTTAACCTGATTGGCTGCCTGGTCGAAACGCGTTCCGAGATGCGCGCGAGACACGACAAGGCGGGAGAACCCGGAGATTTTATCGTTCATGGCACTGTTGCCCGAAGTCATTGCACCGGCCGACGAAGGGCCGGTGCCCGCCCACGGCGAGTTCGTCAGCTACCCCGACTCGCCATTTCAGTTGTTCCAGCCGTACCCGCCTGCGGGGGACCAGCCGGCTGCGATAGCGGGCCTGGTCGAGGGCCTGCGCGACGGGCTGAGCTATCAGACCTTGCTCGGCGTCACCGGATCCGGCAAGACCTTCACGATGGCCAACGTGATCGCGCAGATGGGCCGCCCGGCGATCGTGTTCGCGCCGAACAAGACGCTCGCCGCGCAGCTGTACAGCGAGTTCCGCGAGTTCTTCCCGAAGAACGCGGTCGAGTACTTCGTCAGCTACTACGACTACTACCAGCCCGAAGCCTACGTTCCGCAGCGCGACCTCTTCATCGAGAAGGACAGCTCGATCAACGAGCACATCGAGCAGATGCGCTTGTCCGCGACCAAGAGCCTGCTCGAGCGGCGCGACGTGATCATCGTGGCGAGCGTCAGCGCGATCTACGGCATCGGCAACCCGAGCGACTATCACCAGATGGTGATGACGCTGCGGGTGCGCGACAAGATCGGGCAGCGCGACGTGATCGCGCAGCTGATTCGCATGCAGTACAGCCGCAACGAGACCGACTTCTCGCGCGGCACATTCCGTGTGCGGGGCGACACGATCGACGTGTTCCCGGCCGAGCACTCCGAGCTCGCAATCCGGATAGAGCTGTTCGACGACGAGGTCGAGTCGCTGCAGCTGTTCGATCCGCTGACCGGGCGGATTCGGCAGAAGATTCCGCGCTTCACGGTGTATCCGTCGAGTCACTACGTGACGCCGCGCGAGCGGGTTGTCGACGCCATCACGACGATCAAGGACGAATTGCGCGAGCGCCTGGCCGAACTCGTCGCGGCCGGCAAGCTCGTCGAGGCGCAACGCCTCGAGCAGCGCACCCGCTTCGATCTCGAGATGCTGCAGGAAGTGGGTCACTGCAAGGGCATCGAGAACTACACGCGGCACCTGTCAGGTGCGAAACCGGGCGATCCGCCGCCGACGCTGGTCGACTATCTGCCGTCCGATTCGCTGATGTTCCTCGACGAGAGCCACGTGCTGATCGGGCAGTTCGGTGGCATGTTCAACGGTGATAGGGCGCGCAAGACGGTGCTCGTCGAATACGGTTTCCGGCTGCCGAGTGCGCTCGACAATCGGCCGCTGAAGTTCGAGGAGTTCGAGCGCAAGATGCGCCAGGTCACCTACGTTTCGGCCACGCCGGCCGACTACGAGAAGCGCACGGCCGGGCAGGTGGTCGAGCAACTCGTTCGGCCGACCGGGTTGATCGACCCGAGCGTCGAGGTCCGGCCGGCGGCGACGCAGGTCGACGATGTGCTGCAGGAGATCCGCGAGCGCGTCGAGATCAACGAGCGGGTTCTGATCACGACGCTGACCAAGCGCATGGCCGAACAACTCACCGACTACCTGAGCGACAACGGCGTCAAGGTGCGCTACCTTCACAGCGACGTCGAGAACATCGAGCGGGTCGAGATCCTGCGCGACCTGCGGCTAGGCACCTTCGACGTGCTGGTCGGCATCAACCTGCTGCGCGAGGGGCTGGACATTCCGGAGGTTTCGCTGGTCGCGATCCTCGACGCCGACAAGGAAGGGTTCCTGCGCTCAGAACGCAGTCTGATCCAGACGATCGGCCGGGCGGCGCGCAACCTGAACGGGCGGGCGATTCTGTACGCCGACAAGGTCACCGATTCGATGCGCCGTGCGATCGGCGAAACAGAGCGGCGGCGCGCCAAGCAAATCACGCACAACGAGGCGATGGGGATCACCCCGCGCAGCGTGGTCAAGAAGGTTCGGGACCTGATCGATGGCGTTTATAGCGAGAAGAGTGCCAAAGACGACCTGAAGGCGGCAAATGATGCCGCTTCGGCCGACTTGATGAGCGAGAAGGACCTCGCCAAACACATCAAGCTGCTCGAAAAGCTGATGCTTGAGCACGCCCGCAACCTCGAGTTCGAGAAGGCCGCACGGGTTCGGGACCAGCTTGCGCTGCTGCGCGAACAAGCGTTTGGTGCACCGGGGCGCGACAATATCGAGCCCATCGTCGCCGGCGCCGCCGGGCCGAGCGCGGCGCCAAGCAGCCGCACTTGACCCTGCTGATTTCGAGGGAACTTCCGCCCCCGTTCCCGACCGAATTAGTCGGCATCGGCTATACTCGACCAAAGAACTCGGGATTTCGGGTTAACCCGTGTCCCGAATGGTCGAGCCGGTCGAGGTCGCGCTTCCGCGGCTGACCCGCTGACCCTGTGCACAAGGAGAATTGTTATGCGTCTGACCACCAAAGGCCGTTTCGCGGTCACCGCCATGATCGACCTCGCGTTGCGCGAACATACCGGTCCGGTCGCGCTGGCCGCTATCAGCGGCCGTCAGCAGATTTCGTTGTCGTACCTCGAGCAGCTGTTCGGCAAGCTGCGCCGTCACGAACTCGTGGAGAGCACGCGCGGTCCCGGCGGCGGCTATTCGCTTGGCCGCAAGGCCGAGGAAATCACCGTCGCCGACATCATCGTGGCGGTCGACGAGCCTATCGACGCGACCGGCTGCGCGGGCAAGGAAAACTGCATGGGTGAAGACTCGGGCCGCTGCATGACACACGACCTGTGGGCGAGCCTGAACTCGAAGATGATCGAGTTTCTCGACTCGGTTTCGCTGAAGAAGCTCGTCGACGAGCAGATCGCGAAGGGCGTCTCGATCGAAGAGCACCCGGTCAAGCGAGCGATCTCGACCCAACCGGTCGTCAAGCCCATCAAGATCACTGCCCCGAACTCGGTATTCGCACTCGGCGCGGCGTTCACGAAGTGAGCGACGAGACGACCCCGATGCCTGACGCCGCCTTCAACAAGTAATCGCAACCGGAGTGCCCGGTGCCGGAGGCATCGGGCTGCACGATTCGCATGGACATGACCCCCCACTTCCCCATCTACATGGACTACGGCGCGACGACGCCGGTCGACCAGCGCGTCGTCGACGCGATGATTCCTTGGTTGCGCGAGCACTTCGGCAACCCGGCGTCGCGCAGTCACGCGTGGGGTTGGGAAGCGGAGGAGGCGGTCGAGAAGGCGCGTGAACATGTCGCTGCACTGATCGGCGCCGATCCGCGCGAGATCATCTGGACCTCGGGTGCGACCGAATCGAACAACCTCGCGCTGAAGGGCGCGGCACAGTTCTACAAGACGCGCGGCAAGCACCTGATCACCGTGAAGACCGAGCACAAGGCGGTGCTGGACACGACACGCGAACTCGAGCGCCAGGGCTTCGACGTCACCTATCTCGACGTGCAGGAAGACGGGCTGCTCGACCTCGGCAAGTTCAAGGCTGCGATCCGCCCCGACACGATCCTGGTTTCCGTGATGTTCGTCAACAACGAAATCGGCGTCATTCAGGACATTCCGGCGATCGGCGCGATCTGCCGTGAGAAGGGCATCATCTTCCACGTCGATGCGGCGCAGGCGACCGGCAAGGTCGCGATCGATCTGGCAAAGCTGCCGGTCGACCTGATGAGCCTCGCGTCCCACAAGACCTACGGCCCGAAGGGCATCGGCGCGCTGTACGTGCGCCGCAAGCCGCGGGTTCGCATCGAAGCGCAGATGCACGGCGGCGGGCACGAGCGGGGCATGCGCTCGGGCACGCTGCCGACCCATCAGATCGTCGGCATGGGTGAGGCGTTTCGCATCGCCAAGGAAGAGATGGGCACCGAGAGCGAACGCATTCGGATGTTGCAGCAGCGCCTGATCAACGGGCTGAAGGACATCGAGCAGACGTTCCTCAACGGACACCCGGAGAAGCGTGTGCCGCACAACGTCAACATGAGCTTCAACTTCGTCGAAGGCGAATCGTTGATCATGGGGATCAAGGGCATCGCGGTGTCGTCGGGTTCGGCATGCACGTCGGCGAGCCTCGAGCCGAGCTATGTTCTGCGTGCGCTCGGCCGGAGCGACGAGCTGGCCCACTCGAGCCTGCGCATGACGATCGGTCGCTTCACGACCGAGGAAGAAATCGACTATGTGGTGACCACGCTGAAAGACCGCGTGGCCAAGTTGCGCGAACTCTCGCCGCTGTGGGAGATGTATCAGGACGGCGTCGACATCAGCACCATCCAATGGGCTGCGCACTGAAGACCGGGAACACAGGAGTACGACATGGCATATAGCGAAAAGGTCGTTGACCACTACGAAAACCCACGCAACGTCGGTTCGTTCGAAAAGGGCGACGACACGGTCGGCACCGGCATGGTCGGCGCGCCGGCTTGCGGCGATGTGATGAAGCTGCAGATCAAGGTGAATCCGCGCACTGGTCTGATCGAAGACGCGAAGTTCAAGACCTACGGCTGCGGCTCGGCGATCGCGTCGAGCTCGCTGGTGACCGAATGGGTCAAGGGCAAGTCGCTCGACGAGGCGCTGACGATCAAGAACACGCACATCGCCGAAGAGCTGGCGCTGCCGCCGGTCAAGATTCACTGCTCGATCCTCGCCGAGGACGCGATCAAGGCTGCCGTCAGCGACTACAAGGCCAAGATGGGCGCCGGCGCGGACGGCATCGCCAAGGCAGCTTGATCCATGGCAGTGACATTGACCGAAGCCGCGGCACGCCATGTCACGCGCTACCTGGGCAAACGCGGCAAGGGCGTCGGCGTGCGTCTGGGCGTCAAGACAACCGGCTGTTCGGGCCTGGCCTACAAGCTCGAGTACGCCGACGAGCTGGCGCCGGAAGACATCGTCTTCGAAGGCCACGGCGTGAAGGTGCTGGTCGACCCGAAGAGCTTGCCGTACATCGACGGCACCGAGCTCGACTTCGTGCGAGAAGGCCTGAACGAAGGCTTCAAGTTTCGCAACCCGCGCGAAAAAGACCGCTGCGGCTGCGGCGAATCGTTCCGCGTTTGACGCGAACGGCGCGCTGAACGACGGGCGCGGCAGATGCCGCGCCTTTTTCTTGTGATGATCCGATGAAACTCGATAGCGATGACTTCGAACTGTTCGGCATCGAACGCCGCTTTGCGCTCGATCGCGCGGCGCTCGACGTCCGATGGCGAGCGCTGCAGGCCGAAGTCCATCCCGATCGCTTCGCTTCCGAAGGCGCCGCGGCGCAGCGCGTCGCGATGCAGTGGGCCGTGCGCGTCAACGAGGCGTATCAGCGCCTCAAGGATCCGATCAAGCGCGCGGCCTACCTTTGCGAGTTGCATGGCGCACGGATCGAAGCCGAGAACAACACCGCGATGCCGACCGGGTTTCTGATGCAACAGCTCGAATGGCGTGAAGGGCTCGACGAGGCGCAAGGCGTGGCCGAGGTCGAATCCATCGCCGACGAAGTGCAGGCCCATCGCCGCGCAGCGCTCGATCGTGTGCAGCAGACGCTTGATGTCGCGCGCGATTTCGCGCAAGCGGCGCAGCAGGTCAGAGCCCTCATGTTCATCGAGCGCTTTGCCCACGACATCGATCGGCGCCTCGAAGCGCTGGGACAATAGCGACATGGCTCTGCTTCAGATCTCCGAACCCGGTGGTGCACCCGACCCGCACCAGCGCCGCATCGCGATCGGCATCGACCTCGGCACGACCCACTCGCTGGTCGCCGCGGTTCGCAATGGCGTTGCCGAGTGCCTGCCTGACGAGACCGGGCGCGTGATCCTTCCGTCAGCCGTCCGCTACTTGCCCGGAGGCAAGCGCGAGATCGGCGCGGCGGCCCTGGCGGACGCGGCGATCGATCCGCGCAACACGATCGTATCGGTCAAGCGCTTCATGGGGCGCGGCATCGCCGACATCGACCGCCGCGAGAAGCTGCCCTACGACTTCGTCGACGCGCCGGGCATGGTGCAGATCGCGACGGTCGACGGCGTGAAGTCGCCGGTCGAAGTGTCGGGGGAGATTCTCGCGACCTTGCGCTATCGCGCCGAAGACACGTTCGCCGACGACATCTTCGGCGCGGTCGTCACCGTACCGGCGTACTTCGACGACGCGCAGCGTCAGGCCACGAAGGATGCGGCCCAGCTCGCCGGGCTCAACGTGCTGCGCCTGATCAGCGAACCGACAGCGGCGGCGATCGCCTATGGCCTCGAGAACGGGTCCGAGGGTCTGCACGCCGTGTACGACCTGGGCGGCGGGACCTTCGACATCTCGCTGCTTCGCCTGACCGCAGGCGTCTTCGAGGTGGTCGCCACCGGAGGCGACTCCGCGCTCGGCGGCGACGACTTCGACGCCGCACTCGCTGCCTGGGCGCTCGCGCAAGGCGGGCTGAGCGCCGAGACGCCGCAGGACAAGCGCGCATTGCTGGTCGCCGCGCGCGCTGCGAAAGAAAAGCTCTCGTCGGCGGATCACGCAACGCTCGCGTGCCCGCTCACGGCCGGCGAACTAGCGGTGCGTGTCACGCGTGAGGAATTCGAGTCGATCACGCGCCCACTGGTCGAGCGCACGCTGGCGGGTGTGCGCAAGGTGCTGCGCGACGCGAAGACCGACAGAGGGGAGGTCAACGGCGTCGTGATGGTCGGCGGATCGACGCGCATGCCGAGCGTCCAGCGTGCGGTCGGCGAATTTTTCGGCAAGCCGCCGCTGAACAACCTGAATCCCGACGAAGTGGTCGCGCTCGGCGCCGCGATTCAGGCCAATGCGCTCGCCGGCAACGCGGGCAGCGGCGAGTTGCTGCTGCTCGACGTGATCGCGCTGTCGCTCGGGCTCGAGACGATGGGCGGCCTGGTCGAACGCATCATTCCGCGCAACAGCACGATCCCGACCGCGCGGGCGCAGGAGTTCACCACCTTCAAGGACGGCCAGACTGCGATCGCAATCCATGTCGTCCAAGGGGAGCGCGAGATCGTCAGCGACTGCCGTTCGCTTGCGCGTTTCGAACTGCGCGGAATTCCGCCGATGGTCGCCGGGGCGGCGCGTGTGCGCGTGACATTCGAAGTCGATGCCGACGGCCTGCTGAATGTCTCGGCACGCGAGGAGACCTCGGGCGTGCAGGCATCGATCAGCGTGAAGCCGAGCTACGGCCTGTCCGACGACGAGATCGCCCGCATGCTGACCGAAAGCTTCAGCAGCGCGCAGGCCGACATGGTCGAACGCAGCCTGCGCGAATCGCGCGTCGAGGCCGAACGCATGCTGCTCGCGACCGCTTCCGCGCTGGCTGCCGATGGCGATCTGCTCGAGGCGGACGAGCGTGCGCAGATCGACGAACTGCTGGCCAAGGTGCGCGCCAGCCGCGAGGGCAGCGATCACACGCGATCGACGCGGCCGTCGAGGCGCTTGCGAAGGGCACCGAGGCCTTTGCTGCCGAGCGCATGAACCGCGGCATCCGGCAGGCCTTGTCGGGTCGTTCCATCGAAGAGGTCTGAAGCCGCACGCCATGCCGATCATCAAGATCCTGCCCCATCCCGAGTACTGCCCGCAAGGCGCCGAACTGAAGGCGCCCACCGGCACGTCGATCTGCGAGGCGCTGCTCGATAACCACATCGAGATCGAGCACGCCTGCGAGATGAGCTGTGCCTGCACGACCTGCCACGTGATCGTCCGCGAGGGCTTCGAGTCGCTGGGCGAGCTCGACGAGAGCGAAGAGGATCTGCTCGACCGAGCCTGGGGTCTGGAACCGCAGTCGCGCCTGTCGTGCCAGGCGATACTCGCCCAGCGCGACGTGACGATCGAGATCCCGAAGTACTCGATCAACCATGCCAAAGAGAAGCACTGAGCCGGCGACGCACCGAACCGGATCGGTGCCGCCGGTACCGCGCATCGAGACGGTGCGTCCGGCAAGAAAATAAGCCTCCGGGCCGGGGAGGCACGGAGGCTTGAAAGGGTTCGCAACCCTGTTGAGGAGACAGGACAGGCTCGCTCAAGCCTGTCGATCCGTACAAAGCAATCGGCGTGCCTTGTTCGGCCGTTCGCCTGGTGTGATCAGCCGCGGGCGTCGACGAACGCGCGGCGCAGCCAGCCCCCCAGCGGCCGCAGCGAGCCGAACAGCGAATCCGGCGCGACGCCTTCGCGCTCGCTGAGCAGGTGCTCTGCACCAAGCATTTCGAGGAACTGTCGAACTTCGGAGCGGCGCAGTCCGCTGGTGTCGACCAACTGGGCAACGCTGACGTGCCGGTGCGACATGTCGCTCAGCATGCGCCGGTACGCGATCTTGTCGAACGGCGGGCGCAACTGCGGCCACGCGGCGAGACGGTATGTTTTCATGGCTCCAACGACTGTTTCAGGGCGACGGATCTGCGCCGACGCTCCATGGGGATACACAGCGTATTCGCTCGCCGTGCTGTCGGGAAGAGGGTTGCGCCGCTGTTTAGGGGAAAACCCAACAAGCACGGACTATGCCGAGTGACGGTGACAACGCAGTGACCGGGCGACGACCCTGTCGGGCGTCAGGAAGGCTGGTGCAACGCGCGCTGGACCTCGTCCTGCCAGGGCAGCGTGTGCACGATCTGATGCAGCCGGACCGCGATCTGAAGCTGACTCAGGGCTTCGCCGCGTTCGTCCAGCAGGCGCAGGTTGGTCACCATCCCGAGCGGATCGGACATCGCGACAACGCCGCGCTGAATCTCGACCCAGTCCCATGCCACCCCTGCCGAACGGTCCTCCGATGCGCTGCCCCACAGCGTCTGCCCGCTGCATGGGGCATCCTCGTCGCCAAAACTCAACACTCGGGTACCCAGGTGAACCAGATGCAGGTCGGGCGCGGAATCTGCCTGACACAATACCGGCGGCCACGCATAAACAATCCAGGCAGGCGTCATTGCGCCCGTGATGGCGGTAGAGTTGATCATGGCACCTCGTTTTGGTGATTCAATGGCCGGCAGTGTGACCAAGCTCGGCGCTCTTGCCATCTGTCAAACTTGTCAGCTGTCAGAGTTGACAGGGTCGGATCGGCCTCAGCGGTCCGGTCAACCATTTCGGCGCAGCAACGTGTGAAGAACGGCATGCTTCAGGGCGGCTTCACGGAAGTCTTGAGCAGCAGGGACCGCGAAGAGTTCCGAGGCGAGATCGTGGCCTTCGCGCGACGCCTCGGATTCGAGACGGTGTCGGCGACCGTCGTGATCGACCACATGCTGGGCGAGGCGGAGTTCATCACGGTGGACAACACGCCGCGTGCGTACCTGGAGGCGTTCCAGAACCGCGAGAACTGGCGGCTCGACCCCGTGATGCAGCATTGCAAGCGGCACAGCATGCCCATCATCTGGGGCCAGGAAACCTACGTGGCCAATGGTCAGGGCGACAAGTGGGAGGAGCAGGCCCGCTTTGGCTATCGCCACGGAATTGCTCTGGCCCTGCACATGCCCGAGGGACGCCATTTCTTCATGGGCGTCGACCGGGATCAGGCGGTGCCTATGGACAAGGGCGAACTGACGCGCGTGGTGGCCGATCTGCAGTTGTTCGCGGTGCACGCGCAGGATGCCGCGCTTCGAATTCTCACCCCATCGTCGACCGAGCCGGGAGTTCCGACACTGACGCCGCGCGAGCTCGAGACCTTGCGCTGGACGATGGAAGGCAAGACGGCGTGGGAGGTTGGCAATGTTCTCGGCATCACCGAGCGCACGGCGGCGCTGCACGTGAACAACGCGACCCACAAGCTCGGTTGCGCAAACAAGCACCAGGCTGTGCTGAAGGCGATTCGGCTCGGCCTGATCCGCTAGACGCAATGCAATGCCAACGGATTGCCGGCTGCGCAATCCGTCACGATTCATCAGATCTGCGACTCGTGTGCGCAACAGTGCCATGGCGCTGTGCGCTCACCTTTGCACGCTTCCAACGGCTGTCGGATCAACCCCCACCCTGTAAGACTTGACAGTTACTTCATCGATCGCTTGCTGCTGCAATTCCGCTCGTGCACACGTGTGCATCGAACACTCAGGAGCATCAAATGCAGCAGCAACGCACCATCGTTTCTTCGCAGCCCGTCGAACAAGCCGACGATACCGACACCGTCAAGGTCGTGACGCAGCCCTTCGAACTCACCGAAGCTCAGCTCATGCAGGTTGTGGGCGGTCTTGGCCCCAACGGCGGATGGGACTCGGTCGCGGCCGGCCCGAACGGCGGCTGGTAATTGCATGGGCGTTCCGTGGCCAGCCTGTTCCGACCCGAGGCGCTAGAACATCGCCAGCGCGATTGGCTCGGCAGCATCCAGCTGGTCCGGCCGGTATCGCTCGCGTTGCTGACCGCGCTCGTCGTCGTTGCGGCGACGGCCGTCGCGGCGTACCTGGTATGGGGTGAGTACACGCGCAAGGCGCGAGTCAGCGGCTACCTGGTCCCCGATCGCGGCTTGATCCGGCTGATGGCGCCGCAGACCGCGACCGTCGTCGAAAGCCACGTCGCCGAGGGGCGGACCGTGCGCCAGGGCGACGTGCTGTTTGTTCTCGCGATCGGCCAGAGCACGTCGAGTGGCGACGCGCAGACTGCCATCCAGAGCAGCCTCGCGTCGCGCGAACGCAGCCTTTTGGATGCGGTGCGCCAACGTGGCCTGCTTGAGCAGAACCAGCTCGCGTCGCTCGAGCTGCAGATCGGCAACATGCGCCGCGAGCTCGGCTCGATCGGCGCCGAGGCTGATCTGCAGCACGAGCGGCTCGCGCTCGCCCAGAAGGCGGCGGCGCGGCTCGAATCGCTGCGCAACGACAACTTCGTGTCGTCGGCGCAGGTGCAAACCAAGACGGAGGAGATCCTCGGCCTGAAGGCGCAACTGCAGGCGCTCGAGCGGCAGCGCGCGATGCAGCTGCGCGAGATCGCCACACTCGAAGCGCAGCGCCGCGAGTTGCCGCTGAAGGCACAGGCGGCACGCGGCGAGATCGACCGTGACCTCGCGGCGGTTGCGCAACTCTCGGCCGAGAACGAAGCGCGGCAGCGCCTCGTCGTGCGTGCGCCGCAGGACGGCGTGGTCACCGCCGTACTGGCCGACGCCGGCCAGGCCGTCACACCGGGCGTCGCCCTCGCGAGCCTGCTGCCGGCCGATGCGCGCTTGCAGGCGCACTTGTTCGCACCGTCCAGCGCGGTCGGGTTCGTGCGGGCTCATCAGGTCGTGCAGTTGCGATATCAGGCGTTTCCGTATCAGAAGTTCGGCCATCAAGCCGGCGAAGTGATCCAGGTCGCGCGTTCGCCCTTGCAGGCCGCCGAGCTGGCCGGACTGCCGCTTCAGGGGGCGGCAGCGTCCGGCGAACCCTTGTATCGGATCACCGTCGCGCTCGACCAGCAGACGGTCGCCGCCTACGGTCAAGCGCAAGGCCTGTCGCCCGGCATGCAGCTCGAAGCGGACGTGCTGCTCGACCGGCGACGATTGATCGAGTGGCTATTCGAGCCTGTACTCGGCATCGCGAGCCGCGTATGAGCACCGAACACGCTGAGCCATCGCGCGGGGCGCTCGACGCCCTGAAGCTCGGGCTGAGCGGGCGGCGCTTGCCGATGATCCTGCAGACCGAGGCCGCCGAGTGCGGACTCGCATGCCTCGCAATGGTGGCCGCGCACCATGGGCTGCGGCTCGATCTGCCAACCTTGCGCCAGCGCTTTTCGGTCTCGCTGAA
>Ga0207706_10001855_pt1 | contig 20691 bp, 20 predicted proteins | sample KBSC53metaG_FD_184318 | JGI IMG/M metagenome (GOLD analysis project Ga0207706, IMG submission 184318) | Corn rhizosphere microbial communities from Kellogg Biological Station, Michigan, USA - KBS C5-3 metaG (SPAdes) (version 2) | ecosystem: Host-associated > Plants > Roots > Rhizosphere > Soil ... | reverse complement strand
TGCTGCAGCAGACGCAGGTGGCGACGGTCATTCCGTACTACCAGCGCTTTCTCGAGCGTTTTCCCGATATTGCGGCACTCGCTGCGGCGGCGCCGGATGAAGTGCTGACTCAGTGGAGCGGGCTGGGCTACTACTCGCGCGCGCGCAATCTCCTCGCCGCAGCCCGGATCGTTGCGAGAGATTACGGCACTGGCATGCCCCGTCAGTTCGCGGCTTTGCTCGAATTGCCGGGCATAGGCCGTTCGACCGCGGCGGCGATTGCGGTGTTTGCGTTCGGCGCGCGCCAGGCTATCCTCGATGGCAACGTTAAGCGGTTGTTCGCGCGGCGCTTTGGCATCGCGGGTTTTCCCGGCGAGGCGAAAGTTGCGGCAGCGCTGTGGCGCGAGACCGAGCGCCAGCTGCCATCGCGCAATATCGAGGCTTATACGCAAGGGCTGATGGACCTGGGCGCTACGGTGTGCACGCGCACGAGGCCCAAATGTGACCATTGCCCGGTGGCGACGGATTGCGTCGCGCTCAACATGTGCGCGATTACGCAATTTCCCGCGCCGCGTCCGCGCAAGGCGCTGCCTCAGCGGCACACGCAGATGCTCGTCTTATTGCACGCGAACGAAGTGCTGCTCGAAAAGCGCGCGCCAACCGGGATCTGGGGCGGCCTGTGGAGTTTTCCAGAGGCCGCGGCGGGCACCGATATCATTGCTCTGTCCGCCCAACGCTATGGCGCGACAGTCAAGGCGCATGCAGCGATGCCGACGGTGGCGCACGGCTTCACGCATTTCAAGCTCGATATTGCGCCGCAGCGCCTGATCGTCAGCCGGATTGCGCCGCGGGCGGCCGCGCCAGGCGTCATGTGGCTGCCGCTGAGCGAAGCGCTGGGCGCGGCGGTGCCAGCGCCCATCAAGCGCATACTCGCCACGCTTTCCGCGGAAAAATAAAACACCGGAATTCCGCACCGCCGGTTTGCGTACAGCCGCGCGGCGTTGCGCCGACGGCGGAGCAGGGGCCAGCCACTAATCCATCACGTCGACTCGATCGCCGCGGGCGCGTCGCGCGTCGGCCCGTGCCTGAATGTAGCGCTGAAAATTCGGTTCGCTGGCGTAAGCGCGACTGGCGACGTAGTCGAGCGCGGATTGCAGGTGAAACGTGCGCACATAGGCCTCGACGCGCAATACCTCGCGACCCGCCGCATCGAACAAAACCAGGCTGGGGGTATAAGACACGTTGAGCTTGCGCCCCCAGTCAGCCGCAGTCGTGCCCTCGCCGGCGGGCGAGACCACCGGAACTGCGCTCGTCACATCAAGGCGGTAGACGTCGAAACGCGCCAGCAACGCGCGCGTCGCGTCGGCTTTCAGCGCGGTCGCATGCATCTCGTCGCAGGCCGCGCAGTCCGGCTGCTCGAAGAACACCGCGAGTGGACGCGCGGCCGGCTTGCGCCGGTCCAGCACGAAAGGCGCGGGCCGGAACAACGTTTCATCGCGCGGGCCCGCGGCGTGCGCGGCCGGCTGCGTGCGCGCCAGATAATCGGTGAAGGTTTCCTGGCGCTCACGTCGTTGGGACACATAATCGAGCGCCGCGTTAAAACGCGGCGGCGGGTAGTATCCGTTGACGCGCAGCGCAATTTCGCCGCGCTCGTCCAGGAACAGGAGCGTCGGCGTGAACTGGACTTTGAGCAGCGCCGCAAGTTCTTTTTCGCTGCGCGTTTTGCCGTCGAGCCAGCTCACTTCGCGGCTGCCGAAAATATTGATTTCGACCATGTCGAAATGGCGGCGCGTTTTGGCGACGATCCCGGGCTGCGTAAAATTCACTTCCATGAGCCGCTTGCAGTACGGGCATCCGTTCTGCCCGAAGTACAGCACGAGACGCTTGCGGCTCGCGGTGGCTTCCTTCAGATCGTCGCGCAGATCGAGGAAGGAAACCTTGAACCATGCCGGCACTTCGATTTCTGCCGGGGCTGCCGCAGCGCGCGCCGGCGCTTGAGCAGCGCAGATCGACGCGATGAGGAGCGCGCAAAGCGCGGTGTAAAATCGGAACTTAACGGCCATTATGGCGCTCAGTATAGGACACGCAGGACATTGAGCAGCCACGCGCATGGAGCGGGATTATGGGCATGAATGAGGCATGGGCGGAAATTCGCGAGTGGCGCAAGCAGAAGCGCGCTGAATTGATCGCGCAGCGCGAGGCGCTCGAAGACGTCCGGCGCCGGCAGATGAATGCAGCGATCACCGCGCACCTCGAAGCGGGGTTTGCGCTGCTCGCCGGGATGACCATCGGTTTTTGCTGGCCGTTCAAGAACGAGTTCGACGCGCGTTTCGCGATCAAGCATTTTCGCGAGCTTGGCGCGGCGGCCGCATTGCCGGTCGTGATTGCGAAGGCAACGCCGTTGCAATTCCGGGCCTGGTGGCCGGGCGCGCCGATGAGTACCGGCGTCTACGATATTCCGATCCCGGACGGCACCGCCCTGGTCGTGCCCGATGCGGCCATCGTGCCGATGAACGGGTTCGACGCGCAGGGTTATCGCCTCGGTTATGGCGGGGGTTATTTCGACCGCACCCTCGACGCGACGTCACCGCAACCGCTTGCCATCGGCGTCGCGTTCGAGTTTGCGGGCCTGCCGACCATCCGGCCGCAACCGCACGACGTGCCGATGGATTTTGTCGTGACGGAAGCGGGCATCTATATGGCGCAGGACGCTGGGCTCAAGCGCATCAGCGCGGAAAAATGCCGCGAGCGGGCGCGGCACCTGTGCCAGCAGCGCGGCCTGCCGCGCCAGCGGCTGGCGACTGCGGCGGAATACGCGTCGCCACCGTGTTACGCCGGCGAATTTCCGGGCTACTTCGGCGACGACCCGGACCCGAAACGCTGATTTCCGGTCAGGAGCGTAGTCCCTGCTTTGACAGGATTTCGCCCAGCTGCGATAGCCGCGCGTGCGGGTCGGTCATGCGCAGCATCTGCTGCTTCTGCTCGAGGCTGATGGGCAGCACTTCGCTCAACCGATAGCCGATCCACGCCGCGTCGTCGAAGCGGTGGGGCGACGGAAAATGCTCGGCGCCGATTTTTTCGATGATCGCCTTCAACACGTCGCGGCACAACGTTTCCTCCGGCGCGACCGCAGAATCGATGGCAAGGTGTTCGATCGTGGCGGAGATCAGTCCGCTCTTTTCGACCTCCGAGCTCAGGATCCGAAATCGCTGCAAGCCCTCGACCTGCAGGTGGAATACGCCGAGCTGCGGCATGTCCCATTGGACGATGCGGGCGAGGCAGCCGATGTCCTGCGGCACGGCGGGCGTGCCGACCTCGCGGCCTTCCTTGATCAGGCACACGCCGAACGGCCGCTCCTCGCTGATGCACACCTTCGTCATTTCGATGTAGCGCTGCTCGAATATCTTGAGCGGCAGCGTGCCGCCCGGAAACAACACGGTATTGAGCGGGAATATGTAGGTGCGCAACGGGACCGCGGCGTCGGCGTTCGTTTGCGTGTTCATAGTGACAGCTCACGGTGGCGCACCAGCACGCGCTGCGCGGCGCGGAAGTGGTCGGCCAGTTTTTCGACGAAATAAACCGACCGGTGCTCTCCGCCGGTGCAGCCGATGGCCACGGTCACGTAGCTGCGGTTGTCGGCCACAAAGCAGGGCAGCCAGTCCTGGATGAATTTGCGGATGTCGTCGTGCATGCGTTTGACGTTGGCGTCGGCCTCGAGAAATTCGACCACCGCGCGGTGCTTGCCGGTCAGCGGGCGCAACGCGGGATCGTAATAGGGATTGGGCAGGCAGCGCACGTCGAACACGAGATCGGCGTCGAGCGGAATGCCGTGCTTGTAACCGAACGACTGGAACAGCAGCGCCAATCCCGAGTGATCGGATTCGACGAATTCCTTGATCCAGGCGCGCAGCGCGTTCGGATTGAGATCGCTGGTGTCGATATGGTGCGACTCCCCCCCGATATCGGCGAGCAACTCGCGCTCGCGCGCAATGCACTCGGCGACCGTCAGCTCGCCGGCGCTCAACGGATGGCGCCGCCGCGTCTCCGAAAAACGCTTGAGCAGGGTTTCGGTTTTGGCTTCGAGAAACAGCACGCGCACGTCGACCCCGCGCGCCTTCAGTTCGCGCACCTGGCGCGGCAGCTCGGACAGCGTGTCGCCGCTGCGCGCGTCGATGCTGACCGCTACGCGCGCGTAGCCAGCCTCGCGCAGGAAGTCGACCATGCCGGGCAACAGCTTGGCCGGCAGGTTGTCGGTCGTATAGTAAGCGCCGTCTTCCAGCACCTTTAACGCGACACTCTTGCCCGATCCCGAAAGCCCCGTGATGATGACGAGTTGCATGCGGTTGGCGGCGCGCGGTGCCTACTGCCCGTCGGTTTTCATATGGTGCGCCTGACGCTCGACAAATTCCCGCGTGCTGTCGATCCCGCGCAATTGCAGCACGTGATTGCGCACGGCCGCCTCGACCAGCACGGCGAGGTTGCGGCCGGCCGCGACCGGTATCGTGACCTTGCTGATGCTGACGCCCAAAATGTCGTGGATGCCGGGCTTCAGCGGCAGACGGTCCACATATTGGGTGGTTTCGCTGCCGGCGGGTTTCTCCAGGTGCACGATCAATTTCATGTTTTTGCGCGGGCGTAACGCCGCTTCGCCGAATATCGTGCGGATATTGAGCACGCCCAGGCCGCGTACCTCAAGAAAGTCGCACAGGAGCGCCGGGCAGCGCCCTTCCAGCGTTTCGGGCGCGATCCGGTAGAGTTCGATCACGTCGTCGGCGATCAGGCCGCTGCCGCGGCTGATCAATTCGAGTGCAAGCTCGCTTTTGCCGACCCCGCTGTCGCCGGTGATCATGACGCCCATGCCGAGGACGTCCAGGAACACGCCGTGCATGGTGGTCGATTCGGCCAGCGCGCGCGCTAGATAGGGCCGCAGCAGCCACATCAATTCCACGCTGTCGAGCGGCGAAGCAAAGAGTGCGACGTGCAGGGTATCCGCGAGCGCGCAGAGGTGCTCGGGTGCCTGCTCGCTGCCAGCGACGACGATGCACGCAAGCTCGGAGGTCGCGAGCCGGTGCAGCGTCTGCTGCCGCGTAATGGTGTCGAGCGAATTCAGATGATCGATCTCGGGCCGCGCGAGTATCTGGATCCAGTTCGGATGGATGAAATTCAGGTGCCCGATCAGGCCGCTGCGCGAATCCTTGAGGTGTGCGCTGTCGAGCACTTTGACGCCGCCGTCGCGCCCTGCGATCCACGCGAGGCGCAGTTTCTCGCGGTTGTCCTCAAACAGCTGCGCTACGCTGATTTGCGGCATGCGGTTGCCATTCGGCGATCGCCTGGTGCATGGCTGGGGCGGATTCGACTTTCAACAGTTGCTCGCGGAATGCCTGATCGCTGAACATTTGCGCGAGTTCGCTCAATATCTGCAGGTGCAGATCGGTCGCCCGCTCCGGCACCAGCAGCACGAAAATAAGGTTCACCGGCTGGCCGTCGGGCGCATCGAACGGAATCGGCTCGCGCATACGGATCATCGCGCCCACGGCCTCTTTCAAGCCCTTGATGCGCCCATGTGGGATCGCAATACCCTGTCCCAAACCGGTCGAGCCCAGCTTTTCGCGCGCGAAGAGGCTGTCAAAGACCTGGCTGCGCGCGACGTTCTGATTGTTTTCGAACAAAAGTCCCGCGTGCTCGAACACGCGTTTTTTGCTGCTCACGTCGAGGTCGAGCACCACGTTCTGGGCCGGCAGCAGTTTGGCGATAAGATTCATGGCGTTTTGATTACCGGCAATCCGCGCGGGCAGTCAGGGCGGGACGATGGCACGCGCGCGCCGCCGCGTCAATCTTCATTGCTGTCGCGGCCGGCTTCGCGCCCGCCGCGGTGCTCGAAATTACGCTCCTTGTGCTTCAATATCTGGCGATCGAGCTTGTCGACCAGCGCATCGATCGCCGCATACATGTCGGCGTCGTCGCACTCGACGAAAATGTCTTTCCCGGAGAGGTGCACGTTGGCTTCGATTTTCTGCTTGAGCTTCTCAACCGACAGGATCACGTTGACGTCGATCACGTGATCGAAATGCCGCGTGATGCGCGTGAACTTGTTGGTGACATAGTCGCGCATCGCGGGCGTGACGTCGACGTGATGGCCGCTCAGATGAAGATTCATGGCTGACTCCTCGGTTAAGTTTCGACTTGTCGGGTGGTAACTTGGCGATGTGGCGATATCACGGCGATCACAGCGATTTGCGCAGGTTGACCGGCAATATCTGCATCGACTCGCGGTACTTGGCGACGGTGCGGCGCGCGACGACGATGCCTTGCTGGCCGAGAATTTCAGAGATCTGGCTGTCGGACAGCGGTTTCTTGCCGTTTTCCGCGCTGACGAGCTGCTTGATCAACGCGCGGATCGCCGTGCTCGATGCCGAGCCGCCGGTATCGGTCGTCACGTGGCTGCCGAAAAAGTATTTGAGCTCGTAAATGCCGCGCGGCGTGAACATGAATTTCTGGGTGGTCACTCGCGAGACCGTCGATTCGTGCAGGTCCAGCGTATCCGCGATTTCGCGCAGGACCAGCGGGCGCATCGCGACTTCGCCGTGCTCGAAAAAATGGCGCTGGCGGTCGACGATGGCTTGCGACACCCGCAAGATGGTGTCGAAGCGCTGCTGGACGTTCTTGATGAGCCAGCGCGCTTCCTGCAGCTGGCCGGCGAGCTGCTGGTGCCCGGCGTCGCGGTTGCGCTGCAGAATGTCGGCGTAGAGGCGGTTGATGCGCAGCTTCGGCATCGCGTCGGGATTTAACGCGGCGAGCCACACGCCCTTGAGCTTTTTTACGATGACGTCCGGCACGATGTAGCGCGTATCGCCGCTGGAAAAGCTGGCGCCCGGGCGCGGGTTGAGACTGGTGATGAGGTTCTTGACGCCGCGCAGGACTGCGTCCTCGCAGTGCAAAAGCTTCTTCAGCTTCAGGAAATCGCGCGCTGCGAGCACGTCCAGATGATGGTTGACGATTTCGAGGGCTTGCGCGCGATGCGGTGTGGTTGCCGGCAGCGTCTCCAGTTGCAGCTTCAGGCATTCCCCGAGATTGCGCGCGCCTACGCCCGGCGGGTCGAGGTGCTGCAAATGCCGCAGCGCCACCTGCAGATCGTCGACCTCGATGTCGAGTTCCGGCGGCAGCAGCGCAGCCAATTCGTCGAGGTCCTGGTGCAGATATCCGTCGTCGTTGAGCGAATCGATCAGCAGCGTGACGAGCTTTTGGTCGTGGTCGGAAATCTGGGTCAGCGATAACTGGGAAATCAGGTGCTCGCGCAAAGACTGCGTTTCGGCGGCGACCTGCGGATATTCCGCTTCGTCATTATCGTCGCGGGTGCCGCCGTGGCTGTAGTCTTCTTCGAAGCCCCCGGTATCGGCGCTGCCATGGGTGTCGCTCGCCGTCGTGTCGGCTTCCGTGTCGCTCGTCGTGGTCGGGGTCGTGGGCGAGGTGAAGTCAGTGTTGCCGGGAGGCGGCGCCGCCACGGTTTCTTCGCGCAAGCCGTCTTCGCGCTCGAGCAGCGGATTGTCCTGCAGGAATTTCTCGATCTCCTGGTTAAGCTCCAGAGTCGACAGCTGCAGCAGCCGGATGGATTGCTGCAGTTGGGGCGTGAGCGTTAAGTGCTGGGACAGCCTGAGTTGTAGCGAATGCTTCATGGTCCCGAAAGGATATGACGGCGCGATAGTTCGGATGCGTGAACTCTGATGAGATTGGGACGAATCGGGACCGCGAGCGCGGCAGGCGCGGGCCGCAGCGCTTTTCTACAGCCGGAAATGCTCTCCCAGATAGACCTTTCTCACGCTGTCATTATAAACGATTTCGTCAGGCTTTCCGTAGGCGAGCACGCTGCCGTCGTTGATAATGTAGGCGCGGTCGCAGATGCCGAGCGTCTCGCGCACGTTGTGATCCGTGATTAATACCCCAATATCGCGTTCCTTGAGGAACCGAATGATTTTCTGGATGTCGATGACGGCGATGGGATCGACGCCGGCAAATGGTTCATCGAGCAGGATAAAGCGCGGTTCAGTCGCCAGCGCGCGTGCAATCTCCACGCGCCGGCGTTCCCCCCCCGACAGGCTGATGGCAGGATTGTCCCGCAGGTGGTCGATATGCAGCTCGGTCAGCAGCTGCTCCAATTTGATCTCAATATGCGAGGTATCGTTCGACTGCAGTTCGAGCACCGCGCGCACGTTTTCGGCGACGGTCAAACGGCGGAAAATCGAGGCTTCCTGCGGCAGGTAGGACAACCCGAGCCGCGCGCGCCGGTGAATCGGCATGTGCGTCAAGCGCTTGTCGTCGAGATGGATCTCGCCGCCGTCGAGCGGCACCAGGCCGACCATCATGTAAAAGCAGGTTGTCTTGCCCGCGCCGTTGGGGCCGAGCAGGCCGATGACCTCCCCGCTGCTGACCTCGAGTGAAACATCCTTGACGACAACGCGCGATTTGTAGCGCTTCTCGAGTTGCTGCGCCCGCAACTGGCTCATGATCGCGGGCGAAGCCGCGGCTGCGGCGAAATCCGAAACAGCGTGCAGCGGCTGCGCAGTGCGGCCGCCATCAACGCGGCGCGACAGCCGGCGTGTCGCGCGGATTCGCGACGTCGGTGGCAGGTTTCAGCGGCAGCGACGGCGCTGGGAGAGCCGGCTTGTCCTTATTCTTCGGCTGGATTACGGCGCGCACGCGGCCTTCGGGATTGCTCTCGGTCGCGGCCTGCTTGCCGCCGCCGACCACCTTGAAAAATTCCGTCGCGATTTCGTACGAAATATAGTTTCCGCGCACGTCATCGTTGGATTTTTTCAGGTACGCGCGGTTGAACATCTGCACCTTCTCCGCTTTGCTGTCGTATTCGATGCGCTCCGCGTAGCCGTCGATGTATTCATCGTAGCCCTCGCGTTTCTGGCGAAAACTGGCGAGATTGCCGTAGGCGACGCCGTATTTGAAGCCGTCGGCATCCTGCTGCACCACCATGCGGTCGCCGCGTATCACCAGCGTGCCCTGCGTCAACACGACTTTGCCGGTGAAGGTTGCTGTCTGCTTGGCATCATCGACCGTCACCTGATCCGCTTCGAGATTGACAGGCTTGTCGCGATCGGCGCGCTCGGCGTGCGCGCCGCCGGCCGCCAGCATGCAGCCCGCGATCAACAGGATGCGGCGCCAGTGCCTATTTGGGTTTTGCATAACTACCTCGGACATTGGACAGCAATTTCAAAATACGGGTTTTGTTGTCGAATTCTAAGCCATCCGACGTGATCAAGGTGGTTGCATCCTGAATGCGCACCGGCTTGTCGGTTCGCGCGGTGCCATCGTCGGGTACGACGTGCAGCCAGGTGGTCAGCATGACCAGTTCGCTGTGATTCTCGTACGCCGAGCGCGTCAGGCGCACGTCGTCCTGCAGATAAACGTTGTCGCCGTTGCTCGACAATTTCGCGGTCTTCGACGACGCTGTCATGGTGACTCCGGCGCCGCGGAAATTTACCACGTTCGGCGCCTCGAGGTCGGTTGTGTCGTCGTCCGGATAGTGCTGCATGCGCCGCGCCTTCATCTTGTAGCGCACAGCGCCATCCGGACCGATGCGCGTCACGGTGAAATTTTCGGCGATGTAATCCGGGTCGTGGCGCGCCTTGCCGGTGTTGGCGGTCTCCGGCGGTTGCACGTGGCGGTCGAGCCAGACGGTTACCGCGGCAACTGCGGCAAGCAGCAGCACCGGAAACCATGCGGTCAACCGCTGGATCATTTGAGATATGCCGCGAGCGCCGGCTCCAGCGTGCCCTGGGCATGCATGATGAGCTCGCATGCTTCGCGCGCGGCACCGTGCCCGCCTTGGGCGCGCGTGACGTAATCCGCATGCTGCCTGACCAGCAGCGGCGCAGCTGGCACGGTGATGGCGAAGCCGCAGCGGAGCATAACCGGCAGGTCGACCACGTCGTCGCCCATATACGCGATGGACGAGGCTTCGACAGCGCGCGCCTTGAGCAGCGAGGCAAAGGCCAGAGCTTTGTCGGCTGCCCCCTGAAATACCAGGTCGATTCCCAGATTTTTCGCGCGCAGTTCAACGCTGCGCGAAGTGCGGCCGGTGATGATCGCAAGCTCCACGCCGCTTTCACGCAGCATTTTCATGCCGTGACCGTCGAGGCTGTTGAACGCCTTGATTTCCTCGCCGCCGTCGGTCAGATACAGCGTGCCGTCGGTGAGGACGCCGTCGACGTCGAAAATCGCGAGTCGCACGCGCCGGGCTTTGGCATAGATCGCTTGCATGTCTTGAAGTATGAGTCTGCAGTTTTCCGCGGTTCGGCCGTCAGGCGCCGCTTCAGGCGAGGTGGAGCCTAAATGACTTTGGCTTTGAATAGCGCGTGAGTATTGAGCGCGCCGACCAGGTGATGCTCGGCATCGACCACCAGCAGCTGATTGACTTTGTGTTGCTCCATGAGTTGCACGGCCTCGGCGGCCAATTTGTCCGGTGTAATCGTGCGCGGATTGCGCGTCATCACGCTGGCGATTATGGTGTTGTGCAGGTCCACGCCTTTCTGCAGTGCGCGCCGCAGGTCGCCGTCGGTAAAAATACCGATCACCCGGCTTGTGTCGTCAACCACGGCAGTGATGCCCATGCGGCCGCGCGACATCTCAAGTATGGCGGCGGACAACATCGCCGTGCCGGGAACGCGCGGCGCGTCGCGCTCATCACCCATCACGTCGCGCACGCGGGTCAGCAACTGACGGCCGAGGGTGCCGCCGGGATGCGAGCGCGCGAATTCGTCGCGGCTGACGCCCTTCGCATGCATCACCGCCACTGCAAGGGCGTCGCCGATCGCGAGCGCCGCCGTCGTGCTCGCGGTCGGGGCGAGGTTGAGCGGACAGGCTTCCTTTTCCGCGCCGGCATACAGGTGCGCGTCGGCTTGCTGGGCCAGGCTCGATTGCGGTTTGCCGGTCAGCGCGATCAGCTTGGCGCCGCGGCGTTTGATCAGCGGGACGATCGAGAGCAGTTCGGTCGACTCGCCGGAATTCGACAGCGCGATGAATACATCCTCGCGCGTGACCATGCCCAGGTCGCCGTGACTTGCCTCGGCGGGGTGCACGAAATATGCGGGGGTGCCGGTACTCGCCATCGTCGATGCGATCTTGCGTGCGATATGACCCGATTTGCCGATGCCGCTCACTGTCACACGGCCGCGGGAATTCATGATGATGTCGACCGCGCGTTGAAAATTCTGATCGAGCCGCGCTATCAGCCCGGTAATCGCCGCAGCTTCAATTTCGAGCACTTCACGCGCGAGCTCGAGTGCGGTTGATCCCGCCGGCGCGACGGCCTTCTTTTTGGCGACTGTCATGGCGTGAGCAGTATAGCAAAGTCACGGCGCGGACCGGCAGGGTGGCACCGTGTCGCTCGGGTTGCAATTCGACGGCGATAGGGCATTATCCGAAGCAATCCCACATCGCAACGTCGCATGGACGATTCGCTGCACTTAGCTTTGATTCTGCTCGCCGCCGCGGTAATGGTGGTGATTCTGTTTCGTTTATTCAAGCTGCCGGCGATGCTCGGGTATCTGCTGGTGGGCATTGTCATCGGGCCGCACGGGCTAGGGATGATTCCGGATACGGAGGGCACGCGCCATCTGGCGGAGATCGGCGTCGTGTTCCTGATGTTCAGCATCGGGCTCGAATTCAGCCTCGCGAAACTCACGACGATGCGCCGTATCGTGTTCGGGCTTGGCGCCGCCCAGGTCGTGCTGACGCTCGGCGCCGTCGTCGCGGCAATGGCGCTGGCCGGCATCGACTGGCGCACGGGAATTGTGCTCGGCGGCGCCCTCGCAATGTCATCGACGGCCATCGTCAGCAAAATGCTTGCCGACAAGCTCGAGCTCAATTCGCTGCACGGCCGGCAGGTCATCGGAATCCTGCTTTTTCAGGATCTCGCCGTGGTGCCGCTCTTGATCCTGATCCCCGCGCTCGCCGGCGCCCCCGGCGACATGGCGGTGGGATTGAGTCTGGCGCTCGCCAAGGCGGTCGTCGTGCTGGCAATTTTGCTGTTTTTCGGCCAGCGACCGATGCGCCAATGGTTTCATGTCGTCGCCACCCAAAAATCGTCCGAGCTTTTCGTGCTCAACGTTTTGCTGATTACTCTGGGGCTCGCGTTTATCACGCAACTGGCGGGCCTGTCGCTGGTGCTCGGCGCATTCATCGCCGGCATGCTCATTTCGGAGACCGAATACCGCTACCAGGTCGAGGACGACATCAAGCCGTTCCGCGACGTGTTGCTGGGATTGTTTTTCGTGACTATCGGCATGAAGCTCAATGTCGCGCTCGTTTATGAGCACCTCGCATGGGTCGGGCTCGTGCTGGTGTTGCTGATTGCGTTGAAGGCTTTGCTGATCGCAGGCTTGAGCCGTTTGTTCGGCAGCGATTCGGGCGCGGCACTGCGCACCGGACTCGATCTCGCGCAAGGCGGCGAGTTCGGCTTCGTGCTGCTGTCCCTGGCAGCGCCGCTCAATCTCGTTCCGCCAGCGATGCTGCAGACGGCGCTGGCCGCGATGGTGCTGTCGATGCTGGCGGCGCCGTTCATCATCGAGCGCAGCGAGCGTATCGTGCGCCATTTCAGCGGCGCCGAATGGCTGGCGCGCGCGATGGATCTGCATAACGTCGCGGTCCAGTCGATGGCGGCCAACCAGCACGTCGTGGTGTGCGGATATGGGCGCAGCGGGCAGAATCTCACGCGCCTGCTCGACCTGGAAGGTTTCAGCTTCATTGCGCTCGACGTCGACCCGGGGCGCGTCAAGGAGGCCGCCGCTGCCGGCGAGCGCGTCGTTTATGGTGATGCCGCGCGCCGCGAGGTGCTGATTGCGGCGGGCTTGCTGCGGGCACGCGCGCTGGTCGTGACGATCGCCGACAGCGCGCTTGCGCTGCGCATACTTGCGCAGGTGCGCGAGGTCAAGCCGGGTCTGCCGGTCGTCGTGCGCATGATGGACGATACCGAAATCGAACTCTTGCGCAATGCCGGCGCCACCGCGGTAATGGCCGAAATCATGGAGGGCAGTCTGATGCTCGCATCGCATACCCTGATAGCGGTGGGCGTCCCGCTGAACAGGGTGTTAAGACGCATTCGCGACACGCGTGAACAGCGCTACAAGCTGCTGCGCGGATTCTTCCATGGCGAGTCCGATGAAACCGAGGATTCCGCCAATGATGCCCAGCGACTGCTCCATTCGGTGTTGATAACGCCGGGAGCCGCGGCAATTGGCAAGACACTAGCCGCGCTCGATCTCGCGAAGTGCAACGTCGAAGTCAAGGCGGTGCGCCGCCCCGGCATTGCGGCACAGGCGCCGCAGCCGGATGCGCAGATCAAACCAGGCGACGTGCTGGTGCTGTACGGATCCGAGCACGACTGTGCGGCGGCAGAGATACGGGTAATGCAGGGATAGCGAGCCGACAGACTTCCCTCAATAAAAAAGCCCGCCGAAGCGGGCTTTTTTAATAAGTTATTTGCTACTGAATCGCGACGCCACCGCAGGACTTAACATCCACGGCCGCATTGTAAAGCATCCCGGGCGTGCCGTTGGCTGTTCCGGTAAGGCAAGACCCTACGGCTGGCGTGACACCGCCATAAGCGATGCCGATACGGAAAGTACCCTGGCCAGGCAGGCCGTCATCGACCTTACGATCCAATTCGGCAACCATCGCCACGGCAATATTACCGCCCGTTTTGATGTTCGTAACTGCTGCCGGCGTAGCAGTAGTGTCACCGTAATCGTTGTCATTCGTCAGCACCAAAAATCCGCCGAACGGATTCGAAGGTGAATCTGCCGAAGTCGGGGTCTGGAAGACCACACCTGTATCGACGGTGCCATTATATGAACCACTGATGAATCCGGCCTTGCTCAAGTGACTCCACACGAGAAGATTTTCATTGGGATCGATCTTGCCATTCGCGCAAGTGGGTGCCGTAACGCATCCGACGGGCGCGCCCGGAATTTGTGTGGTGGAAGTAGCGGAGGGCATGTCGCCTGGATAAGCGCGGTAGCGATCTTGAAACCCTAGATAGGCGATCTTGACGCCGTCAAGTTGCGACGCGATATTGCGCACCCGTGCCGCATTGATGAGTTCCTGTCCCTTCAGCACGCCGCCAAGCAGCAGGCCGATGATGACCAGCACGATCGCGATTTCGATTAGGGTAAAGCCCTCTTGTTTACGCATGGTGTTTATTCCCATTTATCCGGACCGGCGGCCCAAGTGTGAGGAATTGCGCAATTCTCGTGCCATGCGTTGCGACGCAATTCGCATGGACCAACCGCGAACGGTTTTTTTTCGTGAATTTAGCGGGCACTACGGTTACCCGACCATTTTTATTCACAACCCATTGATTAAATGGGAATGGTTTTAATCCCTACGCCTGAACGTTCGCGTCCCGGTCAACTGAACACAGAAAATCCCGGATCTCCGTCGCATTTGAGCACGGATTTTCAGTCAATTTTTCGACGGAGATGTCGAGTTTTCGGCTTTTTCCTCCAGCGACCGCAAACGATCGATCAGAAAGCGCAATTCGTACGGGTCCTTGATCTGGCCACTGTCGAGTAGGCCGCCTATTACTATTTTGGCGCTCTCTACTTCGCCCATATCCTCCAACAAAATGATATGCAACTGGCGCGCCCACGGCGGCGCATCGGGGGCGAGTTGGGCGATCTCGCGTGCATATTGCAAGGCTAACGGAAGGTCTTTAAGGCGGTGTTTGCACGCAAGCGTAACGTTCGCGAGCCACCGCCAGCGGCGGTTGGGATCGCGCAAGAATTGTGTATGCACGAAGTCGAACATCAAGCGTTGGCGCGCCTGATCCGGCACCTGACCATAGAGATGGGTCGCCATCAGCAGCGGATATTGGGTGGCGGGATCGAGAGCGAGAATCGTTTCGAGCCACTCGATCACACGCCGGTAATCGAGTTCGCGAAACGGAATGCTGATGCCGGGTTGATTGTCGAATGCCTGCAGGTACAGGGTCACGAGTTGTGCCAGCGCCACCGGTTCGCCCAGGCTGGCGACGCGCAGCACGGGCACCGCTACCGGTGCCTCGAGCGCTTCGGCGCGTGCCACCGGTCTCGGTTGCGCCGCATGCCAGGCGATTTGCAAACCGAGCGCTGTGATCAGCATGGCGAATACCATGGCGGGTACCGCGGCGAGCGGCCGTTCGTCACGCGCGATCATAGGTTCCTGCGGTAAAAGTCGAACATCGCCGCGGCGATCAGCAATGCGGTATAGATGAGTGCTTGCACAGCGCAGCTGCCGATTGCCGTCCAGCCCGGAGCACTGTCCACCAGCCATGCGCTTCGCGTAAATTGGTCTAACGCCGGCAGCATGAGCGCGAGCCCGTCGATAACCCATCCGATTACCCGCTGAGATAGTGTTGCGTCCGCTACTATCGCGGAGGAACTGATCAACTGAATAGCGGTGATTGCGCGCGCGAGCAGGTAAAAGCCCGCGACGAAGCTTGCCGCTGGCATTAACTGGGTAAAGGTCAGGATACAAAATACGCTGAGCGCCGCGATTATGATGAGCTCCAGCGCAAGTGAAGAGATCCATTGGAGCGCAGCTGGCGCGGGGGCGAGTATCATCTGGGGCAGTCCGGCAAGCAATGCCATGACTACGGCGATTAGCAAGAAGCCCAGGAAGCGGCCGAGAACATAATCCGCGCGCCGCAGGGCGAATGATAAGGTGAGCTCAAGCCCTTTATCATTGAATTCCCGCACCAGACTAGTCAGGATGTAAAGGCTCAGGACGAAAACCGCGACGAGACGCGAGGCGGCGGCTGAAAATGCCGTTTGCATGCGCGCACTTTCAGTGATCGCTAATTGATGTACGAAATATGCAGCGCCGAACACCAGCGCGAGTGCGATGACGAATAGCCAAGGCAGACGCGTGCGCCAAGCCTCGAGCAGGGTGAAACGCGCGAGAGTCGCAATTTGCCGCCGACCCATGGAATAATTGGCCTCTGTACCGAAATTGGGCCAGTATAACCAAAAGTGCTAATAACCTATCCAGGTTGACGATGAGGTCAGAGCGGTGAGCGATTCGATCGTAACTGCACGGCGCGCTATTCGCCCGCAGTGGTGGTTTGGCGGAATGTTGCTGGCGCTGCACGCCGCGCTCGCGTGGGATATCGATTCGCTTTTTTCGCGCGCGATGCTGCTGGTGCATTTCGGCATTTTCCTGATCTGGCAGCCGGTCTGGCGCGGCGAGCGCACGCTCGATTCGCGCCAGGCGTTTCTGGTCGTCATCGTTGGCCTTCTGCTGGCGGGCTGGAATAGCTGGTGGCTGATGGCCGTCTGGCTCGCCGTGCTGTTCGCGCTGATTGGCGGCAATCTGCTCGGCAGCGAACAGCCGCGCCAGCGCATGGCGGCATTGTTGGCGGCGTTGTACCTGTTGTCGATGCTGCTCGTGTGGGTCGTGCCGCACCTGTTCGTCGATCAACAATTCGACAGCGTGCTGGTAACAATGGTCCGCTACGCGCTGCCCCTGCTGCCGCTCGCAATGATCGTGATTCCGGTGCACGAAGTCGGTCGTTCGTCGTCGCCGCTCGCGGTGGACCTCTTCTATAGCCTGCTGCTATTTTTGCTGGTTACCGGGCTCGTGCTCGGCAGCTTTGTAGTCAAGCAGGTCAGCCACGGCAATTATCCGCTCGCGCTCGCGCAAAGCCTGATGGTGATGGGTCTCGTGCTCGTGTCGTTGAGCTGGCTGTGGAATCCGCATACCGGGTTTACGGGCATTGGCCATTTGCTCTCGCGCTACCTGATGAGCCTGGGCCTGCCATTCGAGCGTTGGGTCAAAAGTCTGGCCGACCTCGCGGAACGCGAGCGCGAACCTTCGCGCTTTCTGTCGCTCGCCTTGCAGAACATGTGCGAGCTCCCGTGGGTCGCCGGGCTCTCGTGGCAGGCCGCGCAAAGCAGCGGTGAACTGGGGGCGCGGTCCCGCTTTCAGGCGGAATTTGCCTCGCAGGACCTCATGCTCACGTTTTATACCAAGTGGTCGTTGAGCCCGTCCCTGCTGTTGCATTTGAAGCTGCTGACCCAGATGCTGGGGCATTTTTACGAAGCGAAGCAGCGGGAGGAATCGCAGCGCATGAATGCCTATACGCAGGCAATCTACGAAACCGGCGCGCGACTCACGCACGATGTCAAAAATCTGCTGCAGTCATTGCGCTCCCTGTGTGCGGCCGCCGAAAGCAGCAGCACCGATGAGGCCGGCGCGCTGCAAGGGCTGGTGAAAAGACAGCTGCCGCAAATCGCGCAGCGGTTGACCGTGACGCTGGAAAAATTGCAGGCGCCAACCCAATTCTCGATGGTGCAGGTCGGTGCGACCTCCTGGTGGGAAGGCCTGAAGCAGCGTTATACGCGCGGAGGGATCGCATTCAAGGAAGGCTCTTTGAATTCCAACGCCACGGTGCCAGGCGAGCTATTCGACAGTGTGGCCGAGAATCTGCTGCAAAATGCCATCTCCAAGGCGCAACTGCATGCGGATACCCGCATTGAAGTCACGTTCGATTCGGACACAGGTGGACGGTTAAAGATATGGGATAGCGGCGAGGCGATCCCAACTCAGGTGGCTGCGCGGCTGTTTTCGGTGCCTGTGCCTTCGCGCAGCGGACTGGGCATTGGTCTTTATCAGGCGGCGCGGCAGGCGGAGCAGGCGGGCTACAGTCTGACGCTGATCAGCAACAATCCCGGCAACGTATGTTTCGAATTGCGCAAGAGGACCAGCTGACGCGACTTTACGGCGCGATAATGCGTACCGTGTGCTGCCTGATCGACCCGATTACCAAAGTTACCTTCGGCGTTGCTATGCCGGCGTCAGTAACGGCACTGAAAGTGGTGTTCAGGCAGGGCGGGAGCGATGTGCATTCCGGCGCAACCATATAACCGACGGAGGTCCGCCAGTTGGCGTTGAACCAGCCGGGGAATGTCGTACCTAACCAGCCCGCACCCGGGGTGAGGTTTCGCGGCAGGAAACCGGCCATGGTTGTTGCCGAGGGCAGACAAAGATCGGGATCGCCGTGCGGCTGACATGAAAAATCCGTAACAAGCGCAGCATTCGGCAGTACTGAGTTGGCGACGAAATGATGATTCAAGCCCACGGTTATCTGATTGGCAACGCGTCTTTCGACGAACGAGATCACATCGGCTACGGTGATGGTAGTGAGACGATCGTTGAAGGCGGCGTCCGCCGGTCGCGCGATAAAAGTACCGGCACCCGCCGCATTCGGGCCCTCGAGATAGTTGGTCACGCTGTTCTGATTGGCGATGCCGGCTCGCGTCTGCGAGCCGACAGGGGCGCCAGTCGCGAAAACGATCGCAACGACGTTATTCAAGGTCGATGCTCCTGACAGCGACAGCGTGCCCGCTGTCGTGTCGTTGATAAGTACCTGGCTTGCATAGTCGCGGAAATTAGGCGAGAGCGCGTACCATAAACGCTCACCATCATGATCACGCAAGTCAGCCAGGCCAAGCGTGCGCCACGGCAATCGTCCAATATAACTCGGGCAATTGATCCCGGCGAACAGATCGGCAATCCCGTCGTCGGGGACATTGGTGCCCGGGATATTGGTGATCAGATCCGGACAAGGCAGACTGCCCGGGAGCGAGCTGTCCACAGTGGCGCGCGCCAGCAGCGCCTTCTTGGCATGCGCTAATACCGCGGCGAGGTTGCGTTCGCGCTCATTTCGTAAGGCGCCAAGCGACGTTGCCAACCAGGTTGCGCCGGTGGTACAGATAACGGCAATCAGTACGATTGCGATATAACCGCGGTTGCGATGAATATGCGCGGGACAGTGTCGCATAAGAACGCTTTCGATCCGATGCATTAAAATGGCTGGGCGAGTGTTGCGTTATTTGAGCGGGCTTGCCGGGAACAACCCTGCCTGTTGGGCTTTTCTTATGACGCAAAAATGGCCCGGGCATAGCGGATGATGATGTTCCAGAACCGCGAACAGCACCGGTCCCGGAATTATAAGCCCGCAGGAAACGGCAGAGCAAAAAAGGCTTATGCCAGAGTAATACGGGAAACTAGGGCAATTTTTGGGCCGTGACCATCCGGCTCATCAAAATGCCTGGGGAAATCCAGGTAAGCAGATCGTCGAACTCGCTGCCGGCGACAGCCGAATAGGTGCGGCTGACAAACAAGCAATCACCATCGTTGTTTTCCAATTCGTCCGCGCTCGTTGCTGCGGTCTGTCCATTAGGTCCACGCGAAAATACTATCGCGGGTACGCCATTAGCAACGATGGATGCATTGCAGGTCGCAGTCGTCGCGGAGCCGCATACTTTAATAAATCCACTCACGCCGCCCGGCGGGGTGCAGGCCGCGCCCGTCGGAACAGTGGTCAGGGTAAAACCCGTGACGCTATTGGTGTAGGCGTTATTGACGCGGTATTGATAACGCTGCCCCCAGGGATCGGTCGCCGGAACATTGAGCGTGACCCACGGTATGTTGCCGCCTGTAGTCTCGGTCGTAAACACGCTGGCACACGCATCTGCTACGCCATCATTGTTGGTATCTGGGCATGGCAGATACGGCTTCGGCTGCGCAAGGGCGAAGCCGATCAGTGCCTCGTTGATCTGATCCAGCTCGGTTTTCGCCTGGGCAATTCTGGCTTGCGTCACTTGTGTCGATATCGGAGTAAGCAGTACGGCCGCGAGCAGCGTTATGATCAACATCGAAATCGCGAGCTCGAACAGGGTAAAACCCGTCGCCCGAAGGGCGCGGACACCACGAAAGTGATTTAAAAGCCCGCTCGGCGAAAAAGGCATGTGCTACTGACCGTCGCTATGGCGATTGCGTCTGCGTCTGCACAGCCGCATTGAGAATTGTCGACTGGTAATTGGAGTACGCCGTGCTCACGCCGTTAAAGCCCAACATTGCCATGGTCCCGCCGCTCGGGGCCCCGCCGATCAAAATGCCGTTGCTGGAGACGGTAAAGGTGGCGGCGCCGCAGATTCCCGTCGCTGCAGCTACAGCAGACGGCACGCAGTTGCTGTCGACTTTGTAATTGAGCACCTGGTGCCAACGATTGGCGGTGAACCAGGCCGGTAACACGAGCAGTGCGTCATTCGACGGTAAATAACCTGAAAGCACGGGCCCTGAAAACGGCGGCGTGACTGCGGTTGTCGGATAACTGTAATTGCCGTCATTGATGACTTGGGTCTGTGCCGGATAAGGCAGGCTGTACGGGGTGGCGTTGGCCACCGCAAGATAATAGTTTTGCAGCGAATTCTGAACTTCCTTCGCCACGCGCCGCTCGACCAGCGCGAATATGTCCGCCGGTGTGATCACCAGCAACTGATCGTTATGCGTTGCATCCTGGGCATGCAGCACCGCAGTCAGTGTGTCGCTTGAATAGTTTTCCACGTAATTTGCAGTAATGTTAACGTGGGATGTATCACGCTGCTGCGTGCCAAAAGCTTTGCCAGGAGCGACTAAGATCGCGACGACACCGTTAGTGGACTGCTCTCCTTCGTGCACGATCAGCTGTCCGACTGTGCCGGCGCTGATGCGATTGGCGGAGATGTCCTGGAAATTTGCCGACACGACATACCATAACCTCTCGCCGGCTGCATCGCGCAGATCGGGTAGGCCCAATGTCCGCCACGGCAGGCGACCGATAAATTGAGTGCAGGCCGCCGCGGCGTTACCACCGGGCTGGTCGGAAAAACCATCGTTATCGAC
>Ga0207706_10001854_pt1 | contig 20703 bp, 24 predicted proteins | sample KBSC53metaG_FD_184318 | JGI IMG/M metagenome (GOLD analysis project Ga0207706, IMG submission 184318) | Corn rhizosphere microbial communities from Kellogg Biological Station, Michigan, USA - KBS C5-3 metaG (SPAdes) (version 2) | ecosystem: Host-associated > Plants > Roots > Rhizosphere > Soil ... | reverse complement strand
CGACGTTCTGTTCCCAGAGGTCGTACAAGCGCTCAATGTCCTTAGCCTCGGTCATTGCTTGACGTAGGGACGCAATAAATGCGGCCGGCATGTCATGGCGGGATATTGACGAACCGGACGCCGAACGCAGCACCCAAGGCCTTGAGCGCGGATCACTAAGGCCCGGGTTGTTTCCGGACACCATTTTGCTCGGGGTCATAGAGTGCAAGGCCAAAGGGATTACTAAATGTAGCAAGTGCTCGCTTCGTGGCGTCAGTCTCGGCTCCCTTTAAAGCGAGCTCATGGGCTTGCCCTGCAGTAAACGCAGTTGCTTCGCAGGTGCCTGATCCCTCCCGAACAACCTTGATTTCTCCAGCCCGAACCGTGAGGCGCAGTTGAGCTTTGCCATTAAATTGCCGCCGTTAACCCTGGGAGTGCACTGGCCTCGATCGCCCATTTATCGCCGTGAAATTCGGAGCCCGTCTAAAAGCACATATCAGGCGTGAATGCTTGCCGGAGGGCTAGTCCAGCATGGACATTACCGCTCCAAAGAGGGTGCAGAGAGCTCGGCGCAGCCGTTTCGTGCGCTTCCTTGGCTTTATCTCTGCCTTATGTCTGGTTGTGTGTCTGGCGGTGGCAAGTGCCGCAGGCTTCATTCTGTGGAAAGCTTCAAAAGACCTGCCCGACTACGAGGTACTCGCCAAATATGAGCCAGCTGTAACGACACGTGTTTATGCCAACGACGGCAACCTGATCGCCGAATTTGCACGAGAGAGGAGGATCTACGTTCCTATTACTGCAATTCCTAATCGGGTCATCCAAGCATTCATTTCGGCAGAGGATAAGACCTTTTACCAGCATGGTGGTCTCGACCTACAGGGCATCCTGCGCGCTGCGATTACAAATCTGACTGGGCATGGTGACCACAAAATGGGTGCTTCCACCATCACCCAACAGGTTGCCAAGAACTTTTTGCTTTCGAGTGAGCAGACCTTCGACCGCAAATTGCGAGAGTTGCTCCTGTCGGTGCGCATCGAGCGAGCCTACACTAAGGATCACATTCTCGAGCTTTATCTCAATGAGATTTACCTCGGAGGTGGTGCATACGGCGTGGCGGCTGCTGCCCAAACTTATTGGGGCAAATCTCTGCCTGAACTTTCGATCGCCGACTGCGCTTATCTAGCTGCGCTTCCAAAAGCTCCTTCAAGCTACAGCCCCTTCAAAGCGCCTGAGCGAGCGATTGCGCGACGCAATTGGGTCATCGACCGCATGGTCGAAAATGGCTATGTGACGCGAGATGAGGGCGAAAAGGCCAAGGCACAATCGCTTGGCGTGACAAAGCTGCAGACCGGCCCGAAGATCCAGGCATCGGAGTTCTTCGCCGAGGAAGCTCGACGTAACATTCTAGACCTCTTTGGTGAGGACAAACTCTACGGCGGCGGCCTATCTGTGCACGCTACCTTGGATCCGAGCCTTCAGCACATTGCCCGAAAGGTCTATGTCGATGGCTTGGTAGCATATGATCACCGTCACGGATGGCGCGGCGTCGTCAAGAACATTGGCGTCAACCCTGACTGGGCCAAGACGCTTGCTGCCTTAGACGTTTGGCCAGACATTGAGCCTTGGCGCCTTGCTGTGGTGCTAGAGGTTACAAGAGACAAGGCGGTTATAGGCCTGCGAGCTCAGCGCAGGGAAACCGGAGGTCTTGATAAGGCCGAGCAGGGCGAGATCCCGTTCAGCGAAATGCAGTGGGCGCGCCCTAAGCTTAAGATCGGTATGGGTGCTTCCCCTCATTCGGCCACTGAAGTGCTTAAGCCCGGCGATGTGATCTATGTGTCTCCCCGAGAACCGAGGGACGACCAGGACAACGCCGATGGACAATGGTCGCTCCAGCAGATCCCCGCAGTAAGCGGCGCACTCGTCGCAATGGACCCTCACACTGGCCGCGTACTTGCGCTCGTGGGGGGCTTTAGCTTCGGACAAAGTCAGTTCGACCGGGCGGTTCAAGCACAGCGCCAGCCAGGGTCGTCATTCAAGCCCATTATTTACACGACCGCGATCGATAATGGCTATACGCCGGCGAGTATTGTGGTGGATGGTCCGATAGTAATCAGTAGAGGACCAGGCCTGCCTCCCTGGGTGCCAAAAAACTACGAGGCTGGTGAGGCGGCCGGTCCTTCAACGCTACGTTTCGGGATCGAGCATTCGCGCAATCTTATGACAGTGCGGCTCTCCAAAGACATGGGCATGCCGATCATTTGCGCGTATGCACGGAGGTTCGGCGTCTATGACAATCTCATGCCAATTTACCCCATGGCCTTAGGCGCCGGAGAAACTACGCTACTGAAGATGGTGAATGCTTACGGAATCATCGCAAACGGGGGCAAGGAGGTAAAGGCTACGCTGATCGACTATGTAGAGGATCGCTATGGTCGTCCCATTTGGCGTCATGATCCGCGTAATTGCGATCAGTGTTCGGCGCAGGAATGGAAGGGAGAGGATGAACCAGTAATTGTCGATGATCGCAAGCAGATCATCGACCCGATAACGTCTTATCAGATGGTTCACATTATGGAAGGTGTCATTGAGCGTGGCACAGCTCAGAAGCTGAAAGTGCTGCAAAGGCCAATTGCCGGAAAGACTGGCACTACCAACAACGAGAAGGACGCGTGGTTCATCGGGTTTACGCCGGATTTGGTGGTTGGCGTTTATACGGGTTTTGATGACCCGGCGCCACTCGGTCATGGTGAGACAGGGGGGAATGTCTCAGCGCCGGTGGTGCGTGACTTCTTCAAGCTTGCCTTGGCTGATCAGCCCGCCGTTCAGTTCCGCGTCCCTCCAGGCATCAAGCTTGTCCGGGTGAACCTAAAGACCGGTCTGCCTGCTGGCCCAAATGATCCCACCGCGATCATGGAGGCTTTCAAACCTAATGAAGGTCCACTGGCGCAGACATCCGGGGGCGATCAGGAACCGGCTGCTGTCGGTAATGAGAGTCAATCTGCTGGTGATACGACACAATCTCCTGCCGATGCTACGCAAGCACGACCGCCAACAGGGGGGATCTCAGCGGAGGCACCGATAAAGCCCACACGGGAAGCACCCAATCTACTAGAGAGGTTGTTCAAAGGTCCTGGCGGGTTTTAGCTCGCTGATTAAGCGCCGCTGTTTCATCACATTCCATGGGCTGAGGCCGGGCAAAAAAATCTCCCCCAGATAAGCAACGCTACGTTGGCTGCATCGGCCTCGCAATGACCTTGGTCAGGGGCGCAAGAGTTCCGGACTCAGGAGGGCTCTCTTTAGGCCGTTTTCCGGACCGTTCAGTGACCTTTCACTAAGCTGCTTTGGCCACGCGCAGACGGTTTTTGGTAAAAACTACCAGGGCAACTACGCACCGCTCATGAGTGACGATGGTAAACTGACCGGCGCTTTTGTTTGTGGGCGTCCCGAAATAGTCACATAGCTACAAGCTACGTCTAGTCGAACGCTTGTTCTAGGGTGTATGGTCGTGCTGCTAAGAGCGTTGCACTAGCCCCGCGCCTCGAGTCTTCCTCCTTCCGGCAGCGGGGCTATTTTTTGGCCTTGCTCGGCTTCGAGCCCAGGCTACCCCATTAACCGTACCTCCAGGCTAGAATTGATCATGCGGTTAAGGGTGCGATTATCGTGGCGAGAATGACGAACGTCTCGAGAGTCTGTGTTCAGTTCTTCGCCGGAACCTCGCATCGCTCCACACCGTTTTCGCAGCGATCACGAATGAAACGCCCGACCGCGGATCGGAAGGAAGAAGGCCCATGAAAAAGTCATTGGCTGTTTATACGGCTGCAGGTGCCCTTGTTGCTCTAGCGATGTTTGCGCCTACCACCGCATCTGCACAGGTCAATATCTACGTTGGCCCTGGGGGTTATGCTCATTACGGATACGGATATGGATATCCTCATTACGGATACGGCTACGGCTACTATCCTCGCTACAACTACGGCTATTACGGCGGATATCCAGGCTACGGCTACTCCGGCGGAAATCCAGGCTACTACGGTGGATATTGGGGCCATGGGCGTCGGGTAGCGCGTCGCGTCTGGCGTCGTCACGAGCGTTGGGGTTGGTAATTGGACCGCCGCGCATCTCCGGAAGCTCCTGACGCATTACGGATGGGCCCAGTCGGAATAGACAGTCAACAGGCGAGGTAGCCACAAAGCCTGTTTTCAAGCCAAGGCCAAAGCCAGTGAAGCCGGCGAACTGAACCAAGCGTCATCCGACCTACTTCAGAGATTGTTCAAAGGTTCCGGCGGTCTCTACTGAGGCCCACTTAGCTTTTCCTTCCGCCTCCGAAGCTGTTACGATGCGAGTGGGGATGTTCGCGGCGGTCTCCGAAGGAAGGAGTTACACATGGGTATCCTTGATGACTTGCTCGGTAATGAACAACTTCAGAAACAGTACAAGGATTTTGTTAAACGATACGAACAAGGCGATCCGTCCGAGGGCTACTCCGATCAAGAGGTTCTGAAGCGGTATGGTGAAGTGTCACACGCCGTGCCGGCCGACCAGTACGCTCAGGCGGCGCAAGAGGCACTGGGCAAGCTGTCGCCGGAAGACCGAGAGGAGTTTCTTAAGATGCTTCAGGAGCGAGCCGCGGAGCGCGGTGTGAAGCTGCCGGGAAAGGTGGCATCCGATCCGAAGGATCTGGGAAAGGTGCTCACCGATCTACATGAGAAGCCGGGGCAGCTCCGGGACATCCTCGGCCCTGGCGACGCCCAAGCGCAAGCGTCTGGATCGAATCCCCTCACAGACATGCTGTCGTCCCCGATGGCCAAGGCCGTGCTCGCGGGCATCGCGGCTATAGTCGTCAAGCGCATGATGGGTTCGTCCCAAACGACGTGATGCATCAGCGTAGGATTCAATGAGTACCGGGCCGGGGCCGATCGTCCCGGCCTTTACTTTGAATGCGTCGCACTGCTGAGGTTGTGACCCAAAGCGCCCATTCGCCCCTTGAGTTCTTTCTTAATCGCGCTTGCGGTGTCCCGGGTTGTCCCGCTCTAGGCGTAGTCTCTCCGCTCTCAAGCGTCGTATCTCTTCCTCAAGTGCTTTATTTTTTTCGTCGAGAATGCTCATGCGTGATCTTGGTTCATCGCTGCCGCGCAACTTTTCGAGCGCTGTGCCTACGTCGAGTTTTTTAGTCATGATACAAGCTCGCCGTGTTGATCGTTGCAGGACCTCGACCCGGATGGCCGAACAATAAACATACTAGCCCGCACGCGAGAATGCGAAACCACGCAACGAGGGCGACGATCCACCGCTCAGCCTAAGACAAGCTTCAGTGGTGATGGTGGTGGTCATGATCGTGATCATGGTCATGATCATGATGGTGATCGTGATCATGGTCATGATAATGGTCATGATGATCGTAGTACTCGCCGTGATGATGCAAGTAGGGGGCCACGACACCCGCCAAGCAGACCGGGTCATGTGGATGGTAGTAGCAGTAACCGCGGCCATCGTAAGCTGTGGCAGGAATCGGGGAAAGCGCCACAGCGCCGAAACAGGTCATAGTGGCAGCAGCGCAGGGGATTAGAATTTTACTGGACATTGCGTCTCCTCCGAGTTGTTCCCGGTGATATGTGCAGCGGGCCTTCGCCTACTGATGCGGCATCGTGTGGTCCATGTGGTCCGTCATCATGTGTTCGTCAGTACCGTGGTACGGCATTGTGTGTTGTTCGCCAACTTCGCCCCCACACTCTAACTGAGTGTCTCGTGACCACTTGCCGCTCTCACATTTGAGGCCAGCATGGCTTGCGACACAAAACTCAGCGCCCTCCGAATAGTTTTCGCCTGCGAAAACACAAGTTCTTTGCGCTGACTGGTCTGAAGGGGCGCCGGTTGGTTCTTGCGCACTAACTGCCGCTATTGAACACAAAAAGATCACTGCGGCTGCGGCTAATCTCATCATAGCGATCACCTCATCGAAATTTTTGGCGCAAGCGTCTCAACCCCACTTGCGACAAACATGCCCTGCACCCCACACCAAACACCGCCGGGCTTGGCGGCGCATGACAGTCGTCCTGCAGTACCCATTGACCATGTGCATACCCGGGCCGCACGCGTGACGGACTTGAGTGATCGTGCCCTCCGGGTGATGAAGCGGCGCGGGCGACATGGCCAGCGCCGATGTTGCAACAGTCAAAACAAAGCCAACAGCGACCAACCTGATCATGGCTTCCTCCAATCATGTGAACTTTCAAGAAGAGATTTTCACAACTCGGGGACGGTTGGCCCAGTTCCTCCGCGCGTTGAATGCAGCCACCGCCAACCACCGCCAAAATGCCCCGTAGCGATGCGGGATTTGCACCTTCTTTTTCGCCTCCACCCGGCTTTGCCTTGGATTGATCTCGATCAAATCGGTGGGGGTCCCCTTCAACAAACACGTTTAGACAAACACGAGCCCGTGTTGAAACCTGGGGCAGTCCATACTTAGGTCGAATTGGAAACGTTCGACAAAAAGTTGGCACGTTTAGACAAACACCGGGGCCAGTCTGGTGAATAGCTTCCGGTCACCGAGGGGACCGGGAGTGGGATGCCAGCACCAGGGGTCCGGACCCGTTTGGCATGGTGCGGCTCCCCTCCCATTGTCTTACCCAGAAGCCAGTTTAACAGGGTAGAGTATCGCTTCGTCGTCGCGTTCAGTGGGAGAGTAATATGCTCTGCACTCTGTATTGCACGATCGCCTTTATCACTGGAACTTTTACGGGCATCTTGGTGGCCGACCTAAGGAGGCGTTCATAGAGCGCTCCCGCACTGTCGAGAGCAGGAAAAATGGGCTCGCGTGCGTCATTTATCCTTTTTACCCTGCTTGCCCTTGTTCTTCTTCTCCTTCTGCTCTCGTTTTTAGCTCCCTGAGAGAGCGCCCGTCAGGATCGGGCTCACAAAAGGGGGCCCAAGAAAACAAATTCTTGGCACATCGCAGTAAGTCGAACGGAAGGCTTGAGTGATATGCGAGCGGCCAGGGCGTGCGCTGCGGTCTGCGTCTTCCGCGCGCCGCTCGGGCTCGCCGGTTGGATGGGGGCCTCCAAATCGATCGGCGAGCTTTTCTTCTTCGTGGACCCGTAATCCGGCTATTAGCATCGTTGCCACATGCCTTCACAAGGCACTCGCCACTTTCCGCCGCCGTGGGATCCGCGAGTGAGTTTCAAAGACGCTCCCACTGCGCCCGTGGACTCTGCCGGGCCATAGCTTCGGGGATGCCATAACTGCCGTTGGCAGAATTGATCAGGCCATCTCGATCGACGATCCAAATGCGCCCTCGAGATAAGCGAATGAGGCCCTTGGCTGCTGATTATCAGCACGCGCGCCACCTTGCCGTGCTCTACCGATCAGGCTGGTGATCTTGGACGAGTACTTTCCGGAGATGGGATCGGCGGTAAATCGTTTGCGCTTGAGACCTTCGATGGTCAGGTCAATTTGAGGCGCGAGAATTTCCTCCAAGGTACTCATGCAGCACCCCCCAAGCATTCTCTATCTTAGAGAAGAGTAGCCTGAGAAGGGAGTCTGCCGGGGGCCAGATAATCCGTTTGGCGCTCTAATCCCTTACGGCAAGGTGGGATCCAAATTAGGGCGTGTCTCACAAACGCAGGCCGGGGTGCAGTCCCTGAACAGGCTTCTGTGCGCGACAACAATTAGTCGCTCACCTCAGGTCTGCCGTTGCCCTTCTTCGGTGCTGTCTCGATCACACTGAAATCTGTCGACTTGGCACCGCGCTCGGCGGTGGCGAAACCCTCAGCCGCGAGACCTCGCTTTAGCAGTTCCCTGACCGCCGACGCTCGGCTCGGCATTCGCCTCTTGTACCGAAAGTCATCCACCAAGAGCAATTCATCTGGGGTGAGCATTATTTGGAGGCGCTCACCCCGAAACCTAGGCTCTGACATGGCACGCTCCCTGTCTAACTGACTGCTTCTAGCTAACTTGCCGCAAATTTATGGCTGTGGGGACTGTTAGTCAATAGCTAAGAGGCCACCCCGACTGGTTTGTCGTACAGTTATTTAAGTGCGGACAATTGGTAGATGTGGCAAAGAGCAAACTGAGTATACCGTTAGTATTGTTGTAATCAGTAAAGTATTATTTGACTATCGCCCGATATTGGTGAATAGTTCGACCATGCTGAACATAATAATTTCACCAATGGGCAGGGCGGATGGACCTACCTGTCGAAAATGTGGAGCCAAAACGAGGCTTTTCGGAACAGAAAGCCACCCACTCATCGGCCAGTTACGAGTGCTCAGTTATGTGTGCGTGGACTGCGACGCCGTACGAGTGGACATGGCACCCCTTCCGAGAGCGCGGGGAGAACTCTCGCTTCACCGTAAGGAGGCAGCCATGCCGATGGCCAAACTTCTCAGTAGTCGCGCTTTTGACCCAGAGACAACGAGCTTATTGGGGGCCGCTTTCGATAAAGCGTGGCAGACCGTGCAAACCTCTGGAAGCCCTCTTGCCGACGAGAAACATGCTGCCGCAACCCGTGAGATATTGGCAAAGAACATCCTCGCAGCGGGTCACCGGGGCGACAGAGACATCCACCAACTGGTCGAGGAAGCCCTCGCTCTTTTGATCATCTCCAACGACACATCAGCGCGAGGCACGGGCGCAAACGATGCGGACGCATCCGCCGTCGAGCGTCACTCTTAAGGGTTCGCGCCTCCACAACCCCTTCCCGCATTCATCACTTAACTAGGGAATTGGACTTTGCCCCGAAGACGGAAAAAGACATTCACAAGGTTGGCGCTTCCAGCAAGTGAGCTAGAAGCAAAAATTCTGGAGCTGATCCGGCAGGGGGCAGCGCGCCGAAAAATCACGGGCGTAGAATTCGTCTATGTAGGAAGCCTGGGCAGCGAACCGAATTGGTTTGCCCGGCCACTGCCTAGCCGAGTGTCAGAAGCTTGCATGCGCGAGTTCGTAGCCGCTCTCGCGCAAGTACGCCGAGATCACGACTTGCTTTTCGATTATTCCAGCACAAACGGGCCCGCCGCCCTTCACGGGTTCAGCGTCGGCGACTGAGCATTGCTTCAACAACCCCTAAGCTCGACGACGTCCTTAAAGCTGCACGCAGGCCGGTTTAAATCTGGAAAAAAGGCGCTCATGTCGCCCCACGCTCTCAATGAAAACGGTTCTAACGAGCAAGGCCACGCCGGTATTTGCCAGCAGAGAGCGCCTTGAGCGCAAACCTCTCCACAAGCCGAAATGGTGGGTTGGTGATTATCCAGGCAGTGTCGCGCACAGCCTGAGGAGCGAGAAAATCCATGACCTCTCCATACCCAAACGGGAAGATGTCAGAGGCATCTAGTCGCCCGAAGTACTCTTTGAGAACCTTTGCCATGTGGCCTTCACCACATGCTGGCTCCCACACCGAGTGGTGTGGGAAATTCTTATCGAGGATCACTTTTTCCAACAGTGCCGGCACTCTCGGGCTGTGAGGGCCCCATTGTAGGAGCAACTTCACGACGCCTCTTATCCATGGAGAGGCGGAGTCTCCTGCCCAGAGGTCGCTCTGGTTTTTTTGCGCAGTGGAGCAGCCTCACTCTCCAGTCTGAGTCTTTTTAGCCCCCGGCCTGCCCCATTTCAGCTGAAAGGCACTCATTTGCCTCTAGATCACCTGCGAACCCCAGCCAGGCTTTCGCGAGGTCGGACCATATTTTTTTGCTTCTGGAGTAGTTGCCGTTTGTGGATCCGCACGCAGTCCAGCGCATGCTGGCGGCACTCGCCAGAATCGACAGGGATAGGCTACTTCACCGCCGGCTCGAAAGAAGCCCCGGTCAGGTGGATCGTTTGACCGGGGCTTCCCAACCAAAGGGGTGATCGCAGGGTTTCGATCACCGCGCGGCAACACTAGCTTGCGCGTGAGAATTAGAGAAGGCCCCAAAGGCCGTCGGAAATCTGCTTAACCGACCATGGTGAAGGAAAGCAGCGGGTGCGTTGTTCGGAATGCGTCAGGGATAGGAACACAGTCCCGACGGCGAGGCCGTTCCTTTAGGACCGCTCTACAAAACCAGTCTGGACATTGCGTCTCCTCCGAATTGTTCCGGTAATATGTGCAGCGGGCTTTCGCCTACTGATGTGGCATCGTGTGGTCCATGCGGTCCATGTGCTCCCCGCGATTATGGGCCCGTAGCCGCCATGAGCAGGCGGGTCATTTCAGCCGAACTCAGGCATAAAGCCCGGGCGCCATGCCTCCGTCGAGAAAGAGCGCATTGCGGCAACCAAGCCCGTCACGGAAGAAACTGCAAACTCGTAAAAGCTCACCCATCCCTTGCTAATGACGAATGCACCTGTGTCGGACTCGACACGCCGACGCGAATTCTCGGTATACGATCGATTGAATGCGAGCCCCGCAGGCATAAGAGCCGGTCTCGGTGACGCCGCTCTCTTTCTGTGTCTACAGCGCGAGCGGCGTGTCGTCGCCCAGCCACGCTTTAGAGGTCCGAGATTTCGTGGCGCGGGCGCCCCTTCCAGTACGCTTCGACGAAACGATAGCAGCGTAAGCTTGGTTTTTGGCGGCCCTGAACGACGACGAAGCGCCGCTACGAATTTCGCCTTGCAGCGCGAGTTTTGGCTTGGATCTGCAACGCACCGCCTAGCTTGTGCCAATAATCTGCCTGCAATTCCATGACCTCACCTAGGTTCCTCGCCCCAGCGAGTCCGATTGCGAAATCAAAGCCGGTATCCATGTTGCGTCCGGCAACGTCGATCATCTTGCGACTGAGCGCGACGGCATTTTGCCCGGCTGAACCAAAGGACTTCTGCCAGCTCTCTAGTATTGCTTGGAGAGTGTTCTTGGAGTGCTCATACAGCTCGCGCGTCTGAGCTACATTCCGTTCTGCAAGGACACGGAACGCGTCGGGCACCTGAGAGCGGCCGAATCGATCGTATGGAGCGTCGATCATCCGGTATGTATCGCGGACCGCCTCTGCTGCAACATTATTGCGCAGCTTCGCGGCCACCTTCTGATGGGTTTTCTGATTTTTGTCTCGCGCTTCGGTGCTGCGTTTGGACGACTTCTTGGAATGTGCACTGCGCGTCTTTCGCGCAGCAACTTTGCGATTGGCGGACTTGGTCATCGTACTGGCCTCATGGTTACGCTCTACAGTTGTTCAGCCGGGAGTCCCTCTGCAGGTCTAAGCAATAGACAGAGACCCTAGGAGTTCCCTAGGGTCTCTGTCTTCGTTACCTGTTACGCAACCTTCCTGACGGTCTTGGCAGCGGCTTGCTCAACGGGCTGGTAGGCACTACGAGCCACATCGACATACATCTCGCCGAGCTTTGAGGCCTGAGCAACGTATGAGTCGAATGCCTTCTTGGCGTACTGAGACTGAATTTCACAAACCTGCTCAAACGATTTGGCGCCCACTAACTGCTCAAAAGCGCGGGTACCGTCCTCGAACGATTTCTTCGTGTAATCGACTATGGTGGCGCCAATAGCCTGGAAGCCTTTGCTCACCTCACCAAACGACCGAACGGAGGCATCGAAGCCATCCTTGCTGGCCCTCTGGAACTCTTCACCAAACTTCTGAATGTCAGCCATTTTCTTTCCTCATGTAGCTCCGCCTCGGCGGAATTGTTGCACGTGTGTGGCAGATGTATGCTGCAATGCACAAAATTTCAACACAATTATTGCGACGCACAAAATGCCGCATCCATTTGCCTGGAACAGCCCGTGGTCGTTGCCGTTGCCCTCATCGATCCTGTTGGGGGCCAATCTCGTGGGGGCGCTATGTTTAGAAACTGGATGCGACTGACAAACGACGCAGTGCTGCTCCGCTTTGAGACACAGCATGTCATAGGTCTACGATTGGTGAAGCTTTCGCGAGGCGGGCCTGCAGCCGAATCAGAGGCACTGCGCATGGTCACGGAAAAAACCACCGCTTTAGCGGAAGCAGGGATGACCCTCGCTCGCGGTGGCTCAGCTGGGAAGGTAATACGCCGCTATCGAACACATGTGCGGGCGAACAAACGCCGCTTGTTGAAGTCTTAGCGAGGGAGACGAACACTCTGGCGGCAGATCACCGCTATAAATTATTCAAGTGAGCGGCTGGAAATTCCCTTTCAAAATCGGGTTAAGGCCGTGGTGCGGTGAGCCAGTGCGGCCACAGCAACCTGAGCTTTGACGTCAGAAGCGAAGTGATGTGAACACAGTGCTCTACCAGCTGAGCTACGCGCTCCCCTCGCAAAGATCGTCAAATCAGCTGCTACAATCAACATCCAGGCGATGCGACCCGCAGGAGGTACTGTAGTTGTGGCCTAGTCGGCACTCTCTCCATCAGAGCGAGCACTTCCAATCCGGATAAGGGATACCTCGCGCAAAGGCTGTATCGGTAGTCAAACGCCGCCGATTCCCTGCGAATTTCGGCTGCTGTGGCCAAAAAGCCGCGCATCGCCAAGTGCCGGTTTTCCGCCCGGCCAGCCGAGCCAGCGCTGGGTGCGCTGTCCCCTGATACGATAACCGCCTTCAGGCGTACGCTCGAACAACCAGCGGCGCGCCGCGAATCGGTCTCGCACGTAATAGGGAACGAGGGTTCCGAGAATGGCGCCGAAAACGACATCCGTGAAGTAGTGCTGCCCGAGCAGCACCCGGCTCGCCGCGATCCAAGCGGCAATCGTGTAGAGCAGCACCTTGCCGCGCGGCCACAGCATGCCAATCACCGTGGCGAAGGCGAAGATGTTGGTGGCGTGGCCGGAGGGAAACGACGCGTAATCGGGCGAGAAGGCGAAAAGCTTGAACTCAAAGGGGCCCATGGTCTTAAACAGCTCGGGCCGGGCGCGTCCGAGAATGTTCTTGACGAGGCTGGCGATCAGGCCCGCGCCTCCTATGCTGACGAAGACAAAGCCGATGGTGCTTGCGATGAGACCGTAGGCCGGAGCCTTCCTGAACCCGAGATCCCGCTTTCGCAGCACGAGCGCAAGCGCCACCGCGGCGCCAGTCGGTATGAGCATCCAGTTCGACATGCCGACATCGGTGATCGTCCTGAATATTTTGCGCACGCCAGGCAGTAGCGCGTTGGCGGCCTCGACCATTAATGGATCGATGAGGAGGAAACCGGCGAGGGCCAGGGAAACCGCGATCAGCACCTGGTCTGAGATGGACAAATCTTTCAGGCGCGACGTCATTCCATCTCGCTTCGGCAAAGGTTTGAGCACGCCGAGCCCTGCGCTACACCGCTTTGGCGGGACTCGGTGCTCGCTTGCCGAGCCAAATGAAATAGATGTTGCGCGAGTAGATGGCGAGGCCTGCGGCTTGACCGATAATGAACACCGGATCGGCGCGGTAGCAGGCATAAGCGAGCAGCAGCAGGCCACCGAAAAAGCTGAAATACCAGAATGTCTCGGGAATGATGCTGGCGCGTGCCCTTTCCGTTGCGATCCATTGCACGATGAACCGCATAGAGAATAGGAGTTGAGCGGTCAGGCCGATGAAGATCCAGATCAACTCGGTGGTCGGTGTGGTCTGCCACCAGTGGATGAGAGTCGCTGCCGCATGCATCGCAAGTCACCCCCCTTCATTTACTGAACGCTTGCGAACGCCAGGCGCCCGCTCCTCTTCTTTCTCCCTGTCAAACGGCGACGCAGAGCCTGCCATGTCCTCCGCAACCGGCGTAATCAGCGTTCGCTTGCGCAGCCAGCTCACGCCGACAAGGTCGTATAACCCAATCAGGGCGCGGCCAAGATTAGTATATTTTGACGCGCCCCGGAGCCTCGGCCGATCGTTGACCGGCTCATAGGCGATTTCGTGGCCGTAAGTCAGAAAAAATGCCGGCAAATAGCGGTGCATGCTGGTGAAATAGGGTAGCTCGAGATAGGCGTCGCGGCGGTAAACTTTGATCCCGCACCCCGTGTCCGGGCAGCCATCGGCGAGCACCGCATCGCGGATCCAATTGGCAAAGCGCGACGCTGCCTTGCGTGAGCCTGGGCCTTTCCGGCCAGTTCTGATGCCTGCAACCATCGCGGGTTCGCGGCCAGGCGGCAGAAGCCGGGCGAGCAGGCGGCTGATGTCGCCAGGATCGTTCTGCCCGTCTCCGTCCATGGTGGCGATGACGGGGAAGCGGGCTGCTGCCACGCCTGTCCTCAGCGCCGCACTTTGTCCTGAGCGGCGTCCGTGCCGGAGATAGCGCAACGCCTTGTATTTGCTGAGCAGCGCCTTGATCTCGGCGCCGGTGCCATCGTCGCTCCCGTCGTCGACGGCAAGCACCTCCCCAAGCGCATCAACGGGGACCTTCGCAAAGGTTTCCTCGATCAGACGACCGATATTGCCCTCTTCGTTAAAGGCTGGAATTACGACCGAAACACGCATGGCACGCAACTCCGTGGGGACCCCGGCAAATAAGTGCTTACGAGGCCATCAGTAACCAGCTTTCGCCACAATGCACAACATTGTACACCGTGGCCTATTCCCCCTTCTCTCCACGGCTTATTCATGCTGCGTCAGGAACAGCGCGCGTCCATCACCGACTACAGCTACCTCCTTCCCGTCCTGATCTGGCTTGGGGCTCTCCTCGTTTTGCGGCTTGCGGCGATCTATGCCGCCAAGATTGACCTCGTTCCCGACGAAGCGCAGTACTGGAGTTGGTCGCGCGAGCTCGCCTTCGGCTACTTTTCCAAGCCGCCGATGATCGCCTGGGTGATCCGCGCTGCGAGCGCAATCTGCGGCAACGGCGAGGTCTGCATCAGAGCGGCGTCGCCCGTACTCTACACGCTCGCCTCGTTGATGATCTACCTGTCGGGCCGCGCGCTGTTCGATGCGCGCGTGGGTTTCTGGTCGGCCGTCATCTTCGCCACCGTTCCCGGCGTCTCCTACTCATCGCTCCTGATCACCACCGACGTTCCGCTGATCCTGTTCTGGACGGTCGCGCTCTACGCCTGGATCATGCTGGTCAAGCGGCAAAGCATGGGCTTTGCGGTCCTGCTCGGCCTGGCGGTTGGCCTTGGTCTGCTGACCAAGCAGGCCATGATCTACGTCGTGCTCTGCATCATCTGCCATGCCGCAATATCGCGCGAAGCACGCGAGGCGCTGAAAGGTGGGCGCGCCATCATTGCGGCCCTGATCGCGGCGACACTGTTCTCGCCCAATGTCATTTGGAATGCCGAGCACGACTTCCCAACCGTCCGGCACACCGGAGCCAATATTGGCTGGCAGCATCCCTACGTTCATCCGTTTGAGGTGTTCGAATATTTCGCCGCGCAGCTCGGCGTGTTCGGTCCGATCCTGTTCATCGTGCTGTTGCGCGCGGCGTGGCGCGAGATACGTCACCCTTCCGATCCCGCCAAGATCCTGCTGCTGTGCTTCTCGTTACCAGTGCTCGCACTGCTCATGATCCAGGCGCTGCTGTCGCGCGCGCACGGCAACTGGTCAGCAACCGCATATCCGGCAGCAGCGATCCTCGTCACCGCGGTCATGCTCGAGCTCAACCGGCGCATCCTTTTTTGGGTCTCGCTTGGCCTCCACCTCGCTATCGCCGTGACGCTCGCGATCGCTCCTGCTTTTGCCTTGCAACTGCCGCTGTTCGAGCGGCTGCAGTTCCTGTCAACCGTGATCGGCTGGCGCGGCGTTGCTGACGCCGTACGCGCGAAATTGGCTGAGGACCGCTATGGTGCCATCGTCGTCGATACGCGCGAGCTTGCAGGCGAGCTTCTCTATTATCTTCGTGACGAGCCGATCCCGCTTTACGTGCTGCCTACAGGCCCAAGGCCAAGCGACCACTACGAGTTGACGCGGCCATTCACCGCAGCAACTCCCCAGCCGATTCTGTTCGTCTCGCTATCGAAATGTCCGGACAAATTCCTGAACTCGTTCGCGGAGGCAATCCGTCTGGACGTGGTGCCAGTGCCGCTCATTGAAACCAGGGTGCGCCTGCTGCATTTCTGCCGTCTTGCGGGTTACAAAGGAAGCTAGGGGAGATCGGAGGTCGCCGTGCGGCGTTTCATCTTCGCCATTGCCTTGACAGTCATCGCTGCCGTGCCGGCCTTTGCCGATGTGCGCATCATGTCCAGCGCGGGCGGCCCGGTCATCAGTTATCTCGACTTCTTCTCGAAAGTTCGGCGATCGGGCGAGCGCGTGATCATAGACGGGCCTTGCCTCTCCGCCTGCACACTTGTGCTGAGCACCATTCCGCGAAACCGGATCTGCGTCACGTCTCACGCTGTGCTCGGCTTTCACGCACCCATCGTGGCCGACCGGTATGGACGCAAATTCCACTCACGCGAAATCACACGCGCCATCAATGCGACCTATCCCCCGGCCGTCCGCACCTGGATCAAGCACAATGGCGGCTTGACGCAGAATGTCATTCTTCTCAGGGGCCCAGAGCTCGCGAGAATGTATCCGCGTTGCCCCTGAATTTCAGCTACGGAGATGCATTAGCGGTCGCGGGAGCGCTTGCCTTGATCGGCACATGGACATCGACCGCGCCGGCGTGGGCAAATTCGAGTGTGAGGATCACGTCCTCTCCGGCCTCTAACGCATCCTCCAGGCCAACCAGCATGAGATGAGTGCCCTCCGGTTCAAGCACCACCGAGCCTCCTGCAGCGATCGGCAGTCCACCCTCAAGCTTGTGCACCTGCATGATGCCGTCAGGCGTCGTGGTCACCTGGCGCATCTCGACTGACTTCGCCCTCCGCGTGTGCACCCGTTTGAGGATGTCAACATGCTTGCCCTTGTTGGCGATGGTCATGTAGGCGGCGGCGACCCGGCCCTGACCAAGTGTCGGTCTCGCCCACGCGTCAGCCACATCGATGCGCCCGGTCTCTGCCGCCCATACGGTGAGCCCCACGAACACGATGGCAGCAAGAGTAAGAAGAAGAGCGACGCCAATCTCGAAGATACGGAGCTTGGTGAGCCCGAACATTTTGCCTCTCCAGCCGAACGCCGTTTTGCGGCGCCCGCGCCAGGTCATTCCAGGTTGCCTTTCGCTTCTTTATGCCGCGTCGGAGGCGGTGTCTTGCGCCCTGGTGTCGCGTGTGGCGCTCCGTCGCTTTGCTGCTTCTTAAGGGCGGAAACGAGGGAATACACGCACGAGTTTCGCCCGCCATTGCGGCATTTTGGCTTGGCGCCTAGGGGGTGACGGCGCGGCTCTGCTGAGCGACGACGGCATCCTGCTGGTCGTCGGGACCACCTTGCCCCGCATCGCGGCCATAGATGTCAGGCCTGAATTGCGCGACCCCATTCCCGGTGGCGAAAGCCGTGAGGTAGACGAAATGCACGGGCACGGACTTGGCAAGCCTCACGTCGAGCTTTTGGCCGCTATCGACCTGCGCCTGCACCTTCTCGAGGGTCCATCCTTTCTTATCGCTGAGCAGCCAGGCGACCAGGTCAAGCACCTTCTCGACCCGCACGCAGCCTGAGGAGAAGGCGCGTGCGCTTTGGCTGAACAGCTGCTTGAGTGGCGTGTCGTGCATGTAGACACTGTGCTTGTTCGGCATGTTGATGCGCACGACGCCGAGCGCATTGAATGGGCCCGGATCCTGGCGGAACTTATAGCTCACCACTTGCGGCGAATTCCAATCGACGGTCGCGGGATCGAGCGGCGGAGATTTGTAGTCGGTCATGACCGAGAAGTGCTCTTCGCTGAAATAGCTCTGGTCTTTCCTGATCTTCGGGATAAGATCCTGCTGCGCGACGATCTCGGGCACCGTCCAGGTCGGATAGAAATTGATCTCGATGATCTTGGCCGAGACTTGCGGCGTCGCGCGCGCGGGCTTGCCGGCGATCACATTGCTTTCGAGCGCGAGAGTGCCGTCCTGCACTGCCTGGGCGACAAACGCAGGAACATTGACGAGCACGTATCGCGGCGCCTTGTTGATGCTCATCATACCTTGAATGCGCGCGAGATTGCTCTCCAGCTGCTTGAGGCGCTCGGGCGCGGTCACGTTGAGGGCAGCAAGCGTGCGCGAATCGACGAAACCCGAGACGCGGAGACCATTCCTGATCTGGAAGCGCGCGAGTCCCTGGAGAAATTCCTGGTCGAAAGTCGGGTTGTTTTCGGATCCGCCGGTGATGTCGCCTTCGATGATGAGATGCCGCCTAATGGCGGCGACTTCCGAGCTGGTATCACCAGGTCTGAGCGTGACCTTATCGGCGGTCACAGGCCAGCCGCCGGCCGTCACGATTTGGCGATAGCGCTCGATCGCCTGCTGCAGCGCGGCGACGGAGGTCTCGCTCACGAACGGGACGTCGATGCGGTAAGCGGGGCTTAAGCGATCATAGAGATCAGCCCGCATCTGCTCGCGCTGTTCCCGCTCCTCGGGCGTGACCGGGCCGCTATCGGTGAAGCTGTTGAAGGGGTTCAGCGGGTCGAAGGCCCGCGCTGTCTGAGGCGCCAGCATGAGCAGAGCGGCCGGGAGCGTGAGCTGCGCAGCAACACCTGCGGCAAAGCATAGATCACCGCGGCGCGGCCTAGCTTCGGGTGAGTTCATTGCCGGGCGCGCGCCTCGTGCCATGCCGGTCATCCTCACAAAACGCATGAAGGGCATGATTCGGTGGCGCGAAAAATTGGGGTGGAAGACAAGATGGCGTTTAGCTTGGGGGCGTAGACGGCTTTCCCTCTGCCGGACTTGCCCATGGTGCCTCAGCCGGCAGCAAATGCAAAGCCCTTTGCTCCGCAACCCTAGCGCGCCGCCGCTCTCTTTGATTGCAGACGCTGAAGGAGACGATCAATGAACGGCGCCTGCCCTGGCTGAATCTTCTCTCGGGCTTCGGCTGGCATGAACCATGCGGCGCGGTCGACCTCGGGAAAGGATTGTTTTCGGCCGCTCTTGGGCGGCCACTCCATCTCGAAATGATTTGAGGTGAGCTTGGCCGGATCGAAATCCCCTTGGCCGGCGAAGGCCGCAATCACCTTGCGGCTCGGCTGCACGAGTTCGCCGAGCTCGATGAAGCTTGCTTCCGGCGGCGGGCTGCCGAGCTCCTCCTCGAACTCGCGCCGAGCAACCGCAAGGGAGTCTTCGCCCGGCTCGTATTCGCCTTTGGGAATCGACCAGGCGCCTTGATCCTTCTTCGCCCAGAACGGGCCGCCGGGATGCACGAGCAGAAGCTCGAGCTTCGTCCCCCTGCCGCGATATAACAGGATTCCTGCGCTGCGCTTGGCCATGCAAAAAGCTTAGACGGAAATGTGGCGGAAGGTCAGGAACATACGCATGACAGGACGCACGAGGATGCTTAACTTAGTTTCCTACTAGGGCTTCTCTCGCCGGAACGGGGGCATGAGGGGAAACAGGGGGACAGCTCGCCTGGCGGGGCTCCTCGCCGCGCTTGCCACAACGAGCTTACAAGCTTGTACCGGCTATGCGCCGAAGGCCGAGACAGAGAAAGTGGTCGCGAGCTCGAGTGAGCGCGACTGCCTGATCCGCGCCATGTATTTCGAATCGAACCGCTCGAGCCGCGATGGGCTGATGGCCGTCGGCACCGTCGTGATGAATCGCGTGGCCTCGCCTGTCTATCCAAATACGATCTGCGGCGTGGTCGGGCAGCCTGGCCAGTTCGCCGCCGGCGTGCTAACGCGGCCGTTGAATGCGAAAGAGCTGCCGCCGGTCGAGCGCGCGGCCGATGCCATTCTCGCGGGCGAACGGTACAAGCCTATCGGCGACGCCATGCACTTCCATGTTGCCGGGCTCAATATTCCATACCGGGTGCAATATGTCGCGATGGCGGGCGGCAACGCCTTCTATCTCAAGACGGACAGGCGCCGCCGCGATCTCGTCGCCGTACGCGATCGATCCGCAACGGTTAATGTCTTGCTAGCGAGCAGCACGACGGAGACCACACTCGCCGCAGCAAGGCCCAAGCCCGGTGTGATGCAGTGGCTTTACGCCACTTTCGCCGAGGCACAGCCGAGCAAGTCGTGCGATCAAACGGCTAGCGCATTCGGCGCGACATCGCTTGCCTGCGAGGACGAGCATGCCGGCCGATAGCGCCGTCAATTCGCAAACAAAAAGCCGCCGCGGAATCTCTCCCGCGGCGGCTTCTCGCATTTGCCTGCGCTCAAGTAGCGCGAAGCGCGGTAGCGCGCAAACCCACTCGTGAAAGAGGGGACATGATCTCGATGAGGGCTCTGGCAGCCCATGCCGCGCTCAAGCGTCGCGAAGCGCGCGAGCGCAGCGAATTCTTTGACCTGCCCTTAGCAAGCCTGGCGACGACCTACTCTCCCGCGTCTTAAGACGCAGTACCATCGGCGCTGGAGCTTTTCACGGCCGAGTTCGGGATGGGATCGGGTGTTCACGCTCCGCCAATATCACCAGGCCAGCGAAGGGCAGAGTGAAATCTGGTCTCAGCGCATCCGCGAATGGGCGCTGACAATGAGAGCAATCAAGCCGATCGAGCGATTAGTACTGGTTAGCTTCATGCATTGCTGCACTTCCACACCCAGCCTATCAACGTGGTGGTCTTCCACGGCTCTTCAAGGGAGAACTAGTTTCAAGGTGGGTTTCCCGCTTAGATGCTTTCAGCGGTTATCCCTTCCGCACTTGGCTACCCTGCTATGCCGCTGGCGCGACAACAGGTCCACTAGAGGTGCGTCCATCCCGGTCCTCTCGTACTAAGGACAGATCCTCTCAATTCTCCTACACCTACGGCAGATAGGGACCGAACTGTCTCACGACGTTCTAAACCCAGCTCACGTACCACTTTAATCGGCGAACAGCCGAACCCTTGGGACCTGCTCCAGCCCCAGGATGTGATGAGCCGACATCGAGGTGCCAAAC
>Ga0207706_10001853_pt1 | contig 20703 bp, 20 predicted proteins | sample KBSC53metaG_FD_184318 | JGI IMG/M metagenome (GOLD analysis project Ga0207706, IMG submission 184318) | Corn rhizosphere microbial communities from Kellogg Biological Station, Michigan, USA - KBS C5-3 metaG (SPAdes) (version 2) | ecosystem: Host-associated > Plants > Roots > Rhizosphere > Soil ... | reverse complement strand
GGCCGCGCCCGCTTCGAGATCGCCGACGCCGAGCTGCACGCGCGCTCGCTGCAGCAGCTGGAGATGGAGAGCCAGCTGCGCGAAGCGGTGGACGCCGACGAGCTGCGGCTGCACTTCCAGCCGGTGGTGGTGATGGAGACGCGCGAGCTGGTGGGGTTCGAGGCGCTGGTGCGCTGGCAGCACCCCGAGCACGGCCTGCGCCCGCCCGACGACTTCATCCCGCTGGCCGAGCAGACGGGGATCATCATGGCGGTGGGGCGGTGGGCGCTGCGCGAGGGGTGCCGCCAGATGCAGGAGTGGCGCGGCGCCTATCCCGGCGCGGCGGGCGTGTGGCTGAGCGTGAACCTGTCCAGCCGGCAGTTCCTGCATCCGGAGCTGGTGCAGGAGATCCTGGGCGCGCTGAGCGACACCGGGTTCCCCCCTGACCGGCTGCGGCTGGAGATCACCGAGAGCGTGATCCTGGACGACGCGGTGGCGGTGGGGGCGCTTCTGCACCGCCTGCGCGAGGCGGGGATCCGCGTGGCGATCGACGACTTCGGCACCGGCTACTCGTCGCTCTCGTACCTGCACCGCCTGCCGCTGGACACGCTCAAGATCGACCGCTCGTTCGTGCGCGACATGCAGTCCGACCCCACGCTCGAGGCCGTGATCCAGACGGTGATCTCGCTCTCGGGGAGCCTGCGGCTCGACACCGTGGCCGAGGGGGTGGAGACGCACGAGGAGGCCGCCGCGCTCCAGCGCATGGGCTGCCGCATCGGCCAGGGCTTCCTCTTCTCCGAGCCCCTCACCCCCGCCGCCGCCGCCCGCATGCTGGCCGGGCTGGAGCACGGCGCGCTGGCGTAGCCGCGGGTGACAAGACCAGTCTGTGTTGACGCGCGAAGTGCTCACGCTCCCCCGCGGAGCGCGGGGAGGGGGCGGGGGGAGGGGGCCCGCCGCGGCCGCGCGGAACCCTGTCGAGGCGGACGACAACAGCGGCCGATTCCAACGCGATTCAGGTCCCCCGGAGGCATCCCTCCTGGTGACCTGAATCACATCGAGCAGGTTTGCCGTAGCGCGGGCCCCGAGTATGGATCCTTCAGTCGCTTAGGTTAGAATCCGGGGGGCGCGAGGAGCGCGAACAGCGTCTGAAGCCGTCCTCAGTCCTGCGCGGCCAGGCCAAGCTGCGCCAGCTCGCCGCGCAGGTGGTTGAGGTGCGTGGTGAAGACGGCGTCTTCCTCCACCTCGGCCCTGCCGTCGGCGGCGAGCATGGCGAGCGCCAGGCCGCTGAGCGCGGTGACCACCTGCTCGGCGTTGCGGGTGCCGCGGTCGCGGTCCATGGCGATCACGGCGCGCAGGAAGGGCGGCGTGGTGAGCAGGAAGTCTTCCACGCGGTCCGGGTCGTCGGCGATGGCGACGGCGTCGCGCACCGACTGGTCGAGCTCGTCGTCGGCGATCTCGCGCCCGGTGGCGGCGCAGCACACCTTGCGGAAGATGCGCATCTCGTGCGGGCTCACGTCGTTGTCGCCGCCCAGCAGCAGGCCCAGGTAGTTCGTGAGGTGCCGCGCCGCGTCCTCGGCGGCGCTGCCGCCGCCGGTCCAGTAGCCCTGCTCCTGCGCGTTGCGGGCGGCCTGCACCACCATGCGCGAAAGCTCGTCGGGCTGCAGATGTATGCTGTGGCTCATCGGGAAAGGTCGGTCGGGTGAGGGGTCGCGCCGCGGGTTCCGGCGCCGCAGCAACGTGCCACGCCCGCCCACCCGCCGCAACCCTCGCCGCGCTTCCCCGCGGACTTGTCGTCCGCGCGCGAGGATGTTACCATCGGTAACATCATCCGGCCTGATCCTCCAACCTTCGCACCGATCCACCCGTGGCCCGAACGACCCTGACCGCCGTCCTCCTCGCGCTCGCGGCGGCGCACGGCCTGCGCGCGCAGCAGTCGGCGCCCGCGCCGGTCGCCATCACCCATGCCGCCGTGGTGGACGTGGAGAGCGGGCGCACGCTCCCCGACCAGACGGTGGTGGTGCGGGGAAGCCGGATCGAGAGTGTGGGTCCGGCGGCGTCCGTCACGGTGGCGGCGGGTGCGCGCGTGGTGGACGGGCGCGGGAAGTACGTGATCCCCGGGCTGTGGGACATGCACGTCCACGCGGCGTTCCCGGGGCTGGACCGGCTGTACTTTCCGCTGCTGGCCGCCAACGGGGTCACCGGCGTGCGCGAGATGTTCAGCCGCATCCAGTGGGCCGACAGCACGCGCGCCCGCGTCCGCCGCGGCGACTTCGCGGGGCCGCGGATGGTGGCGTCGGGGCACATCCTGGACGGCGCGCCGCCGGTCTGGCCCGGCTCGGTGGTCGCCCGGAACGCGGACGAGGCGCGGCGCGCGGTCGACTCGCTGGCCGCGGCGGGCGCGGACTTCATCAAGGTGTACAGCCGCCTGTCGCCCGACGCCTTCTTCGCCGCGGCGGAGCAGGCGAAGCGGCGCGGGCTTCCCTTCGCCGGGCACGTGCCCACGCTGGTGACGCCCCAGGCCGCCAGCGACGCGGGGATGGCCAGCATCGAGCACCTGACCGGGATCGTGGGCGCCTGCTCGCCGCTGGATCCGGCGTCGCGCGGCGCGGTGGCGGCGGCCGCCGCCTCGCCGCGCGGGTGGGACTCGGCGGGCGCGGTGTCGCGCGCGCAGCTGGGCCGGGTGCTGGCGAGCTACGATCCCGCCGTCTGCCGGGCGCTGGCGCGGCGGCTGGCGCGCAACGGCACGTGGATGGTGCCCACGCTGGTCACCCTGCACGCCACCGGCTTCCTGGACGACAGCACGCTGGCGCGCGACCCGCGGCTGCGCTACGTCCCGCGGATGTTCTCGGCGCAGTGGAACCCGCGCACCGACTTCCGCTTCCGCGCGCTGACGGCCGCGGACTGGGCCAACCGCCACGCGCTGTTCCAGCGGCAGCTGGAGGTCGCGCGGCTGCTGCACGAGAACGGCGTGCGCTTCCTGCCGGGCACCGACCTGTCGAACCCGTACACCTTCGCCGGCTTCTCGCTGCACGAAGAGCTGGAGCTGCTCGCGCGGATCGGCCTGACCCCGCTGCAGGCGCTGCAGGCCGCCACCATCGAGCCCGCACGCTTCCTGAAGATGACGGATTCGCTGGGCACCGTGGCCCCGGGGAAGCTGGCCGACCTGGTGGTGCTGGACGCCGATCCCCTGGCCGACGTGCGCAACCTGGCCCGCATCCACGCCGTGCTGCTGGACGGCCGCCTGATCGACGCCGCCGAGCGCGAGCGCATTCTCCGCGCGGCCGAGGCGACGGCGAACCCGCCGGCGACGCCGCGGTGACGGGAGCCGCCGCGCACGGCACGCGGTCCGCCTTCGCGGACGGGCTTCGAAAACAGAGCGTTCGTTCAGGAGATGGTTCCATGCCGACCACCACGCAGCCGCTCGCCGTCCTCAAGTTTTCGAAGACCAGGGACGGGACGCCAGTGCTGAGCATCACCCGGCGCGACGGAAGCGTGGCGTGGCAGAAGCAGCACGCCTTCTTTCCCGTGCACGACCTGACGCACTACGCCATCGAGACCACGCTGGGCCTGCGGCAGGCGTTCTGGGGGATGATGGCCGACGGGTGGGAGTTCAGCGACTTCGGCACGCCGTGGCCGCGCGGCCCGATGCCGAACCAGGCCGAGGCGCTGCTGGCCGAAGTCAGCGCCGGCTGGTTCGATCGTTTCGGGAGAACGGCCGGGAACGACGAGCCGACCGCCGAGGAACTGAACGCGCACCTCGCCGAATATTGCGCACAGCACGGCACCCCGCCGCCGCGCGCCATCACCGACGACGAGTTCGCCCGCATCCGCGCCCTGCGCGACGAGCTGGCGCTGCGCTGGTATGCATTGGGCCCGCGCGAGGCGATGGAGCTGGACTTCACCGTCTGACGCGCGAGGACCGGGTGCGCCGTTGAAGTCCGCGCAGGCGGACTGCGTGCCGCCGTAGCGGCGAGTTCACTCGCATATTCGCGACGATCCATCCTGCCGATCGCTCGATCCGGGCCCCGCCCCACCCTCGCAAAATCTCCCGCGCGCCGATAATTTCGCGCGCATGGCTACCTTCCAGGCACTTACCGGATTCCGGGATTTCTACCCGGACGATTTCGCGGTCCGCGCGCACATCTTCGGCGTGTGGCGCGACGTGGCGCGGCGCTACGGCTTCCAGGAGTACGACGGGCCGCCGCTGGAGCCGCTCGATCTGTACGTCGAGAAGAGCGGGCCCGAGATCGTGGAGCAGCTCTACAACTTCACCGACAAGGGCGGGCGCGAGGTGTCGCTGCGCCCCGAGATGACGCCCACGCTGGCGCGGATGGCCGGCGCGCGCGCGGGCGGGCTGCGCAAGCCGATCAAGTGGTTCAGCATCCCGCAGCTCTTCCGCTACGAGCGGCCGCAGCGGGGGCGCCTGCGCGAGCACTACCAGCTGAACGTGGACATCCTGGGCGAGGAAGACGTCAGCGCCGACGCCGAGCTGCTGGCCGCCGCCATCGACATCCTGCGCGGCCTGGGTCTCACCGCCGACGATTTCGTCGCCCGCGTCTCGGACCGCCGCCTCCTCCGCGCGCTGCTGCTGCACGCCGGCGTCCCCGAAGACCAGCTCGTGCTGGTCTACAACATCGTGGACAAGATCGAGCGCGACACCCGCGAGGTCCTGTCGAAGCGGCTGGCCGACGAGGCGGGGCTCGGCGCGGACGTGATCGGCCGGATCTTCGCCATCTTCCAGCACCGCGACTTCGACGCCGTGCGCGACGTCTACGGCGGCGACCCGGCGGTCGCGCGCGAGATCGAGCGGATGTCCACGTACCTGGGCACGCTCGCGGCGATGGGGCTGGGCGGCTACGTGCGCTTCGACCTGTCGATCGTGCGCGGGCTGGCGTACTACACGGGGATCGTCTTCGAGCTGTTCGACACCAGGGGCGAGTTGCGCGCCATCTGCGGCGGCGGGCGCTACGACCACCTGCTGAAGGGGCTGGCCGGCGTCGACCTCCCCGCGCTCGGCTTCGGGATGGGCGACGTGGTGCTGAAGGAGCTGCTCGACGTGCGCGGGCTGCTTCCGTCGTCCGCGCACTCCGTGGATTTCTACCTCGTCTCCATCGGCCCCGAGCAGCGCGGCGCCCTCCTCTCGCTCGCCCACCGCCTGCGCGACGCGGGGTGGTCGGTGGAATACGGGCTGAAGCAGCAGGGCGTGGGCAAGCAGTTCAAGAACGCCTCCGCCCTCGGCGCCCGCCGCGTGGTGACGCTGGGGCCGGACGAGGTGGCGCAGGGCGTCGCCGCGGTGAAGGACTTCGCCAGCGGCGAGGAGACGCGCATCTCGATCGACGAGCTGGTGGCGGCGCCGCGGGGCTGATCCACCGGCTCGCTCCCGGATCTCGCCCGGGCGGCTGAAGCCACGGTCTACAACGACAGGAAGCCTCCCAAACCGCGGGAGGCTTCTTTCGTTTCGGCACAAGTCACCGCCGTCGGACGACGGGCCAAACACGTCAGGTCAAGGCCCGTATGGTCACGATCACGATCAGGCAGACGGTGAGGAAGCGGACCGCCCGGATCGTGCCCTGGAAGATCGCCCGCCTCAACTGCACTTCGGCGCGGTAATATTCTTCGATCCCTCCATCGGCCGGCACACGCCTGAAGGGTGGGCCCAGGATGTCCACGCAGCGGAGAAGCAGGACGCCGGCGAGCGAAAACAGGACCAGCTCCGCGGTGAAGATCCACTTCCAGACCGGCTCATTCGGCGCGAGCAGCACCGCGATCGCGGCCAGCATGATGGAGACGTGGGTCAGGAGCGCCGAGCTCTTCGCGTCGAGGATGCTCATGTCATGAAGAAAGTGCTCCCGGTTCTCGAGAGCGGTGCGCTGCGCCTCGAACGCACGCTCCTCCTGCGATGAGAGGCGGAACAGCCTGGCCAGGGCACGGTCGGCCCGTGCTCGCGGGGGCACTCGTTCGATCGCCATGATCTGACCGTGGTTGGGCGGGAGGAGCGGGGGAGGCGGCTTGCGGACGAAGGCGCGCCGCCTAGTGTAGAGATCCATCCGCGCCCCGTGCAACACTTCGATCCACGCCGATGCCGACCGCCGCGTCCACCACCCCCCTCCACTACCTGACGGCCGCCGAGACGGCCGCGCGCATCCGCGGCGGCTCGCTGACCTCCGAGGCGGCGACGCGCGCGTACCTGGAGCGCATCGCGGCGCTGAACCCGCGCTACAACATCGTGGTCGACCTGCACGCGGACGAGGCGCTGGCCCGCGCGCGCGAGGCGGACCAGGCGCTGGGGCGGGGCGAGGTGTGGGGGCCGCTGCACGGGGTGCCGGTGACCATCAAGGACGTGTACGACGTGGCGGGGATGCGCATCACCTTCGGCTGGCCGCCGATGCGCCGCAACACGCCCCGCCGCGACGCGTTCGCCGTCCGCCGTTTCCGTGACGCGGGCGCGGTGATCATGGGGATCACCAACGCGCCGCTGGGGAGCTACGACTGGCAGTGCTGGAACCCGCTCCATGGCCGCACCCGCAACCCGTGGGACCCGTCGCGCACGCCCGGCGGCAGCAGCGGCGGCAGCTGCGCGGCGATCGCGGCCGGCTTCAGCGCGCTGGAGCTGGGGAGCGACGCGGCGGGGTCCATCCGCGTGCCCGCGCACTTCTGCGGCGTGGTGGCGCTCAAACCCACCGAAACGCGCGTCAGCGGCCGCGGGCACGGCCGCTTTCCCGGCATCCCCTACTCGCTGCGCCACATCTGCACCTACGGCCCCATCGCCCGCAGCGTCGCGGACGTGGAGATGGCGATGCAACTGCTCGTCGCCCCCGATCCATCCTTCCCCGACACGCCGCCGGTGCCGTTCGCGCCGCGGCCCCCGCGCGACGCCCGGACGCTGCGGATCGCCTGGACCGACGTGTTCGGCGGCTACCCCGTCTCGGCCGACACGGCGGCGGCGGTGCGCGGCGTCGCCAGTGCGCTGGAGGCGGCCGGCGCGCGCGTGCACCGCCGCGCGCCGGACGCGATCGACGGGGACGACGCGCTGGCCACGTGGGGCGAGATCAACGGCTTCGAGACGGGGATGGCGCTGCCGGCGTACGCCAGCGTGTCGATGCGCCTGGGCGCGGCGGTGCAGTTCGGGCGCGGGCCGTTCTCGCGCGGGCTGCAGCGGGGGATGGCGTTCAACGGCAAGCGCTACTTCCACGCGCTGGACCGCCGCGACCGCTATTGCGGCCTGATGGAGGCGTTCATGGACGGCTACGACGCATGGATCTGCCCCGTCGCATCCGTCCCCGCCATCACTCACCGCCGCACCGGCGCGGCCGTCGAGGTCGATGGGCGGAAGACGAGCTACTCCATCGCGCTCGGCGCGTGGGCGTGCCTGACGGCGCTGCTCGGCTGTCCCGCCGTGGTCCTCCCCGTCGCCCGCTCGCGCGAGGGCCTGCCGATCGGCGTCCAGGTCGTGGGCCGCCGCTGGGACGACGCCGGCGTGCTCGCCGTCGCCCGCACGGCCGAGCACCTGACCGGCGGCTTCCAGCCCCCGCCGGCGCTGGCGGAGTGAGGCGCACGGACGACGGATGAAGGAAAGAGGCGGGAGCGTTGGGTGCGCTCCCGCCTCTGTTCGTGCGACGTACGATGCGAGTGTGCGAGTGAACTCGCGGCTACGACGGCACCCAGTCCGCCTCCGCGGACTTCAACGGCAGAACCGTCCTGTCAGCCATCGTCCCTCGACCCCCGCACCCCCGTACCTCCGCACCCCCGCACCCGCGGTTCAGAACTTCAGCACCACGCGCATGTCCGACGGCGGCGGCGGCGGGGCGGGGTCGTCCTGCTTGGGGCCGAGGGCGAGCAGGCCCAGCGCCTGGCCCAGCGACGGGGCGCGGCCGGTGGGGATCCCGCCGGGGCCGCGCTGGCCCGGCGTCGCCATCGCGTGCCCCGGGCCCGCGGGGATGCCGCCCGGGCCGTGCTGCCCCTGCGTGGCGGCGCGCTGCAGCAGCCAGTCGAAGGTGGCCTGCTCGTCGCCGCTCAGCGTGGCGGCGAAGGCGTGCACCTTCGCGTTCAGCGCCACCAGCGGGTCGTCGGGCTTGGGGCCGAGGGCCGCGTTTCCACCGCGAGGCGCCATCGTCAGGCACCCGCCGCCGGGCCCCACACCACGCCCCGCCGGAGCGCCGCCCTGCACGATGATGGCCGGGCTGGCGCCTCCCGTCCGCGCGCCCGGGCTCGCCGTCGGGTTCCCGCCCGGCGACGGGTGCGTGCCGCCCTGCACGATGATGAACGGGCTCGCGGCCGTCCGCCCGCCCTGCACGATGATGGCGTCCGGCGCGCCGGTGGTGCAGCCGCAGCCGGTGTAGAACGTCGCCCGCACCGGCACGGCCGACGGGTTGTCGGCCGGCGCGGCGGCGGCCTGGCGCAGCACCGCCTCCCACGCCGCGCGCTCGGCGGGCGCAAGGCCCCGCGCGAAGGTCTGCAGCTTGGCGTCGAGCGACTGGACGGTGGCGGCCTGCACCGTCACCTCCGTCTGCGCGCTCGCGGCGGCGGCCATGGACAGCAGGGCGGCGGGAACCAGCAACGCGGTGCACGTCGCGCGCATCGGTCATCCTCCGTGCGGGAGATGGGATGGACGGGATGCCGCGGTGGGCAAGGCGCGGCGGGGCGATGTTGCAAATTAGCGAGGAGGGACAAATCTGCAACATGGGCGCCGCCGCTGGTCACGGAGGTACGCCTGCAGCGCGAGTTTCCGATCGTGGGCGGAGGGTCATGATGGCGGGACCCAACGGAGGAGCGCCGCCCACGCCTTGCGGGGGCGGCGCTTCTGGCGCGGGGAAAAGGAGTTCGCTAGCTGTTCGCCTGCCCGCCACCCGTACCGCCACCCGCACCTCCGCTGGTCCCGCCACCGCCGCCCGTCCCGCCCGCCGCGCCTCCACCGCCGGTTCCGCCACCGCCGCCCGTTCCGCCCGCCGCGCCTCCACCGCCGGTTCCGCCACCGCCGCCCGTTCCGCCCGCCGCGCCTCCACCGCCGGTTCCGCCACCGCCGCCCGTCCCGCCCGCCGTGCCTCCACCGCCGGTTCCGCCTCCACTGCCGCGGCCGCTGCATTCAGCGATCGCCGCGCGCAACTGATCGGCGCATGGCACGAAGCTTTCCCCGTTGCGCACGCATTCCTCGAAGGCGATCGCCGCCTTCGCATAGCAGATCAGCTTGCCCAGGGGGAGGTGATGCACCGAGGTGTCGTGCCGTTCGTCTGCCATTGAAGCCTCCCATTGATTGGGTTGAACGTCCCGCGCCATCGGGATTACTACAGCGCATCGGCGGTTTCGTCCAGCAAACGATGATCGGCCGAAGCGCCCGCGCTGGTGAACGGCTTCTTTCACGCCGATTGGCCGAGCGTCGCCCCGTCTGGTCCAGATCCCGCATCGTCCGTATCTTCCGCCGCTCCAGACCCGTGCAAGTGACTCGCATCTCGGACCCGGAAGCCGACGTGACCGGCAGCGCGATCCACGTTTCCATCCCTCCCGCGCCGCACCCGCGCGCACGCGCCGCATCGCACGCCCGCACGCGTGGAGGGTGCGCATGAGCGAGGGATTCGCCCGCACCGACGGGGTGCTGCACTGCGAGGGGGTGCCGCTTCCCGACCTGGTGGCGCGCTGGGGGACGCCGCTGTACGTGTACAGCCGTGGCGCCATCCGCACGCGCTATCACGAGCTGGAGAGCGCGCTCGCGCCGGTGCCGCACCTGATCGCGTACAGCGTGAAGGCCAACCCCAACCTGGCCATCCTGCGCACCCTGGCCGAGATGGGCGCCGGCGCCGACGTGGTGAGCGGCGGCGAGCTGCGGCGCGCGCGGCTGGCGGGGATCCCCGGCGAGCGCATCGTGTTCAGCGGGGTGGGAAAGACCATCAACGAGCTGGCGCTGGGGCTGAACGAGGAGATCTACGCCTTCAACGTGGAATCCGAGGGCGAGCTCTGCGCCCTGAGCGACCTGGCCTGCGCGATGGGGAAGAAGGCGCCGGTGGCCATCCGCATCAACCCCGACATCGAGAGCCCCACGCCGCACCACTACACGCGCACCGGGCACGCGGCGACGAAGTTCGGCATCGCCCACGAGCGCGCACGCGACCTGTACTGCATCGCCGCCAAGCTCCCGGGCGTGCACGTGCGCGGCGTGGACGTGCACATCGGCTCGCAGATCCTGGACGTGGCGCCGTTCGGGCTGGCGCTCGAGGCGGTGCTGGAGCTGGTGCACGACCTGAAGCAGGAAGACATCCCGCTCGATTTCCTGGACCTGGGCGGCGGCCTGGGGATCAGCTACCAGGACGAGCCGTCGGTGACCGCGCAGGCGTTCGCCGACGCGGTGGTCCCCGCGGTGGCCGAGACGGGGCTCAAGCTGGTGATCGAGCCGGGGCGCTTCATCGTGGGCGAGGCGGGGGTGCTGCTCACGCGGGTGATCTACGTGAAGGAAGGCGGCGGCAAGCGCTTCGTGATCACCGACGCGGGGATGAACGACCTGATCCGCCCCAGCCACTACAGCGGCTGGCACGCCGTGGAGCCGGTGGAATCGTTCGAGCGCCAGCGCGGCACCGTGGACATCGTCGGCCCCATCTGCGAAACGGGCGACTTCCTGGCGCTCGACCGCGAGATCGAGATCCCCAAGCAGGGCGAGCTGCTGGCGATCCACACGGTGGGCGCCTACGGCTTCAGCATGGCCAGCCAGTACAACCAGCGTCCCCGCCCCGCCGAGGTCCTGGTCGACGGCGACACCGCCACCTTGGCGAGAAGGCGGGAGACGTTCGAGGATCTGGTCGCGGCGGAGGTGGAGCTGTAAAGCAGTTATATTCTGCTCGTTGGTGTGTTACGCGGAGTTTCCCCATCGTTCCGGAGCGGATGAGAACCCTCCTGTCGCTCGACCTGCACGGCTTCAAGACCATTCGCGCGCTTCCGAGCTTCGAGTTCGGCGACGTGAACGTGCTCATTGGTGCCAACGGCGCAGGCAAGTCGAACCTGCTGTCGTTCCTGCGGCTGCTGAAATGGATGGCGACGCCACCGGGAGAATTGCAGCTCAACATCGCTAAAATGGGAGGAGCGAACGCGATTCTGCACTACGGCGCCAAGACCACGCGTTCCCTCCACGCCACAGTGGCGGTCAATGCAGACAGCGGTCGGCTCGCCTATGAATTCGAACTGGCCTATGCTGCCGACGACAGCCTGATCTTCGCGAGTGAGCGCTTCGCTCCCATGCTCCCTAACCTGGACATGGTATTGAGTGCCGGATTCAGAGAAGCTGTCTTGGTTCGATCAGGGTCGAGGTCACGCAAGGCCCGGCATGTTGCCGCCGTCTTCAATGGAATCTCCTCCTATCATTTCCACGACACTTCGACGACCGCCCGGATTCGGCAACGGTGGCCGCTGGAGGATTCGCTCCAATTGAAGAACGACGCGGGGAATCTCGCGCCATTCCTCCTACGTCTTTCCGAGGCGCATCCGGCGCACTATCTCCGAATTACCGAAACATTGCGTCAAGTCATCCCGAATTTCGCGGATTTCGTACTTTCTCCCGCGGATAACGGCACTCTGCTGCTGCAGTGGCGCGAGCGCGAGACGGACCTGTACTTCGGCCCGGCTCAAGCATCCGATGGCATGCTTCGGCTGATGGCTCTGGTGACGCTGCTGCTCCAGCCCCCGGAGAACCTTCCGCCGGTGCTCACCATCGACGAGCCGGAACTCGGGCTTCACCCCTCCGCGATCCACCTGGTTGCCGGGCTGCTGTTGAATGCCGCAGAGCACACGCAGGTGATTGTCGCCACACAATCGCCCGCGCTGCTGGACCATTTCGAGCCCGAGCAGATCGTGGTGGTGGACCGGCCCGAGCGAGAGTCCGTGTTCCGCAGGCTCGACTCCGAACAGCTCGCCGACTGGCTCGAAGAGTATTCGCTGGGCGAGCTCTGGGAGAAGAACGTGCTGGGCGGCAAGCCGGCATGAGCGTGCGACTGCACGGCAGGGTGGGATAGTCCCGAGCTGATCGATGACGGCCGCGAAACCGCTCCATCCAAGCGGATCATCGCGGAGCTGCCCGGCTACGCCGCGCTCAAGGCAACGGTCGGCACCGGTGTGGCCGAAAAGGTCGGATTGCCTCGCCTGCGTGAGCGTTGCCCGCACTTTGGCGAGTGGGTCACGAGGCTCGAAGCACTCGCGAGCGACGCGGATTGAACGAATCTGGCCCGCCGTTTGTAGCAAGCGTCTAGCTGACGCGCTGCAACCCACCTTGCAGGCGCGCCGACCACGTGGGCCGGCGCGCTTTCACGTTCCTGTTCCGGGGATTCGGGGGATGGTGATGAAGAGACTTTCGCGCGTGGCGCCGGCCGCTCTGATGACGCTGTTCGCGCTCGGCGGCGCGATGCCGCTCGCGGCGCAGTCGCACGGGAGCGTGGCCGACACCTCGGTGTTCGCGCCGCTGCAGCTGTGGCCGTCGCCCAGCGAGATCCGCACGGGCGCCGGGGCGCCGGGCGGGCACTACTGGCAGAACCGCGCCGACTACACGCTGAGCGCCACGCTCGACACGGCCGCCAAGACGGTGCGCGGCGAGCTGCGGCTGCGCTACCGGAACAACAGCCCGGACACGCTCCGCTTCGTCTGGTTCCACACCGAGCAGAACGCCTTCCGCAGCGGCTCGCTCAACTCGTACTACTTCCCGGCCGGCTCGCGCTTCGGCGCGCGCGGGTTCGAGGGCGGCGACGTGATCGAGCGCTTCAACCAGGTCAACGGCAACCACACCCTGCCGCTGCACCCGCGCGGGCAGGAAACGGTCACCAAGGTCGACCTGGCCGAGCCGCTGGCGCCGGGGCAGGCGACCACCTTCGACATCGCCTGGCACTTCGCCGTCCCCGAGCACGGCGCCGACCGCATGGGGCGCGACGGGCCGCTGTACGAGATCGCGCAGTGGTACCCCCGCATCGCCGTGTACGACGACGTGCGCGGGTGGAACACCGAGCCGTACCTGGGCCAGGGCGAGTTCTACCTGGACTACGGCGACTATGACGTGAGCATCACCGTCCCCGCCGGCTACATCGTGGCGGGGACGGGGATGCTGCAGAACGCGCAGGAAGTGCTGACGCCCGTGGAGGTCTCGCGCCTGAACCAGGCGAAGAGCAGCGCCACGCCGGTGCACGTCGTGACCCTGGCCGAGTTGCAGAGCGGCGCCGCGCGGCCCAGGCGGACGGGGACGATGACCTGGCGCTTCCGCGCCGAGAACGTGCGCGACGCGGTGTGGGCCGCCAGCCCCGAGTACATCTGGGACGCCAGCGGCTGGAACGGGATCCTGGCGATGGCCTACTACCGCCCCACGGCGGTCGACCCCTGGCGCGACGCGGCCGACCAGAGCCGGATGTCGATCATGGAATACTCCGAGCGCTGGTTCCCGTACCCCTGGCCGCAGATCAGCGCGGTGGAGGGGCCGATCAGCGGGATGGAGTACCCGATGGTGGCGATGGAGGCGCACAGCGACGACGTGTTCGACCTGTACAACGTGGTCACGCACGAGATCGGGCACATGTGGTTCCCGATGATCGTGGGCTCCAACGAGCGCGTGCACATGTGGCAGGACGAGGGCTTCAACACCTTCATCAACACCTTCAGCGAGGGGCGGCGCTACCCCCAGAAGGGCGACCAGATGGCCCGCGCCGCGGCCGAACGGGCGCTGATCGAGCGGATGATGCAGGGCGGCGGCGACCTGACCATCGAGACGCCGCCCGACCGCATCCAGCCGCCGCTGCTGGGCGCCGCCGCGTACTACAAGCCCAGCGTGGGCCTGCAGCTGCTGCGGCAGGAGATCATGGGCCCCGAGGCGTTCGACGACGCCTTCCGCACCTACATCCGCCGCTGGGCGTACAGGCATCCGACGCCGGCGGACTTCTTCCGCACCATGGAAGACGTGGGCGGGCGGCGGCTGGACTGGTTCTGGCGCCCCTTCTTCCTCGAGAACGCGCGCTACGACCAGGCGATCGAGGACGTGGCCGTGAGCGGCCAGCACCTGACGGTCACCTACGGCAACCGCGAGCGCGGCGTGCTCCCGATCCGCGTGCGCTTCACCTTCGCGGACAACACCACCCAGGACTTCGTCTACCCCGGCGAGGTGTGGGGGCTGAGCCAGCGCCGCTACGTGCGCGAGTACGACCTGCCCAAACGCGTCACGCGCATCGAGCTGGACCCCGACAAGCGCCTGCTCGACGCCAACCGCGGCAACAACGTCTGGAACGCCGGCTCGTAAGCCGTTCGGCTGGATGACGTCGGGAGGGGTCCGCGGCGCCCGTGCCGCGGACCCTCCGGTGTTCCCGGGGAGGTGGGGACACGGGACGTGGAACGTGTTCGCCGCCCGGGATCGGGCGAAGCAGCCCGCGCGCTCGAACCCTCGCCCGGCGCGCGAAGGCTCATTTTACGACGCATACTTGTGGCCCTGCCACGGTTGATACAACTTTGACGAGGCGCATTCATCGCGCCTTTCACCCCATCAACCTCCACTCTCCCCGGGAGTGCTTCGATGACCCTGTCCGTCGATCGGCTGCAGGTGGTTTCGTTCAGCACCACCGACGCCTCGTCTCCGGCGCTGCCGGATACCCACGACCCGCTTTGCTACTCCCCGTTCTGCGGGCCGACGATGATCCAGACACAGTGTCCCGAGACCACCCAGGGCGCCATCGCCCGACCCTGAACCCGGAGGCCGCCATGTCGCTGTCCGTCGACCAGATCGAAGTCGGATCGTTCGAGACCACCGCGGCCGGGACCGACGCGGTGGCGGAGCCGGTCACGACGCCGCGGCCCTGCTATTCGCCGCTGTGCATCCCCACCGACTTGCCGGAGCAGTGCCCCGAGAAGCAGACCAGCACCTGCTGACCCCCTCACCCTGGAGTCTCCCGATGACCATCTCCGTCGACCAGCTGCAGGTCACCTCGTTCGACACCACGGCCGAGCCCATCGTCGTCGCCGGGCCGGTCACGCCGATGCCGGTGTGCGACTCGCCGCTGTGCGTGCCGAGTTGGAACGGTACGTGTCCCGAAGCCGGCTGCTGACAGCCCAACCCCGTCGCCGCCTGACGCGGCCGGGACCCCTTCCTCCTCACTCCGGAGAGAGACCGATGAGGCTGAGCCTGGAGAACCTCGAGATCAGCTCGTTCCCGACCGCCGCGGAGCCCGCGGCGCCGTCGGCGCTTGCCACCGGCGGCGAGGATTGCTTCTCGGCGCCGTGGGTCTGCCCCCCGAAGACGATCACCTGGGCCGCCGCCGAGTAGACGGCCGGCGACGGCGAAGGGCGGCCGAGGGCGCGCGGCGGTGTCGCGGGCCCTCCGCTTCGTGCCGTTCTCCGTGCCGCGCTCCGCGCAAGGCGCCTCCCCCCTCCCCATGCTGGAGAAAGCCGGATGAAGCTCAACCTGGAAAACCTCGACGTCACCTCGTTCCCCACCGCCGACGCGCCCGCTGCCGCGCCCGCGGTGCGGAACACGGGCGAGGACTGCTGGTCGTTCCGCATCTGCATCACCACGACGGTGGTGTAACGGTCCGGAAGGACGAGCGGCGGAGGGCGCGCGGCAACCCCGTGCGCCCTCCGCTTCTTCGTTTCGCCGCCGCGGTCCGTCCCATCGGGGTGGATGCTTTGCGGGTGCGGGGCGCGGCGTGTACGTTGACCGCATGATCCAGCGAGAAACCGACGACGGCATCGTCACGCTCCGCCTGGCGCACGGGAAGGCCAACGCGCTGGACGTGGAGCTGCTCGAGGCGCTGATCCGCGAGCTGGGCGAGGTGGCGGACGTGCGCGCCCTGGTGGTCACCGCGAACGGGCCGATCTTTTCCGCCGGAGTGGACCTGTTCCGGCTGCTGGAAGGGGGCGAGGCGTACGTGCGCCGCTTCTTTCCGCTGCTGAACCAGTTCGTGCGCGCGCTGGCCGCCTTCCCCGCGCCGGTGGTGGTGGCGGCGAACGGGCACGCCATCGCCGGCGGCGGGGTGATGGTGATGGGCGGCGACTACCGGCTGATGGCCGAGGGCAGCGGCCGCGTGGGCGTGCCCGAGCTGCTGGTGGGCGTGCCGTTCCCCGCCACGGTGCTGGAGCTGGTGCGCGCCGCCCTCCCGCCCGAGCTCGTGAACCCCGTGATCTTCACCGGCCGCACCTATCCGCCCCACGAGGCGCTCGCGGCGGGGCTGGTGGACGAGGTGGTGCCGCCCGACGCGCTGGGCGACCGCGCCCGCGAGGTGGCCGGACTGCTCGCCTCCATCTCGCCCGCCGCCTTCCGCCTGACCAAGCGGATGCTGCGCGCGCCCGTCCTGGAGCGCATCGACCGCTCCGCCGCGCTCGACGCCGAGGCGCTGGACGTCTGGATCTCGCCCGACACCCACGCCCGCATCCGCGACTACCTGGCCAGGACGGTGCGGAAGTAGGCTCGGACCGGCCTGCCATCGAACGCGCTACGTCACCCCGCCCGGCGCGTCGGGGAGCCGCTTCGACAGCAGCCAGCGGTAGATCCGCTCGTCGGCATAGGCCAGGCGCGCCGAGCCGACGTGGTCCTCGCCCTGGTCTTCCCAGACGCGCGCGCCGTGCGGGGCCGCGCCGCCGGCCGGGTGCAGCCGCAGCGCGCCGATGAACGCCTCCTTCTGCCGCCGCGCCAGGTTGCCGAACGAGAGCCACGCGGGCGCGCCGGGGTCCTCCACCGGCACGCGCGTGGGATCGACCGCCCAGAGCGCGGCCCACCGCCCCGGCAGCAGCAGCCCCACGTCCCACACGCCGTTCCCGCCGTAGCTGAACCCGGTGAGATACGTCCGCCGTGCGTCGCCGCCGTGCTCGTCGCGCACGCGTTCGACGATCCGCCACACGTCGTCGGCGTGGCGGAACCAGCGGTCGCCCGCGCGCGGAAGCTGCGGCGCCGCCACGACGAAGTCGCGGACGACCGCGGGATTCTCCGGCCGCAGCGGCCCGTGCAGCGTGAGCGCCGCGTGGATGTCCATCGGCGCCGCCTCGTCGTAGCCGTGCAGGAAGCAGAGCACCGGCCGCGGCCCGCCGTCCCCGGCTTCCGGCACGGAGAGGAGGTACCGCAGAGGACCGTCGTCCACCGCGCGCGGCCCGGTGGTTTCCGTCATCGAACGCCGAAGGGCGAGGCAGCGAAGCGGCGCGCTCCCCCCGCACTCGCGCGGAGGAACGGCCGCCGATCGGAACGCCTGGATGGGCCGCCACAGCGGCGACCAGGCCGCCGTTCCGGTCCGCGATCCCCGTGCCGCGGAGAAACCGCCGGCTTCCACTTCACGCCGCGTACCCTGGCCATTTCGCCCGTTTAGCGGGCGCCGGAGAGAGCCGGGAACCGGGGGACTGACGCTGGAGCGGGAAAAGTGTTATAGTTCAGTACTGAAACAACGACGGCGAGCTCAGCCGCGAGCCCGCCGTCCTTCGTTTGTACAAGAGCCACGGACAGCGGCAGCCGCACGGCCAGACGGCACGCGGATCTTGCCCGTGGTCCATGGGGAACAGAATGACGTTCGATGAATTGAACCTGCACCCGCTCCTGCTCAGGGCGGTGCGGGAGATGGGGTTCAGCAAGGCCACGCCGATCCAGCAGCAGTCGATCCCGCCCGCGCTCGAGGGGCGCGACCTGCTGGCCTGCGCCATGACCGGGAGCGGCAAGACCGCCGCCTTCCTGCTGCCGATCCTCAACCGGCTGATCGGCCTGCCGCGCGGCAAGACGCGCGTGCTGGTGCTGTCGCCCACGCGCGAGCTGGCGGCGCAGATCCACGAGCACTTCACGCAGCTGGCCCAATACACCGATCTCCGCGGCGCCGCCGTGTTCGGCGGGGTGGGGATGGGGCCGCAGGAGCAGGCGTTCCGCCGCGGCGTGGACGTGCTGGTGGCCACGCCCGGCCGCCTGCTGGACCACCTGCAGTACGCGTACGCCTCGCTGGCGAACGTGGAGGTGCTGGTGCTGGACGAGGCCGACCGCATGCTCGACATGGGGTTCCTCCCCGACATCCGCCGCGTGCTGAAGCACGTGCCCGGCAAGCGCCAGACGCTCTTCTTCAGCGCCACCATGCCGGCGCCGATCGTCAAGCTCTCGCACGAGATGCTGGTGTCGCCCGCGGCCATCAACATCGAGCGCCGCTCGGCGCCGGCCACCGGCATCACCCAGGCCGCCTTCCCGGTGAGGGAAGAGCTGAAGCCCGCGCTCTTCCTGGAGCTGCTGCGGCGCAAGGAGGTGAGCGAGGCGATCGTCTTCTGCCGCACCAAGCACCGCTCCAACCGGCTCTTCGAGGTGCTGGAGCAGGCGGGGATCCAGGTCGCCCGCATCCACGGCAACCGCAGCCAGAGCGCCCGCACCGACGCGCTGGAAGGCTTCAAGAACGGGCGCTACCGTGTCCTGGTCGCGACCGACATCGTGGCCCGCGGCATCGACGTGGAGCAGCTGGAGCACGTGGTGAACTTCGACGTGCCGCACCAGCCCGAGGACTACATCCACCGCGTGGGCCGCACCGCCCGCGCCGAGGCCACCGGCGAAGCGTACACGCTGGTGAGCCCCGAAGAGGAGAAGGACTTCCGCGACATCGAGCGCGCGGTGGGCAAGCAGATCCCGCGGCGCACGCTGCAGGGCTTCGACTACAACGCCCGCGCCGCCGAGCGCTTCGAGGTGCCGATCGCCGAGCGGATCAAGGAGATCCGCGCACGCAAGGCGGCCGACCGCGAGCGCGCGAAGCAGAAGGCCGACGCCCGCGCCCAGCGCGAGGCCGACGAGGCCGCGCGCCGCGACGGCAGGGCCCAGCGTCCGGCGCCGACCGCCGCCCCGCGGCGTGACGGCGAGCGCCCGGCGGCGCACCCGCACGGCCCCCGGCGCGAGCCGGCGCTGGCGGGCGCGGGCGGCGGCAACGGCGACGGCGGGCGCCGCCGGCGCCGTGGCCGGGGCGGCCGCGGCGGAGGCGCGCCCCGCCAGGGGTAACGAAGCGAGGCCGGCCGCCGTGCCGCTGCGCCACCGCTCCACCCTGGAGCGGGCGCTGCCCGCGGCGGCCGTGCGGTTGACGGTGGCGGCGGTGCTGGCCGGCTTCCTGGTGGAAGCGGGGCCGGCCCGCCGCTTCGTCGTTTTCTACATCTTACTCGATCCTCACCACGCCGGTCCGCTGGTAGGTCGCCGTCGCCGCGCTGCCGATCGCCGGGATCACCTGGTTCAAGCTGGGGATGTGGAACGACTTCGCGTCTTGGGGCATCGGCCTGGCCGCGGGCCTCGTGTGCGCCGCGATCCATGCGCTCCTCGGCAGACGCAGGGCTGGCGGATGAGCACGCCGCCGTCGCGAAGCGATCCACGGCTTCTTCGCGGCAGGCGGGCCATGCGACGTTCGCATCGGTCGTCAGTTCGTCTCTCCGCCCTCCCCTTCATCCTCGGCGCCGCCGTCGTTGCGGATCAGCGCCTCCAGGTCCAGGCGGTCGGAAGGGGTGGTGTTCACGCCCAGCACGCGGCGCATGTAGGCCAGCGCCCGCCTGTTCTCTTCCTCCGAGATCGACGCCACGCAGTCGGCCGGCACGTGGACGTGGAAGTCGCGCATGTGCGCGTCGCCGGCGCTGAACAGCACGCATACGTCGCCGCTGAAGCCGCACAGGATGATGCGGCGCGCGCCCAGGTAGTCGAGCAGGGTGTCGAGGGTGGTGGCGTAGAAGGCGGAGTGCTTGGGCTTGAGCACGAAGTAGTCTTCGCGGCCGGGCTTCAGCAGCCTCGCGACCGGCTCGCCGCGCACGCCGTCGCCCACGGCGTGCTCCACCACGTCGTGGAAGTCGCTGCGCCAGCGCCCCCAGTTGTCGTTGCAGTAGATCACGGGGACGCCGGCCTGGCGCGCCCTCCGCTTGAGCGCGGCGATCCGTTGCGCCGCGGGAAGCGCGTGCCCGGCCAGTCGCTCGCCCCCCTCGAACTCCATGTCGTTGATCACGTCCACCAGCACCAGCGCCACCGGACAGCTGTCGGGCACGTTGCCGTGCAGGTCCTGGTTCTTGACGGGCTTCGCTTCGGACATCGCGCTCCGTTCGCCGTGGTCGACCGCTTCCGCCCCCCCTCATGCAAATGGCGCACACAGCGGCCACCAACGTGGCTCACGGCGTTGTAAGTAGCGGCAAATCTGTGACTTGGGCGGGATGAAGCTGGCGCCGCGCAAGGGGTTTTCGACCGCGCGTTCGAAAAATGGGACCGAAGCATGCAGTAAATCCGGGCGCGCGGGGGCGGCTGCCGCCACGGTTGTCCGCGCGCGCGCCTGACGGCCGATCGGCGACGAGGGTATTGGCTTGGCGGCTTCGGAGACGTAGAATGGCCCAGGCGGGGCATGCGGTCGAACGAATCACACTCAGACGGCAGGTACGCGATGGCGCGGGAATCGGGGACGGTGAAATGGTTCAATCCGGAGAAGGGGTACGGCTTCATCACCCGTGAGAACGGGGAAAAGGACGTCTTCGTCCACCAGAGCGCCATCCAGGGCGGCGGGTTCCGCACGCTGAACGAGGGTGAGCGCGTGGAGTTCGAGGTGGTGCAGGGCCAGAAGGGCCCGGCCGCCGAGAACGTGGTGCGGCTCGACGCTCCTGCCGGTGGTGAGGGTGGCGGTGGTGGTGGCGGCGGCTACGGCGGTGGTGGTGGCGGCCGTAGCGGCGGCTACGGTGGTGGCGGTGGTGGCCGTGGCGGTGGCGGTGGCGGTGGTGGCTACGGCGGCGGCGGTGGTGGTGGCGGCGGCTACGGTGGCGGTGGTGGCCGTG
>Ga0207706_10001850_pt1 | contig 20737 bp, 17 predicted proteins | sample KBSC53metaG_FD_184318 | JGI IMG/M metagenome (GOLD analysis project Ga0207706, IMG submission 184318) | Corn rhizosphere microbial communities from Kellogg Biological Station, Michigan, USA - KBS C5-3 metaG (SPAdes) (version 2) | ecosystem: Host-associated > Plants > Roots > Rhizosphere > Soil ... | reverse complement strand
CGGCACGAAATCGCGCCATTCCGCGAAATACGCCTGGCGCCGGGGCGGCGAAACAAATTGTCCCCTTGGGCGGTTGACCTGCAAGCAGTTTGACGCCATTCCGAACAAGGGATCGCTGCAGATCAGCCGATGCCATTGGCGGATATGCCGTCCGGTCTCCGGTCGGCCGGCGCCGGAACCGGGCGCGGTAGTGTCGGGAAAAGGAGAAAATGATGAGGACGTGGGTGATTGCTGGGATTGCTCTTGCAGCTTCGACAGGCACGACCTTGGCGCAGGATGCCGCTGCCGGCGAGCAGGTGTTCAAGCGTTTTTGCTCCCCCTGCCACGACATCGGCGAAGCGGCCAAAGTCAAGCTTGGGCCTCCGCTCAATGCCGTCGACGGCCGCAAGGCCGGCAGTTTCGAGGGCTTCAATTACTCCCCCGCGAACAAGGGGTCCGGGATCACCTGGAGCGACGAAACGTTCCCGAAATACATCCGTGCTCCGATGCAGGAGATGCCCGGCACGCGAATGGCCTTCGTCGGCGTAAAGAACGACAAGGACATCGCCGACCTTTGGGCCTACCTCAAGCAATTCGGGCCGGACGGCAACAAGAAGTAAGAGGCGCGTGGCAGGCGCCACCGCCAGCGTCGCCTGCCTTTCCCCACCTCCGATCTGCAACGGTCCAAGCCGGGCGATCGCGTCAAATCGGTTGCTTGCGACCTCAGCTATCTCCGCCGCATGGCAGTGCCTCCCGTTTGCGCCGGAGAGACGCCCCTCGGCCAGGGAGCGGCTCACGCGCAGGGACAGATCGCGGACCGATGGCGTAAACTCGTCTGCAATTTCGCTGCCGACGCGTTATCGCGCCCCCGCAAGTCACGAGGAGATCGAGCATGCTGAAGGATGTCGTCGTCAATCTGTCGGGCCGGGCCTCGCTGGATTTCGCGGCTGATTATGCGATCTCGATCGCCGCGACCTTTGGCGCACACGTCACCGGTATTGCCTTCCTGTACGAGCCGGTCATTCCCGACGGCACGCTCGGCGGCGTCCCGGTCGACCTGATCGAGCTGCAGCGCGAGGAAAACAGCAAGATTGCCCGTGACGCCATCAGCCGATTCGAAGCCGGGGTGAAGAAAAGCGGGGTTGCGGCGGAAACGCGCCAGCTCGATGCCACGTTCGGCGGCGCCGCCACGCTGTTCGCCCAGGTCGCGCGGCGCTTCGACATCTCCGTTGTCGGTCAGGCGCAACGCGAGCAGGGAGCGACCGACGAACTCATCATCGAAGGCGCGCTGTTCGAATCCGGGCGTCCCGTCATCGTCGTGCCGTACATCCAGAAGAGCGGCCTCACGCTCGAGCGCGTGCTCGTCTGTTGGGACGGCGGACGCACGGCCGCGCGCGCCGTCGCCGACGCCATGCCGTTCCTCACGCGCGCCAAGGCAGTCGACCTGGTGATCGTCACGGAAGAGCGGAAGAACGATGAGGTCACAGGCGTTCGTATGAGCGAGCATCTCGCCCGGCACGGCGCCACGGTCAGTGTCAAGCGCATCGCCAAGGGCGATCTTTCGGTCCAGGACGCCATCCTGTCCTACGCGGCCGATAGCAGCGCGGACTTCATGGTGATGGGCGGGTACGGACATTCGCGCTTGCGCGAATTCATCCTCGGCGGCGTGACCCGCAGCATTCTCAATTCGATGACGGTGCCCGTGCTGATGTCGCATTGAGCGATTGCTACCAACCAAGTCTTTGCCAGCACGTTGATTTTTTCGGGGCGGAACTCCATTTCCGCTGAAGCGTTGTCTCGCCAACTTCCCCCCGGTTTCGATCGACCCGATCGGGTCAGCCGCTGCTACATTCGTTGGTCAGCTCAATGGACTACGCCTTCGCAACCAAACCGAAGAAGCAGGGTCCACGCATGGCCGGCGCGTTCACGTTCGGTATGGAAGAAGAGTACTTCCTGGTCGATGCGGAGACCAAGGTGGTCGCCCGCGAGGTGCCGGCGGAATTCTTCGACGAAGCCAAGAAGGCAAGCGAGGGCCGAATCTCGACCGAGTTTCTGCAGCCGCAGATCGAGGTAATCTCCTCGCCCCATGTCAACATGGCGGACGCGCGCGCCGAGTTGCGCATGCTGCGTCGCACCGTTTCAAACGTCGCGGCGCGATATGGCCTTGCCATACTGGCTGCCGGCACGCACCCGACGGCGCTCTGGCGCGAGGCCCAGCAGACCGACAAGCAGCGCTACGACACCGTGATGGACGACCTGCAGATGATCGGCCAGCGCGATCTGCTGTGCGGGCTGCACGTGCATGTCGAACTGCCCGATCCCGACCTTCGCATCGACGTGATGTATCGAATGCTGCCCTTTCTGCCGCTGCTGCTCGCGCTCTCGACTTCTTCGCCGTTCTGGCAAGCGCGGCGGACGGGGCTCAAGGGCTACCGGCTCGCGGCCTATGACGAACTGCCACGTACCGGCGTACCCGAGCTTTTTCGCACCCAGCAGGAGTTCGATGCCTACATCGCGGCGCTGGTGCGTGCCGGTGTCATCAAGGATTCGAGCTATGTCTGGTGGGCCATCAGACCCTCGCTCAACAACCCGACACTGGAGCTGCGCGCACCCGACTCCTGCACCCTGGTCGAGGATTCGCTGGCCATCGCCGCGCTCTATCGCACGTTGGCCCGCCACCTCCATGTCAACCGCAGTCGCAACAGGGACCTCGATGCGGTCGGGCGGGCGATTGTCATCGAAAACAAATGGCGCGCGCAGCGCTACGGAGTGCACGGGACCTTCGTCACCGAGGATGGCGGGGTCACGGTCGCGGACATGCTCGAGCAAGTGATTTCCGACACCGCGCCCGATGCCGCAGCGCTCGGCTGCACCGCCGAGATCAACCGCTGCCGGGCAATCGTCGGGGCCGGCACGTCCTCCGACGCGCAGCTTGCTGTGTTCGATGCGCACGCGAAGATCGGGAGCCGGGACGCCGCGTTGCGCGCGGTGACCGAGTGGATCGCCGCCGCGACCCTGCAGTAAGGCAAATCCGGGATTTGCACGCCGGCGGCGTTTCTGCTACAGATTGTAGCGCTACGATCTCATGTCCAATGGACCGCATATAATGGATGAGAGCCTCCCGGGTCTGGGCGACCTCGAGCGCGAAGTAATGCAACTGGTCTGGGCCAACGGCTCGGTTACGGCGGAATTGGTGCGCGAGCGATTGGATCGCCGGCTCAAGGAATCGACCGTTCGCACCGTGCTGCGGCGGCTGGAAGAGAAGGGCTACGTGACCCACGACGTCGACGGCCGTACCTATGTCTACCACCCGACGCAGCCGCGCGGACGGGTTGCCGCCAAGGCCGTGCAAGGGATCGTCGACTGGTTCTGCAACGGTTCGATCGAGGAGGTCCTCGTCGGCATGGTGGATAGCGCTATGCTCGATCAGCGGCAATTACGGAAGCTTGCGGACAAGATCGCGGAGGCAAAGCGAGGAAAGAAGTGATGTTAGCGCTGCTGCTTGAATCGGCGCTGCGGTTGCTCGCGCTCGGCGGCGTTGTTTGGCTCGGCCTGAAGCTTTTTCGCGTGCGAAACCCACACGCGCAGATGACGGCATGGACGGTGGTGCTGCTGGCCTCGCTGTCGATGCCGGTGTTGATGCGCTTCGTGACGGTGACAATTCCGGCCGGTCCGCCCCCACCACAATTGGCGAGGATTGTATCGGCGGCTCCGAGCCTTCCTCTGGAGGCGATACTTTCTTTGGAGGCGATACATTCTCCGGCAGGACCGGCGCGATCTGCCGCAGCGCCCTCGTCCCGGGAATCGGGCGTTACCGCTTCCGGTTCGGACGCGATATCCCGTGCGCTCGATTGGCGGGAGGTGATGGCCGGCATCTATATCGTCGTCGCCGGTGTGCTGTTGCTCAGATTGCTCATCGGCCTCGTGCTCACCTGGCGTCTGACCCGCAGAGCGCGGCCAGTGGCGGACCGCTGGGCCGCCGGCGCGGACGTGCGGGTGAGCGATGCCGTCGGCATGCCGGTGACCTTCGGATCGACCATTCTGCTTCCGCCCGAATGCTTCGAGTGGAGTGCCGCGAAACGCCAAGCCGTGCTGTTGCACGAAGGCTCGCACGTCGCTCACGGCGATTTCTATGTGCTGCTGCTGGCCGTCCTTAATCGTGCGGTGTTCTGGTTCAGCCCATTGGCATGGTGGCAGCTGGCCCGGCTGGCCGATCTGGCCGAACTCATCAGCGACGACGCCGCGATCGAGGTTGTGCGAGATCGACCGTGCTATGCCGGCATCCTTCTGGATGTTGCAAGCAACGTGCAACGCGCGCCGGCAAGCCTCGCCATGGCGAGAGCGCGTACCGTGCGGCGCCGGGTCGAACGCATCCTGGCCGCGACCGCCGTTCCCACGAGGATGGGGTGGGGGCAACGGGCCATGATCGCAATCACCCTCATTCCCCTGGTTGCGGTCTCTGCCGTCACGATCGCACGCAGCACGCCGGCGCAGCGCTCGGGTATGATAGAACCGCCGATGCAGCCTGTGTCGCTCGCCGATGCGCAGCCAATGCCGTCTGCCGCAGCAAACCAGGCTGCGGCTGACGCGACGGCCCTCGATCGCTATGTCGGCTATTATCAGTTGAACCCGAGAGCCGTCTTCACCATCACACGGACCGACGACCAGCTGTTCGCCCAGCTCACCGGACAGCGCGTGCTGCCCTTGCGGCCGGCGGGGAACGGCGAATACGTCTACGGGTCTGCCGCACTCCGGATGAGCTTCGTGGGCGATGGTCAAGGAACCATGCTGGTTCTGCGCCAGCACGGCCATGATTTAGTTTCAGCGCGCGTGGACGAGGCAAGGGCGGCAGCGGTTGAGAGCGTGTTCGTGCGGCAGATCGCGGAGGCGCCTGACCGCTTCCGCGAGCAGTCGCCGGCACCAGGCAGCAGAGACGCGGTACTTCGGGGCATCGAAGAGCTGCAACGCGGCGCGCCGGACTACCAACGGATGAGCCCGCCGCTGGCCGATGGCATGCGTCGGCAGCTCGAAGAGTTGCACACCATGCTGACGGTGCTTGGTCCCCCGGAGTCGATTTTTTTCCGCGGCGTCGGTCCCGGCGGCTACGACATCTACGGGGTCAAATTCGCCAATGGTTTTGGGGAATTCAGGCTCCTGATGGGAACGGACGGCACGATCGAAGACGTCGCGTTTCGCCCGGACGGCGATGACACGCCGGGCCGAGTCGCGGCGTGTTCGGAAGAGGCTTCGTTGAAACCCGCGCCGGATAAGGCACCGATCAGACTGCTCCTGTTCAACGACACCGGGGCCGACATCAACCTCGTCAGCGTGGACGCCGACGGGCAGCGCACGCGCCGTGGCACGATCGGCACCGACAGATCGGGCTCGATCCTGAGCTACGTCGCCCGTCCTTGGATTATCACTGACGCCGCGGGGACGTGCCTGGAGATCGTCTGGCCCGGACAGCGCACACGCTTCCTCCTGGTGCATTCCCGCCAAGAGGGCGACCAACCGGACCGAGCGATTGCGATGCGTAGAATGCCAACCGCGGGAAGCGAGGAGGCGCTGCACCGATACATCGACGGCCTCAAGCGCGGCCAGCCGAATTACGATCAGATGACCTCCGAAGTGGCCGGGGAGACGCGGCGCAATTTGCTGCTCCATCAGGCGATATTGGCCAAGCTCGGCACGATGCGCGCGATGTCGTTTCGGGGAGTGTCACCGCTCGGCAATGACATCTACACCGTTCATTTCGCCAACGGTTCCGCGGAATGGAGGGTCGGTCTCGTCAAGAACGGCAGGGTCGGGAGAATTGCTCTCGGACCGCAATATTAAGTCTGGCGGTCCGAACCGGAACCCGGTTGTGATCCCGGCCTTTTGAATCGTCTCTTGCCTCGAGCGGGCGCATATGCTACGTATTGTAGCGCTACCTCATGTCGCATAATTCCGACCCGCCCTGACCCCGGGCTACGGAAGATTCGGCACCTGTGACTGGCGGTGCGCCATGGTCAGTGACTCCACACGAGATGCCGCGCTGGCCCTGCATCGGTTCGGCTTGGGCCCCCGTCCGGGCACGATCGCGGCAATTGCATCCGATCCGCGTGGCGCGCTGCTCGCCGAGCTCGAGCGTCCCGGTATCGGACGCATCGACAATCCGGAGCTCCTCACCAGTGCCCAGGCCGCGCGCGCCGCATTTGAGGCGCGTGCCGCGCGGCAAGCGCAGCAAATCGTCGCGCAACGCGCGCAGAAGGAGGCCGAGCGGCTCAAGGCCGATAGCCAGAAGATGGGCGATGACGCGGGGCAGAGCACGGCCACGTCTGCCCCGCCAGCGCAAGCCGAGCAGGCCCCCACCATAGAACGGCAGATCATCCTGAAGGAGATCAAGGCCAAGCTCGATGCCGCCCTGGCCGCCGAGATCGGCTTTGCCGAGCGCCTCGTCTGGTTCTGGTCGAACCATTTCTGCGTGTCCGCGGAAAAGGTGCCCAACATGGCGGGCGGCTATGAACGCGAGGCAATCAGGCCGCACGTCCTCGGGCGCTATGTCGACATGCTGCTCGCGGTCGAGGGCCACCCGGCGATGCTGGTCTATCTCGATAATTTCATTTCCATCGGGCCCAACTCCGTTGCCGGCATCAATCGCACCCGCGGCCTCAACGAGAATCTCGCGCGCGAGATACTGGAGTTGCACACCCTGGGTGTGCGCACCGGCTACAGCCAGGACGATGTCTTAAGTTTCGCCAAGGTGCTCACGGGATGGACGATCATTTCAGCCAATGACAATCCCGAGCACGGTGCCGAATTCATTTTCAATCGACGCCTGCACGAGCCGGGACCGCAGCGAGTCATGGACAGGACCTATGCCGATACCGGCGTCGAGCAGGGCCGCGCGGTGCTCAAAGAGCTCGCCCGCCACCCGGCGGCTGCGACCCATGTCGCTACCAAGCTGGCGCGCCATTTCGTCGCTGACGAACCATTGCCGGCGCTGGTCGAGAAGCTGGACAAGATCTTTCGCGACACCGACGGCGACCTCAAGGAGATCGCCAAGGGATTGATCACCGCTCCGGAAGCCTGGACGCCGGTGCAGAGCAAGCTCAAGCGGCCGAGCGAGTGGGTATTGGCCATGGTGCGCGCGACCGGCCTGCGCGGCGATCCCGAGCGGTTCGCGCGAGGTCAGGCGTTGCTCGGCGAGCCGATGTGGCGGCCGCCCTCCCCGAAGGGCTTCGCCGACGACGAGGGCGCCTGGATCGACACCATGGGCCCGCGGCTCGACATCGCCAACAATTTCGCCGAGCGCGTCGCCGAACGGATCGACCCGAACGGGGTGGTCGAGACCGCCCTCGGGCCGATCGCTTCGGCCGAAACGCGAGCGGCCGTCGCGCGTGCGGAGAGCCGCCAGCAGGCCCTCGCGCTCGCTTTCATGTCGCCCGAATTTCAGCGGAGGTGATCATGGCACTCCTGCATTTGCCTACGCGGCGCGAGATGTTGGTCGGCACCGGTTCCCTGTTCGCTTGGGCGCACACACCCAAACTGGCGCGCGCCGAAGGCCGCGATCCCCGCGTTCTCGTTATCGTCCTGCGAGGTGCTCTCGACGGGCTTGGCATGGTTGCGCCGGTTGGCGATCCCGACTGGGTCAGTCTGCGCGGCGATCGTGCCCTCGTGCTCGACGGCAAACCTGCGGCATTGCCGCTCGATTCGTTCTTCGCACTCAATCCGGCAATGCCGAACCTTCATCGGCTGTACCAGGCGCAGCAGGCAATCATCGTGCATGCCACGGCGACGCCTTATCGCGAGCGGTCGCATTTCGACGGCCAGGACGTCCTGGAGAGCGGGCTCGCCAAGCCAGGCACAACCGACAGCGGCTGGCTCAACCGCGCGCTCTCGTCGCTCGCGGCGGATGGACGAGTCGACCCACAAGGCAGCAGAGCCTTCGCCGTCGGACCGGTGACCCCGCTGGTGGTGCGAGGCACCGCCCCCATCATGTCGTGGTCGCCGCAGCGGCTGCTTCCGGCAAGCGACGACACCCAAATGCGCCTGCTCGACCTTTATCGTCACACCGACGCCAAGCTGGCTCGCGCGTTCGAAGGCCGTCGCGATCTAGCCACCCTGGCGCGTACCGGCGGAATCGAGACGATGCCGCTGCGCGAGGGGGAAGCACAGCCAAACATTGGTCGCATTCGGGAATACGTCGGAAACGTTGCGAGCACGGCCGCGAAATACCTCGCACAGCCCAACGGCCCGCGCGTGGGTGCGGCGAGCTTCGTGGGCTGGGATACCCACATCAACGAAGGCGCCGCCGGCGGACAACTCGCCGCGCTCCTCGGTGCGCTCGATGAGGCCATTGCCGCGATCGAGAAGACCATGGCCGACGCCTGGAGCGAGACGGTGATCGCGGTCGTGACCGAGTTTGGTCGTACCGCGCGCATCAATGGAACGGATGGGACGGACCACGGCACCGCCACGGTCGCCGTGCTCGCGGGCGGCGCATTGAAGGGTGGCCGTGTCATCGCCGACTGGCCTGGGCTGAGGCCGGCCGACCTCCATGAAGGTCGCGATCTCAAGCCCACGATCGACCTACGCGCCGTGCTGAAGGGCGTGCTGAGGGACCATCTGCGCGTCGATGAGGTGGCGCTCGCCACAAGCATTTTTCCCAGGAGCGACGACGCAAAACCGATGGCGGGATTGTTGGCCTGATCTCGTGACGGCAGAAAGGGGCGGCACCCGGCAGCGTTTGCTTCGGCGCGGCGGGCCGCCCGCGGCAACGCAGAATGGTCGTTGATGCGCATTGGCACGAGGCGAGACGAGTCATGCCGGCAATCCCTCTCATTCCAAGAGCTGCATTGTTTGGCAATCCGAGCCGTCATCAGGCTCGGATCAGCCCCGATGGCGAATGGTTGACGTGGCTCGCCCCGTTCGAGGGCGTGCTCAACGTCTGGCTCGCGCCGGCCGATGACGTCGGCGCGGCGGAGCCGCTGACGCGGGTGACGGGACGCCCGATCGCCTGGCAGGATTGGGCCTGCGACGGGGCGCACATCCTCTTCCTTTCTGACGAGAGCGGCGACGAGAATTGGCGCGTCTTCGCCATCAACCGCACGACCGGCGCAGTCCGCAATTTGACGCCGATCTCGCGCGTAAGCGCGCGCATATTGATGGTGTCGCCGGAGCGGCCGGATACGATCCTCATCGGCCTCAACGATCGCGATCCGAAATGGCACGACGTCTGGGCCGTCGATCTCGCCACCGCCGAACGCCGGTTGGTTTTGGAGAACAGTGAGTTCTGGAACTTCGCTTTCGATTGGCAGCTCAATCCGCGGGTTGCGCGCAAGGTCGAGCCCGCGCAGGGCGGCTCACAGCTCTACCGCTTGGTCGACGGAGCACGCGAGCCGTGGCTGCGAATTCCTCATGCGGACCAACTGACGACGTGGCCACTATTTTACGATCGAGCCGGCAGTGCTTTGACGATAATGTCCTCGCTCGGTCGCAACAGAGCAGCGCTTATTCGCGTCGACGAAAACGCCGGCACGCAGACCCTGCTGGCCGAGCATGCCAAGGTCGACCTCGGCGACACGCGGATCTTGAATCCGAAGACGTTCGAGATCGATGCGATCGCAGCGAACTACCTGCGGCAGGAATGGATTGTTCTTAACCCGGCAGTCCAGAGCGACCTGCGCTTCCTGCGAAACAACCTGAACAGCGTCGATTTCCTGGTCGACAGCCAAAGCAACGACAACGACCGTTGGGTCGTCACCGCCTACGGTCCGAAACAGCCACTGAGCTATTTCCTCTATGATCGGCGGCGGCAGGTATTGAGCTCACTGTTCAGCGCGCGCCCGGAGCTTGCGGGATATCGGCTGGCGCCGATGCAAAGTCATGTGGTCAAAGCCCGCGATGGGCTCGATCTCGTGTCTTATCTGACGCTGCCAGCCGAGACGCAGGGATCGCGGCCGACCGAGCCTCTGCCCATGGTGCTGATTGTGCACGGTGGACCCTGGGGCCGCGACGTCTACGGCTACCGTCCGGATCACCAGTGGCTGGCAAACCGCGGTTATGCGGTGCTGTCCGTGAACTATCGCGCCTCGACCGGCTTTGGAAAGGATTTCATCGACGCCGGGACGCACGAACACGCCGGCAAAATGCACGACGATCTGATCGATGCGGTGGAGTGGGCGGTGCGCGAGGGTATCGCGCGTCGCGGCAAGATCGCAATCATGGGCACATCTTATGGCGGATACGCGACCCTGGTCGGCCTGACATTCACGCCGGAGTTTTTTTGCTGCGGCGTCAGCATCGTCGGCATCTCCAACCTCGTGACCATGCTGGAAAGCATGCCGCCCTATTGGGCGGGGTTCAACGAGTTCATGTTTCGCAGCTACGCCGACGTGCGCACCGAGGAGGGTCGCGCGTGGCTCCGGTCGCGCTCGCCGCTCTACAAAGTGAACCGGATTTGCCGGCCGTTGCTGATCGGGCACGGAGCCAACGACGTGCGCTGCAAGATACAGGAATCCGACCAGATCGTGCGCGCCATGCGCGACCGCCATCTGGCCGTGACATACGTCGTCTATCCGGACGAGGGGCATGGCTTCGCGCGCCCGGAAAACCGTATGTCGTTCAACGCCATCTCCGAAGCCTTTCTTGCCGAGCATCTGGGCGGCCGCTGCCAGCCGATCGGCAAGGACTTTGCGGGGTCGAGCCTGGAAATAAGCGAAGAAATCGAGGCGACGGCCAAATAGCATGGACCGGCAGGTCGAAAGCCCGCGCCGCGTCCGCATCCTCAACCCGGCTGTGGCAGCGCCGTCTGCACGATGAGACCGCGGGCACGGGCATCGACGACGCCGAGCCCGCGCAAAGCAAACAGTGTCAGCGCCTGCACCCGCGCCCGCGCCTTTGCTGCGTCGTCCGGAGGCGCGGGCGCAAGCGAGCCAACCAGGCCCTCGATCAGCGCCCCGACCAGCGCCGCGGCCGCGAGCGCAGCGTCCTGCTCGGGGAGACGCCCGCCCGCCTGGGCATTTCGGATGAGCTTGTTGAATTCGTTGACCAGCGCCTGCCGATACGCGGCGCGCGCGGCGTCAACCTCGGGCTCAACCGGCTCGGCAATCAGCGCGAACGCCAGCCGCCGGCTGGCGAGGGCGCGCGCGGCGAACGTGGTGATGGCCGCGGCCAGCGCCGAAAGCGGCCCGGGCGCCGCCTTGGCCGCACGTTCCAGTGCGGCGAGCTCCCGCGCAGAAAAAGCCGCCACCAGTGCAGCGACGAGATCGGTCTTGGCGGGGAAATAGCGATAGACCGTGCCGGCCGCGATCCCAGCACGGGCGGCGACCGGCGCCATCTGCACCGCGGCCATGCCGCCTTCGGCCGCCGCGTCGCCGGCGGCGGTCAGGATCGCATCGCGGCGGGCGGCTAGCCGGCGGACGACATTTTCGGTCTGGCGGTAGGGCATGCGAATCAGCCTCGCCTCAAACAAATGAAGCATGATTCACATTCAGGCAATCCCATTCGCGCACACCCACGCCAAGGCGCGCGCCGCGCCGCGATGGCCCTGCCTGAACCGCGATGATATCGTCGCATGCAACAACGATAAGCGATGGGAGGAGAGATGCGCGCCTTGCGGTGGGTGGTGACCTGCACCGTCTTGCTTGCCGCCGGAACGGCCTATGGCGCCGAACCGGTAAAGATCCGGGCCAGCTGGATCGTCGCGCCCTCCGACTGGACGCCGCTGCTGCTGGAAAAGCCCGACCTGATGAAGAACAACGGCAAGACCTACGCGTTCGAGCCGCAGCGCTTCCAGGGCACGCCTGCCGTCATCACCGCGCTGGCGAACAACGAGATCGAGCTCGGCAACCTCGCCTTCTCCTCACTCGCGCTGGCAATCCAGAACGCCGGCCTGGACGATCTGCGTATCGTCGGCGACCAGTTCAAGGACGGCACCGACGGCAACTACAGCAACCAGTTCTTCGTGCTCAAAGACAGCCCGGTGCAGAAGGTCGAGGATCTGAAAGGCAAGATCGTCGCGACCAATGCGGCCGGCAGCGCGGTCGACATTGCGATGCGCGCCATGCTGCGCAAGCACGGCCTCGAGGACAAGCGCGACTACACCCTGGTCGAGGCGCCCTTTCCCACCATGAAGGCCATGCTGGCGCAGAAAAAAGCCGACCTCGCGTCGTTCGTGGCACCGTTCTCGTTCGATCCCGAGCTCAAGCAGATCGCCCGGCCACTGTTCAGCCAGCGCGACGCGCTCGGCCCCACGCAGATGATCGTGTGGGTGGCGCGCGCCGGCTTCCTGCAGAAAAACCGCGCCGCCATGGTCGATTTCATGGAGGATTCGGTGCGGGTCGTGCGCTGGTATCTCGATCCCAGGAATCACGACGAAGCCGTGCAGATCGCGGCCAAGATCACCAAGCTGCGGCCGGAACTGTTCGCGGGCTGGCTGTTCACCAACAAGGAATATTCGCGCAGCCCCGATCTCCTGCCCGACCTGGCGGCGCTGCAGTCCAATATCGACGCGCAGCGCGACCTCGGATTTCTCAAGGGCCCGATCGACATACAGAAATACACCGACCTGAGCATCGTGCGAGAGGCGGCGCAGCGGGTGAAGTGACCGGGCGTCACGGAGCACAGGATCATCCGCCTGCGCGGATGATGACCGCGGAGCAAGTCGAGCAGGAGACGGGAATGCCACCTACCGCTGCGATCAGCCGAACCGCCAAAACCAACATCGCTCCCGCCGAATGGGAGCAGCGCGTCCAGCTTGCGGCATGTTACCGTCTGGTCGAGCATTTCGGCTGGACCGATCTGATCTACACGCACATTTCGGCGCGCGTCCCGGACGAGCCCGGCCACTTTCTGCTCAACCGATTCGGGCTGCTATTCGACGAGGTGACCGCCTCCAACCTCATCAAGGTCGATCTCGACGGCAACCTGGTCGATGAGCCCGATGCCCCCATGCACCGGGCCGGATTCGTCATTCACAGCGCGATCCATGGCGGCCGCGACGATGTCGACTGCGTCATCCACACCCATTCCAAGGCCGGGGTCGCGGTCGCGGCCATGAAGGACGGGCTGCTCCCGCTGAGCCAGCATGCCCAGCTGTTCTACGGGCGGGTGAGCTATCACGACTATGAGGGGCTCGCGATCGACATCGACGAGCGGCAGCGGCTGGTGCGCGACCTCGGCGACAACCCGGTGATGATCCTACGCAACCACGGACTGCTGGCCGTGGGCACCAGCATCCCGCTCGCCTTCAGCAACCTGTTCAATCTTCAATTCGCGTGCGAGACGCAGGTCCTGGCGATGGCGGGACATGCCGCTCTGAACCTGCCCTCCGAGACGGTATCGGCGCACACGGCCAAGCTCGCGGTCGCCCCGGAAGCCCCCTTCGGCACGGAATGGGCCGGACTGCTGCGCAAGCTCGACCGCCAGGATCCGTCCTACCGAACGTGACGACGGCGCTCGTGTGCGCGACGACTGGCGGCGCCCTCACGCGCCCGCTTGCGCTTTCTCGCGGGTGGCCGTGAGCGACATCGTCGGCGTGAGCGCCTCGGGATCCACCTTGAGATGGAGGATCGCCGGCTTGCCGGACTTCTGCGCAGCCTCGAACGCCGGAAGGAAATCGGCGGTCTTTTCCACCGTCGCGCCGTAGCCGCCGAACGCGCGCGCATAGGCGGCAAAATCAGGATTCTTCAAACCTGTTCCCACCACGCGGCCGGGATAATGGCGCTCCTGATGCATGCGAATGGTGCCGTACATGCCGTTGTCGGCCACGATGACGATGACCGGCAGGTCGTATTGGACGGCGGTTGCGAACTCCTGCCCGGTCATGAGGAAATCGCCGTCGCCGGCAAAGGCGACGACCGTGCGATCCGGCGCCAGCCGCTTCATGCCGATGGCCGCCGGTATCCCGTAGCCCATGGAGCCCGAGATCGGCGCGAGCTCGGTGCCGTATCGGCGGTACCGCGTGTAGCGGTGCACCCAGATGGAGAAATTGCCGGCGCCGTTGCAGATCACCGCGTCGGCGGGAAGCCTGTCGCGCAATGCCACGACAATCTCGCCGAGATTGACCGGCCCCGGCACCTTGGTCGGCTTGTCCGTCCAGGCGAGGAAGTCGGCATGGGCGACCGGCGTTTCCCCCTGCCAGCGCAACTCGGCCGGCGGCTGCAGGCCTTCGAGCGCTGCGGCAAAAGCGGTCGGCGCGGCATTGATGGGAAGATGCGCGCGGTAGACGCGTCCGAGTTCCTCGACACCGGGAAATACATGTACGAGAGTTTGGCGCGGCCCCGGAATGTCGAGCAGCGTGTAGCTCTGCGAGGGCATCTCGCCCAGCCGGCCGCCGACGAGCAGGATGAGATCGGCGCCCTTCACGCGCGCCAGGAGCTTGGGATTGGGCCCGATGCCGAGATCGCCAGCGTAGCAGGGATGGTCCGGATCGAACAGATGCGCGCGCCGGAACGTGGTCGCGACCGGCAGCGCAAAGCGCTGCGCGAAGCGCGCGACCGCGGCGCAGGCCGGCTCCGACCATCGGCTGCCGCCGAGCAGCAAGACGGGCCGCTCAGCCGCCCACAGCAGCTTCTGCAGCCGGCTCATGTCGGTCGCGCCGGGCCACGTCTCCACCGGCTCGAAGGCGGGCGCGTCGGGCACGGCGATGCGCTCGACCAGCATGTCTTCCGGCAGCGCGATGACGACCGGCCCCGGCCGGCCGCTGGTCGCGGTGTAGAAGGCGCGCGAGATCAATTCGGGAATGCGGGTGGGATCGTCGATCTCGGTCGCCCATTTGGCCATCGTTCCGAACACCGCGCGATAGTCCAGCTCCTGGAAAGCCTCGCGCTCGCGCATCTCGCGTGCGATCTGACCGACGAACAGGATCATCGGGGTGGAATCCTGACGCGCAATATGCACGCCCGCCGCCGCATTGGTTGCGCCAGGGCCGCGGGTCACGAAGCAGATGCCGGGCCGGCCGGTCGCCTTGCCCTGGGCTTCCGCCATGATCGCCGCCCCGCTTTCCTGCCGGCAGATGGTGACGGCGATATCCCGGTCATGGCAGGCGTCGAGGGCGGCGATATAGCTCTCGCCCGGCACGCAGAACATTTGACGCACGCCATGGATGACGAGCTGATCGATCAGAACTTCGGCGGCCGTCCTGGTGCCGTCATTGGCGCGCATTGCTGGAGTCTCCGGATGAATTCGCACCGTTATAGCAAGCGGTGCGGGATCCCGTCATGCCCAGGGCTGCTCGCCTGCATCCCGATTTCGCCCGACGGCGTCGGGTGCCGTGAACGCGCCGCGCAGCGCACGGTGAACGGTTCCGGGCGCGCCGGCGTTGACATAGCTCGATGCCGGCAGAACCGACGCCGCGAGATTCTGTTGCTGGAGTTCCGACACGGATGAACGAGAGCGAAGCGCAGGAACCGGTTTTCGCCTTGCTGGCCGAACCGGCGACCCATGGCGGAGCGGCGGTCAAGCGCATCGACACTCATGCCGCCTCGGTATTCCTGGCCGGCCCCCGCACCTTCAAGGTCAAACGCGCGGTGCGCTTTCCTTTCCTCGACTATTCGACCCTCGACCTGCGCAAGCAGGCCTGCGAGGCCGAGCTTGAGGTCAACCGCCCGTTCGCGCCTGAAATCTATCGCCGCGTCGTGCCGATCACGCGCGAACCGGACGGCCGGCTCGCGCTCGACGGCGCCGGCACGCCGGTGGAATGGGCTGTCGAGATGCGCCGTTTCGACGAGGGAGCGACCCTCGACCACCTGGCTGAGGCGGGCCGGATCGACGCGGCACTGGCCGATGCGCTCGGCCGCACCGTGGCAGCGGCGCACGCGACCGCGCCCGCAGTCGATGCCGGTCCCTGGGTGAAAGCGCTGGCCGACTACATCGACGAGCACGTCGCGGCCTTCGGCGAGACGCCCGATCTGTTTCCGCCCGAGGAGGTCGACGCCCTCGCGCGCGCGAGCCGAGCGGCCTATGCCCGCATTCATCCGCTCCTGCTCGAGCGCGCGCGCAGAGGCCTCGTCCGCCGCATCCACGGCGATCTCCATCTCGGCAATATCGTCCTGCTCGAGGGCCGGCCGGTGCTATTCGATGCCATCGAATTCAGCCCGCTGATCGCGTCGGGCGACGTGCTCTACGATCTGGCATTCCTGCTGATGGATTTGACCGAGCGCGGGCTGAGGCCCGCCGCGAACATCGTGCTCAACCGCTATCTCGTCACCACCGGGCGTGCTGAGGACTTCGATGGGCTCGCAACCCTCCCGTTCTATTTGTCGATGCGCGCGGCCATCCGCGCCAAGGTCACGGCGGCGCGGCTGCAGTCGTCGACGACCGAGAAGAAAGACGCGATCGCAGGCATCGCGCGCAAGTATTTCGACGTTGCGCGGCAATTGATCGAACCTCCACCGCCGCGCCTGATTGCCGTCGGCGGGCTCTCCGGAACCGGCAAATCGGCGCTGGCGCGCGCGCTGGCGCCCGACCTCGGGGCCGCGCCGGGCGCCGTGGTGCTGCGCTCGGACATCGAGCGCAAGACGCTGTTCGGCAAGGACGAACAGGAAAAACTGCCCGCGGACGCCTATGCGCCTGATGTCACGGCGCGCGTCTATGCCAGCATCGCCGACAAGGCCCGCCGCGCCGCCGCTGCCGGGCACTGCGCCATCGTCGACGGCGTGTTTGCAAAACCGCAGGAGCGGGCGGTGATGCAGCGCTCGGCCAACGCCCTGGGCGCGCCCTTTCACGGACTCTTCCTCGACGCCGGCCTCGCCACGCGGGTCGCGCGCGTGGGCGCGCGCAGCGGCGATGCCTCCGATGCTGACGCCGCGGTCGCCAGTGCCCAGGAGAGCTACGACCTCGGCACGCTGGACTGGGCGCGCGTCGATGCCTCCGGCACGCCGGACCAGACGCTCGCCCGCGCCCACGCTGCGCTCGAGCGGCTCACCCGCTCCGCCGGCGCTTCGACAGCATGAAGGGGCCGGCGATCGTCACGGCCGATGCGTGCCGTGCAGGGACATCTCCATCCCCCGCGAAATCGGGTGATCCGATATGCGCGACGCGAAGCGGTGCGGCACTCATCGTGATCGCGCTCTAGACTGCACCGCATGCGCCTCGATCCCCGCAAGGTCGCCATCGCCACCGCCGGCTTCTGCGCCTTCCTCAACCTGTACTCGCCGCAGGCGCTGCTGCCCGCGCTGGCGCGCGAATTCGGCGTCGGCGCGGCCGAAATCAGCACCATCATGACGGCAAGCGCGCTGGCCATCGCCCTGACCGCGCCTTTCACTGGCGCGATCGCCGACGTGTTGGGGAGGAAGCGCGTCATCACTGTCGCCATGCTGGCGGTGGCGGTTCCGATGGCGGGCGCGGCGCTGGCGCCCGATGTGCCCGCACTCATCATCTGGCGCTTCCTTCAGGGCCTGTTGCTGCCGGCGATCTTTGCCGTAACCGTCGCCTATATCGGCGACGAGTGGCCGCCGGCGCAGGTGCCGGGTGTCGCCGGCATCTACATCGCCGGATCAAGCCTCGGCGGATTCTGCGGCCGCTTCATTCCAGGCGCGTTGCACGATCTCATCGGCTGGCGCGGGGGCTTCCTGGCGCTCGCCGGCCTGTCGTTGGCCGGCGCAGTCATCGTTGCATTGCTGCTGCCCAAGGAAACCGGCTTCGTGCGTTCGCAGGGGCTCGGTGCCTCGGTGCGGCAGATGCTGCGGCACCTGAAGAACCCGCAACTCATGGCGACCTATGCCATCGGCTTCGGGGTCCTGTTCAACTTCATCGCCGTGTTCACCTATGTAAGCTTCCATCTCGCCGCTCCGCCCTATGACTTCTCCGCGACGCTGCTCGGCGCGATTTTCGTGACCTACCTGGTCGGCACCGTCATTGCGCCCATGACCGGCTGGATGGTCGCGCGGCTCGGACGTCGCTGGTTCATCCTCAGCGTGATTGCCGCGTGGGCTTTGGGCGCGCTGCTCATGCTGGCGCCGCCCCTCCCGCTCATCATCGCCGGGCTGATCCTTTGCGCCGCCTGCGGCATGCTGTGCCAGACCATTGCGACCGGCTATGTGACCTCGATCGCGAAGGAAGGACGCTCGTCCGCCGTCGGCCTCTACGTGACGTCGTTCTACATCGGCGGCAGCATGGGCGCCTTCCTGCCCGGCCTCGCGTGGAACGCGGGCGGATGGACAGCCTGCATCGCCATGGTCGTCGCGATGCTCGCGACCATGGCCTTGATCGCGGCTCTCGCCTATCGCGGCGCCACGGCTTAGTGTCTGGGCGGTTCGCCAAGCTCCAAAGGGGAAACGAATGACGGCGCCGACCCAAAGCCATTTCGAATTCTTGCAGTCGATCGATACGCCCACCGTGTGCAACCTGGTGGAGATCGTCGTGCCCGAGCGTCGCGGCTCCGGCTACACGGTCAGGCACCTGCATTGTCCATTCCCCGAGCTTCCGCCGATGGTCGGATTCGCCAAGACGGTGACGTTCAAGGCGAAGGACGCGGTGCCGCTCGGTCAGGGCGGCTATATGCAGAAGCGGCTCGACTACCTCGATTACGTCGCGGGCGCGCCGCGGCCCAGCATCATGATCATGGAAGACCTCGACGGCGAGCACGTCGGCTACGGTGCGTTCTGGGGCGAGGTGCAGTCGAACGTGCACAAGGCGCTCGGCTGCCTCGGCGTCGTGACCAGCGGCTCGGTCCGCGATATCCCGATGATCGCACCCGGCTTCCAGATGTTGGCCGGCTCGATCGTGCCGTCGCACGCCTATGTCCATGTCGTCGATTTCGGCATCGACGTGAGGGTGCATGGCATGGCGGTGCGCAGCGGCGATCTGATCCATGCCGACCGCCATGGCGCCATCGTCGTTCCCATCGACAAGATCGACGCCATGAAAGCCGCGCTGGACGGCCTGTCCGCGCGCGAAGCCAAGATCATCGCCGCGGCCAAGGCGGGCGGCGACGTCGCGGCCATCAAGGCGGCGATGACGGGCTAGTGTGGCGGATTTGATGCGCACCGGCAGCCGGCGACTGGATCGGCGCGAAACCAATCCCGCCTTCAGCAGCCGCAAGCTGAAGCTCGGAACGTTTCAGACCAATCTCGACAGCGGCTGCGTGATGTCGGATCTCGACGGCCGCCTCGACATCACCTGGCCCAACACCATCGCGCTGGCCAGGCTGGCCGAAGAGATGGAGTTCGAGGCACTGGTGCCGGTGGCGCGCTGGCACGGTTTCGGCGGCGCCACCAATCCGCAAGGGCCCGGATTCGAGGCGTACACCTGGGCCGCCGGGATTGCGGCCTCGACCAGCAAGCCCGGCGTGTTCGCCACCTCGCATATTTCGCTCAATCATCCGATCGTCGCGGCCAAGCAGTCGGCGGTGATCGATCATATTTCCGGCGGCCGCTATGCGCTCAACATCGTGACCGGGTGGAACCAGCCGGAGATCGACATGTTCGGCAACCCGATGATGGGGCACGCCGAACGTTACGCCTGCGCGGAAGAGTGGTTCGGCATCGTCAAGCGGCTGTGGACCGAGGACGATGCGTTCGATCACGAGGGCAAGTTCTACAAGATCGCCAAAGGCTACCTGCAGCCCAAACCGATCCAGGCGCCCTACCCCGCGGTCATGAGCGCCGGCGCGTCCGAACGCGGGCGCGAGTTTGCGGCGAAATATGCCGACCTGGTCTTTACCGTGATCCGCACCGGCGGTCTCGATGAATGCCGGGCCCACGTGCAGGCCTACCACACGCTCGCGCGCGAGACCTACGGCCGCGAGGTCCGGGTTTGGACACTGGTCAATATCGTGCAGGGCGAGACCGAAAAAGAAGCGCGCGACTTCTACCGGTACTACGTCCACGAGAAAGGCGACTGGGAGGCCGCCAAGAATATGATCGACACGTTCTCGCTCGAGATCAACGCCCGCGCTATTGCGCCGGAACGCATAAAGGCCCTGCAGGAGGCATTCCTTGCGGGATGGGGCGGCCTGCCCTTGATCGGCACGCGCGAGCAGATCGTCGATGGATTGCAGGGCTTGTCGCGTGCAGGCCTCGACGGCGTTCTGCTGTGCTGGCCGCGGTTCGAGCAAGGGATGCGCGAATTCCGCGATGTGACCTATCCGCTCGTCAAGCAGGCGGGACTACGGGACCTCGGTTAGAGCGTTCCCAAGAATTCCGGAGGATTCGTCCAATCGGCAACAAGAGGTGAGATATGAACACTCACGAGGAGGTCATGCTCTGGCACGCGCTCTATCAACTCGAGACGCGATACTGGCATGAGGTCGACGCCAATGGCGGGCGCAACGCGCACGAGTTCTACCTGCCCGATGGCCTGATGGTGGTGGGTCACAACCGCTTTCAGGGACGCGACAAGATCAAGGAATTCTACACGTGGCGCGAGCGTCAGGCGGTCACGGCGATCAGCAGCGTGAAGACCACGCGCCATCTGATCAACAATCTGTTCGTCGAATCGAGCGGCGACAGCGCGGCCCGGGTGCTGGGCATCGTGAGCTTCTACGGCGCCGTCGTCCGGGCCCCGGCGCCGCAATCCAAGCCGCCGATGCTGATCGCGGACCTGGTGAACGACTGCGTGCTGGACCGGGACAAGGGATGGCAGTTCAAATCACATACGCTCCTACCCGTGTTCATGAGCCACGAGGCGCCGCCGTCCATAGCGATTGATACGCGCCGGTAGGGCGCCGATCGCCGATACCCGCATGCCAAAACTCCCGGCAGGCCTACTGGCTGTCGAGATAAGATACGGGCTCCAGGTCGGATGACCGCGTGTCCGCCGATTGCAGCACGAA
>Ga0207706_10001848_pt1 | contig 20745 bp, 18 predicted proteins | sample KBSC53metaG_FD_184318 | JGI IMG/M metagenome (GOLD analysis project Ga0207706, IMG submission 184318) | Corn rhizosphere microbial communities from Kellogg Biological Station, Michigan, USA - KBS C5-3 metaG (SPAdes) (version 2) | ecosystem: Host-associated > Plants > Roots > Rhizosphere > Soil ... | reverse complement strand
TCCTCGAAGCGGTTCATCGCCACCTGGCGGAACACCGCGGCCACCGCGCCGTCGAGCGCTCCTGCGAGCAGGTCGAGCCGTTCCGCGGCGCCCGGCGCGCGCTCGAGCAGGCGCTCCAGGACGATGTTCTCGCCGAAGATCGACGCGGTCTCGGCGAGCGTGAGCGGCGTGGTGAAGTGGAAGATGCCCTGGGGGCGCGCGAGCGTCGCGTGCACGCCGTGGCCGAGCTCGTGGGCCATCGTCAGCACGTCGTGCGGCCGCGAGGTGTAGTTGAGCATCACGTAGGGATGCGCGGAGGGGACCGTGTACGAGCAGAACGCGCCGCCGCGCTTGCCGGGGCGCGGCGGGCCGTCCATGTAGCCGCCCGTGAAGAACTCCTCGGCCGTCGCGCCCAGCTCCGGTGAGAAGGTGCGGTAGCAGTCGAGCACGATCTCCTCGGCCTCGCCGTACGGGATGCGGTCGCCGCTGTCCGAGACCGGGGCCATCCGGTCGTAGTAGGCCAGCCTGTCGAGGCCCAGGAGGCGCGCCTTCAGCGCGTACCAGCGACGTGCGAGGTCATAGCGGCCCTGAACCGCCTCGATCAGCGCCTCGACGGACTCGTCGCTCGCCTCGTTCGCCAGGTTGCGGGAGGCGAGCCAGTGCGGGTAGCTCCGCAGGCGGTCCTTCGTCGCCTTGTCCTGGAGGAGCGTGTTGAGGACGAACGCGCGCGAGCGAAGATCCGGGCGCAGCGAAGCGGTCACGGCCTCCGCCGCCTCATGGCGGCGGTCGCGATCGGGGTCCTGGAGAAGCGAGAGGCCCTCCTCGAGCGAGGCCGGCTCGTCGCGACCGGGCAACGGCACCTCGAGGGCGGAGGTCTGCTCTGTGAACAGGCGCTGGAAGGCCGACCCGCCGGTCACGTTCGTCTCGGTGAGGATGCGCTCCTCGGGCTCAGAGAGCTGGTGGGGGAGGTAGCGGCGGAGGTTGCGCAGGTAATGGGCGCAGAACGCAAGCTCCGGTGCGGCGAGCAACTGCGCGGCGCGCTCGTCCGGCACGTGGTTCCACTCGAGGTCGAAGAAGAGCAGCTGCGTCTGGATCCCGGCGGCGAGCTCGCTCGCCTTCTGCATGCGGGCGCCGCGCTCGGGGTCCGTCGTGTCGAGCGAGAAGCTGAGCATGGCGTAGGACCCGGCGCGCCCCGCGAGGTCGTGGATGGCGCCGAGCTCCTGCATCGCCTCCGCGAGCTCGCCCGAGTCGAGCTGGTCGACTCGGCCGCGGTATTGCTCGGCGAACGCCTCGCCGCGCTCGCGCGACTCGTTCAGCATGGCCTCGACGGCCTCTGGCCCGCGGTCGTCGACCAGCGGCTCGAGGTTCCAGTTGGCCGCTTCCAGCTTCTCGTCCGTGGTTGCGCTCACTAGGCCGAGGTTATCCACGGGCCGTCAATATCTGCGGCATCGTCGAGCTCCCCACCCCACTCGAAGAGGCCTCGTCCGAGCTGTCGGGGGGACGCCCGCTGTATCTGAAGCGCGAGGACGTCCACGAGCTGGGCGCGTTCAAGTGGCGCGGCGCGCTGCCGGCCCTCGAGAAGTACCGCGCCGGTGGAGCCGACGCGGTGGTCACGGCGTCCACGGGGAACCACGGGGCGGCGACGGCGTGGGCGGCGGAGCGCACCGGCATGCGCGGCGTTGTCTTCGTGCCGGCGGACGCGAGCGAGACGAAGCTGGCGCTTCTCGAGGACCTGGGGGCGGAGCTGCGGATGGTGGGGGCGGACCTCGACGAATCCAAGGACCTCGCACGCGAGCATGCTGCGGGGAACGGCCTCCCGTTCTTCGAGGACGGCGCCGAGCCGGCGCAGTTCGAGGGCTACGCGGCGATAGGTGAGGAGATTCTTCGCCAGCTCGGCGAGCCCCCGATGCGCGTGATCGTGCCGGTCGGCAACGGCGCCCTGATCATCGGGGTCCGCCAGGGCATCGGTCGCGTTCTTGGAGTGGTGGCGAAGGAGGCGCCGGTCATGGCGCTGAGCGTGGAGGCCGGGCATCCGGTCGAGTGCGATCGCTCCGCAACGTTTGCGGACGGCATGGCCGTGCGGGTGGCGATTCCGCTCGCGGTCGACCAGCTCCGTCGTGGGACGCCCATGGTGATGGTGTCCGAGCGGGAGATCGCCCACGCAGTCCGCGACTACGCCGCCGCGGGGATCCGCGTCGAGGGTGCCGCGGGCTCGGCACTCGCGGCGTTCCGAAAGCTGAAGCGGGAGCAGCACGACCCCACCGTCCTCATCGTCACCGGCCGCAACATCGACGACGAGCTTCATCGCCGCTGCGTCGAGGAGCCGGACAGCTTTCCGGACTAGGAGGAGTAGTCGTAGAAGCCGCGGCTCGACTTGCGGCCGAGCAGGCCGGCCTCGACCATCCGGTTCAGGAGCGCGGGGGCCACGGAGGCGGGGTCGCGGAACTCCTCGTAGAGCGACTGCGAGACGGCCAGGAGCGTGTCGAGCCCGATCAGGTCGGCGAGCTGGAGCGGTCCCATCGGGTGGGCGCAGCCCTTCATCATCCCCTCGTCGATGTCCTCCTTGGAGGCGAAGCCGGACTCGTACATCCGGATCGCCGACAGCAGGTAGGGGATCAGAAGCGCGTTGACGACGAACCCCGCGCGGTCCTGGGAGTGGATCGTGACCTTGCCGAGCGTCTGCTCGGCGAACGAGGTGGCTCGCCTGACCGTCTCCTCGGAGGTCATGATGGACCGCACCACCTCCACCAGCGGGAGCACCGGGACCGGGTTGAAGAAGTGCAGCCCGATCACGCGAGCTGGGTGCGTGGTCTCGGCGCCGAGCTTCATGATCGGCACCGACGAGGTGTTCGACGCGAGGAACTCGGCGTCGGGGAGCATCTCGTCGAGCTGTCTGAAGACGTCGCGCTTCAGCTCCTCGTCCTCGACCACGGCTTCGATCGCGGCGTCAGCGCCCGCGACGTCGGCGAGCGCGCTGGTGAAGGCGAGCCGCTCGATGGCGGCCTGCCGCTCGCCCGTATCGAGCTTGCCGGCCTTGACGGCGCGGTCGAGCGAGCGCCCGATCGCCGCCTCCGCGCGCGCCACGCCGCTGTCGTCGGCCTCGACGACGGTCACGTCGACGCCCGAGCGCGCGCATACCTCGGCGATTCCCGAGCCCATCAGTCCAGCGCCCACGACACCGACTCGCATCGCGGTGACCTTATCTTCTGGCCGTGCCCTTCTCGCTCTCACAGCTCGAACATCCGATCGTCCAGGCGCCGCTGGGAGGCGGTCCGTCGACGCCGGCGCTCGCGGCCGCCGTGTCGGAGGCCGGCGGCCTCGGCTTCCTCGCCGCGGGGTACCGGACGCCCGACGCGGTCAGGTCCGACATCGCCGAGTTGCGCGGCCTCACGGCGCGGCCTTTCGGGCTGAACATCTTCGTCCCAGGTCCGGCGAGCGGCGATGCGGCAGCGCTGGAGCGCTACGCCGCGGCGCTCCGCGACGAGGCAGACCGGCTGGGCGTCGAGCTCGGCGAGCCGCGCTATGACGACGACGGCTGGGAGGACAAGCTCGCGCTCGCCCGCCGGGAGGCCGTGCCCGTCGTCGCGTTCACGTTTGGCTGCCCGGACGCGTCGGTGGTCACACAGCTCCAGGCGGCCGGCTGCGCGGCGTGGGTCACCGTCACGACCCCGGCGGAGGCGGTCGCCGCCGCCGACGCGGGCGCGGACGCGCTGATCGTCCAGGGCGTCGAGGCGGGCGGGCACCGCGGCTCCTACGACGGCGAGGCACCCGGCGACATCGGCCTACTGGCGCTGCTCCAACTCGTTCGCGCGGTGACCGACCGGCCGCTCGTTGCCACCGGCGGCATCGCCACCGGTCTCGGCGTGGCCGCCGTGCTCGCCGGCGGGGCGGCCGCGGCGCAGCTCGGCACGGCCTTCATGTGCGCTCCCGAGGCGGGCACGTCGGAGGCCCACCGCAGGGCGATTCGCGGCGGCGCGCGCACGGCGCTGACGCGGGCCTTCACCGGCCGCACCGCGCGCGGCATCGAGAACCGCTTCATGCGCGAGCACGAGGGCGAGGCGCCGCATGCGTATCCGGAGGTGAACAACCTCACCGCCCGCCTTCGAGCGGCCGCCCGCGAGCGCGGCGACGGCGACGCCTTCCACCTCTGGGCGGGCCAGGCCCACCCGCTCGCCGAGGAGCTTCCGGCCGGCGAGCTGGTCAGGAAGCTCGCGGACGAGGCCCGCGAGGCGCTGCGTTCAGCCGGAGGAGCCCTCGCTCATCGGCCGGAAGGTCGTCGTCAGGATCCGTAGGTTGCGCGGGCGCGTGACCGCGAACAGCACGACCTCGGCGACGTCCTCGGCGCTCATCATCTGCTCGAGGTTGGGGTCGCCGTGCTCGCGGCCGGTGCCGATCGCGAACTCGGTGTTCACCCCGCCGGGCGCGATGTTCGTGGCGCGCACGCCCTGCTCGCGCAGCTCGTGGTCGAGCGCGCGCGTGAAGCCGACCTGTCCGAACTTCGAGGCGTTGTAGACGGCCTCGCCGGGGAACGCGCGCACTCCGGCGACGCTGGCCAGTGACACGAAGTCGCCGGCGCCCGAGGCGATCAGATGCGGCAGGGTCGCCGCCGCGGTGTAGAGCGTGCCCTTGAGGTTCACGTCGATCATGGCCTCGAGCGCCTCGGGGTCGAGTTCCAGGAACGGGCCGTAGGAGCCGACGCCCGCGTTCGCCACGACGATGTCGAGCCTCCCGAATCGCTCGACCACCTGCTCGGTCCCCTGCTCGACCGACGAGCGATCGCTCACGTCGCACGCGATGCCGAGCCCGCGTTCGAGGCCAAGGTCATCGCCGCGCCGCGAGAGCAGGCCCACCGACGCGCCGGCGTCGTGCAGCGAGCGCGACACCGCCGCGCCGATCCCGCCACTGGCGCCCGTGACGAGGGCGACCTTGCCGTCAAGCGGAGGCACCGGCGGCCTCCAGGAGGGGTGTCAGGTTCGCAACCGACTCGACGATCTTCGACGGCCGGTATGAGTAGCGCTCGGCCTCGCCGGGGGTGGTCACGCCGGTCATGACGAGGATGCTCATCAGTCCGGCCTCGAGCCCCGCGACGATGTCCGTGTCCATCCGGTCGCCAATCATCGCAGTGCTTTCCGAATGGGCCTCGATCGCGTTGAGCGCCGAGCGCATCATCAGCGGGTTCGGCTTGCCCACGTAGTACGGGTCGACGCCGGTCGCGCGGCTGACCAGCGCCGCAACGGAACCCGTCGCCGGCAGCGGACCGTCCGGCGTGGGGCCGACGTTGTCGGGGTTGGTGGCGATGAAGCGCGAGCCGGCCGAGATCAGCCGGATCGCTCGGGTGATGCGCTCGAAGCTGTACGTGCGCGTCTCGCCGAGGATCACGTAGTCGGGGTCGCTCTCGGTCATCGTGTAGCCCGCGTCGTGTAGGGCCGTCGTGAGCCCCGACTCGCCGATCACGAATGCGGTGCCGTTTGGTCGCTGGTCCGCGAGGAACTGCGCGGTCGCCAGCGCGGAGGTCCAGATCGACTCCTCGGGCACGTCGAGCCCGGTGCGCCGCAACCGCAGGGCGAGGTCCCGCGGCGTGTAGATCGAGTTGTTCGTCAGGACAAGGAAGGGGATGCCCAGCTCGCGCAGCCGGGCGATGAACTCGGGGGCACCCGGGATGGCGTGCTCCTCACGCAGCAGCACCCCGTCCATGTCCATCAGCCAGGACTGGATCTCGCGTTCTCTCATGTCGCGTAATTCTCGCTGCCCAGGAAGTGGAGAGATATGTACGGCTCGTTGCCGACGACCCAGCTGTCGTGCCCCGGCGGCACGTGGAAAAAATCGCCCGGCTCCATCACTCGCTCCTCTCCGTCGTCCATCTTCACAGCCGCGCGGCCGCTCACGACGTACCCGACGTGCTCGACCATGCAGGAGCTCTCGCCCGAGGCCGCCCCCACGTGCTCCGACCACTTCCAGCCCGGCTCGTAGGTCGCGCGCCCGATCGTCATGGGCCCGACCGAGTACAGCTCGAAGCGCCCGCGCTCGAAGGTCCGCGTCTCGGTGGGCTCGTCGAGTTTGAGCAGGGTGAGGTCCATGTGTCTCCTAGCCGGGCCGGCGCTCGGGATGCCGGGTGAGGCCGTCGTCGGGGATGGGCTCCCAGGGTGCCGCGTAGGCGACGAACTGGCGGTACGAGGGACGGACGCCGGGGTCGCCGTCGAAGGTGCCCATGCGGACGAAGATCTCCTCGTGGTCGTCCGGGCTGCGGCTGAAGAGGGCCGAGCCGCACTGCGAGCAGAAGGCCTTCTCGTAGCCCCTCTCCGGCCGGTAGACGGCGATGAGCTCCTCGCCGCTCGTGACCCTGTACGAGCCGGGCACGGTCCGCGCGCTTACGGCAGCCGAGCCGCCGGTGCGGTGCTGGCAGCGCGTGCAGTGACAGTAGCCGGCGTACTCCGGTGGCGCGGCCAGCTCGTAGCGAACCTCGCCGCACATACAGCCGCCGGTGAGCGGTGCGTTCACCGGGCGAGCGTATCGAGCGACTGGCCGGCCCTGGGGCGAAACCCCCGGGGGCGCGCCTTCTCCACGCATGGAGGCACTCGACGACCTCGCGGTCGCGCTGCGCGAGCGGCTGATCGAGCGGGCGCGGGCCGGCGAGTCCGGTGGCGCGCCGCTCGAGCAGGAGGTGCGTCAGCTGGTCGATCGGGAGGCGGGCTCGCTGCCTGGTGTGGAGCGCGACGCCCTGTGCCGTCGAGTGCTGCTCCTCGCCACCGGGCTGGGGCCGCTCGAGCCGCTCCTGTCCGACCCGTCGGTGGACGAGGTGATGGTCAACGGGCCGGGGGAGGTGTACGTCGAGCGAGGCGGCAGGATTCGCCGCACGGGCGTTTCGTTCGCCGGTGAGACGGAGCTGATGCACGCGATCGAGCGTGTGCTCGCTCCGCTGGGGCGGAGGGTGGACGAGGCCTCGCCGCTGTGCGACGCGCGCCTGCCCGACGGCTCGCGCGTGAACGTGGTGATCCCGCCGCTGTCGCTCTCCGGGCCCTGCCTGACCGTGCGGCGCTTCCGCCACGAGGGCTTCTCGCTCCGAGACCTCGTGGGCGGCGGGACGCTGCCGGGTGACGTGTCCGAGCTGCTGGCGCTCTGCGTGGCGGCACGCGCCGCGGTGCTGGTCAGCGGCGGTACGGGATCCGGCAAGACGACGACGTTGAACGCCCTCTCCGGCGCGATCCCGGGGGAGGAGCGCATCGTGACCATCGAGGATGCGGCCGAGCTCCGGCTCCGGCAGGGGCACGTGGTGCGGCTGGAGTCGCGCCCGCCGAACCTCGAGGGGCGCGGCGAGGTGACGATCAGGCAGCTCGTCGTGAACGCGCTCCGGATGCGACCGGACCGGATCGTGGTGGGAGAGGTGCGCGGGCCCGAGGCGCTCGACATGCTCCAGGCGCTGAACACCGGGCACGACGGCTCCCTGACGACCGTGCACGCGAACTCGCCTGCGGACGCGCTCCGCCGCCTCGAGACGCTCGCGCTGATGGCGGGCGTGGGACTGCCGCACGCGGCGATCCGGGACCAGGTCGCGGGCGCCCTCGACGTCGTGGTCCACCAGGCGCGACTGCCGGACGGCTCGCGCGTCGTCGAATCGGTGAGCGAGGTAGCGCGGGTAGCCGGCGGCGCGGCGACCCGCGAGCTGTGGGCGCGCGGCGGCCCGCTGCGCGACCCGGCCCCGGGCGAGCTTGCGCGGCGGCTTGCCGCGCTCCGCGAAGGAGGAGCGCGCGTGCGGCGCGCAGCGTCCGCGCCGGCGGCCGGGACGTCCGCGCCGGCGGCCGGGACGTCCGCGCCGGGCGCGCCGTCATGACCGCGCTCGCCTTCGTCGCGGGGGCCTCTGCCGCGCTCGCGCTGCTGGACCTTGGCGCCGCCGCGTCCGCTGCGCTGGCCTCGCGGGCTCCGCGCTGGGCTCGCGCGGCTGCCGCGCTCGCGGACGCGGTCGTTCGAGCGGGCCGGGAGGGACGTGATCCGGGCTCGGTCGAGCGGCGCAGGTTGCTCGTTGCCGGCGCGGCCGGCCAGTTCGCCGTCGGCCTCGTGACGCTCGGGCCGCTCGCGGGGGTCGGGCTCGCCGCCGCCGGCCCGCTGCTCGTGTCGCGCGTGCTCGCGGCTCGCAGGCGCCGATACCGCGCGGCTGTCGACGCCGGTGTGCCGGAGATGGCCGTCGCGATCGCCGACGCGCTCGCGGGCGGCTGCTCGCTCCGCTCGGCGCTCGGCGAGGCCGCGGCGGGTACGAGCGGTGCGGCCGGTCACGAGCTGCGCCGCACCGCAGCCGAGCTGGGCGCCGGCGCAGCGACGGACGATGCGCTCGAGGCGATGCGCCGGCGCGCCCGCTCGCCAGGGATGGACGCGCTTGTGGCCGCCTGCCTCCTCCAGCGCCGTGCCGGCGGCGACCTCGCCCGCCTGCTGCGCGAGAGCGCGCGCTCCCTGGAGGAGCAGGCGCGGCTCGAGGACGAGGTCCGCTCGGCCACCGCCCAGGCTCGCTTCACGGCGCTGCTCGTGGTGCTGCTGCCGCTCGGTGGCGCGCTGCTGGCGGAGCTGGCAAGCCCCGGCTGGTTTGCGGGCCTGTGGAGCTCGTTCCTGACCGCCTGGCTCGTGGGCGTCGCACTCGTGCTGCAGGCCGTGGCGGCGCTCCTGATGAACCGGCTCGGCCGGATCCGATGGTGAGCCCGGCGCTTGCGTTTGTCGCCGTGGCAACCGGGGTGTCCGGGGCGCTTCTCGCCGCGCCGGTGCAGTGGTCGCGCCGCGCATCGGACGCCCCGCGTTCGGGCCGGTTCGTGGCGTCGCTCGCGTCCGCCGGCCGGCTACTGCGCCCGCCGGGCGCGCCGTCTGATCTCCGGAGCCGCATCGAGGCCGCGGGGCGTCCCGCCGGGCTCGGCGTGCGCGACGTCATGGCGGCGAAGGTGGCCGCGGCGGTGCTGGGTGGGTGCATCGGGCTTCCGCTCGCCGCGCTGGCGCCGGGGCGGCTCGGGCTGCCCGTCGTGCTGTTCTCGCCGGTGGCCGGATTCCTCACCCCGGACCTCTGGCTCGGCCGGCTCGCCGCCGAGCGAGCACGGCGGGTTCGCCGCGAGCTGCCCGCTCTGCTCGACATCCTCCGCGTCACGATCGAGGCGGGCGGTTCGCTGCCCTGGGCCCTGAAGGCGGTGGGGGACCGGGCGGACGGCCCGCTGGCACGCGAATGGAGGGCGGTTGCGGACGAGGTCGGCGTGGGCGTTCCGCTGGGCCAGGCCCTGGACGGTCTCGCCATCCGCCTTCCCCAGCCCGAGATCCGCGCGTTCGTGGCGGCGCTCCACCGGGCGAGCCGCCACGGCGCCCCGCTTTCCGACACGCTCGGCGCGCAGGCGCGAGCCGCCCGTTTCGCCCTCGCGCGCCGGATTCGCGACGACGCAGCGCGCGCCGGCCCCAAGATCCAGCTGGTCGTGGCGCTGCTGCTGGTCCCGTCGGTGCTGCTGCTCGTGGCTGCGGCGCTGGCATCGGCGCTGCTCGACGGCAGCGCCGATGCCCTGCCGCTATAGGCCGAGCCTGCACGCGAGCCCCCAAAGTGCCGATCTGCACGCAGGATTGCATTCAGGCGTGCGATCTGCACGCAAATGCACGCCTTCCGCGGGTTTTCGTCCCACCGCGGATCACCCCCGATTTTCCCTTCTGCAGAGCCAAAAACTGGCCCCCGCCGGCGCCGGATGGGCATGCGTCGGACGGAAAGGTGGGGAATGGTGTTGCAGAGTGGGAGAAGGTGGGGTACGGTGGCGACACCCAAACGACCGGAGTGGCGGGGCTCCTCCCACTCCGCCACTCCGGTCTGAACTCTCTCCCCGGGGACATGTGCATTGGCATTTCGTGGCCACTTCGAGCACTCGCTGGACGTGAAGAACCGGCTCAGCATTCCGGCACGGTTCCGCGCCGCGTTCTCCTCTGGGACCGTTCTCGCCAAGGACTTCGAACCCTGCGTCGCCGTCTACACCGCGCAGGCGCACGAGGCCATCGTGGAGCGCGCGCTCGGCGCGCTGAACCCGATGGGTCAGGACTACCGCAAGCTCTCGCGCTACTTCCAGGGCAACTCGTTCGACACAGAGCTCGACGCGAGCGGGCGGGTCATCCTTCCGGCGCCGCTGCTCGACCACACCGGCATCCAGAAGGAGGTCGTGGTGGTGGGCGTGGGGGACCACCTCGAGGTCTGGGCGAGGGAGCGCTGGCAGGAGCAGCAGGACGCCCTCGACTCCGAGATCGGGGAGGTGACGGAGCGGCTTGGCAATCCTTCTTGACATGACGCGCGCGCACGTACCCGTCCTGGCCGGCGAGCTCATCGAGCTCACGGCGCCGGCGCCGGGGGAGACGGTCGTCGACTGCACCTTCGGTGCGGGCGGCCACGCGCGCCTGATCGCCGACCGGATCGGGCCGACGGGGACGCTCATCTGCATCGACCGCGACCCGCTCGCGGAGGAGCACTTCGCGGAGCTCGCCCGCGAGGTGACCTGCGAGACGCGCTTCCTGCGCATGGACTACGCCGACGGTCTGACGCTGCTGCGCGAGGAGGGCATCCCGGCCGACGTCGTCTACCTCGACCTCGGCATCTCGTCGATGCAGGTCGACGCGCGCGAACGCGGCTTCTCCTATTCGTACGACGCGCCGCTCGACATGCGCATGGACCCGGGCCAGCAGCTCGACGCGCGCGAGATCGTGAACACCTGGGACGAGCGGCGCCTGGCGCAGCTCTTCCGCAGGCTTGGTGAGGACCCGAACTCCGGGCGGATCGCGCGCGAGATCGTGCAGCGCCGCGACCGCTCGCCGATCGAGACCACCGGCGAGCTGGTGGCCGCGGTCGAGGCGGCGCTGCCGGCTGCCGTGCGGCGCCGCTTCGGCGCCGGCAGCCCCGCCAAGCGCGTGTTCCAGGCGATCCGGATCGCGGTGAACGCCGAGCTCGACTCACTCGACCGGGCGCTCCCGCTGGCGTGGGAGCTCCTCCGCGACGGCGGCCGGCTGGCGGCGATCTCCTTCCACTCGCTCGAGGACCGGCGGGTGAAGCGCTTCCTGGCGGAGCGCGCGCAGGGCTGCGTGTGCCCGCCCGACTTCCCCGTCTGCGTGTGCGGGCGCGAGCCCGAGGCCGAGCTGATCACGGGCCGGGCCGTCGTGCCGACCGCCGGCGAGATCGCCGACAACCCGCGCGCCAAGTCGAGCCGCCTGCGCTCGGCGCGGAAGCTCCGGACGGTGGCGGCGGCCTGATGGCGCGCGCGGCTGCAGCGGCGGCGCCAGCCCGCCATTCGACCCGTCGCCGGCCGGCCGGGTCGCAGCGGGCCGCGCCCACGCGGCGTATGTCCGGGCCTGCCGCAACTCCGGCGATCGCGCTCCCCGTCCGCGTCATCAACGCGCCCTTCGCGCGCGCTGCCCGGCGGCGCACCGGCGGCGTGCTCGACGCCCTCCTCGCAGGGCGCGGCTGGATCGCCCTCGTCTTCGTCCTGCTCGCCGGGATCGTGTTCTTCAACGTCGACCTGCTCCAGATGAACCGCGACATCGCCGGCAACGACCAGAAGATCTCGGCGCTCAAGCGCGAGATCGCGCGCAACCGGCTCGACGTCGCTCGCCTGGCGTCGAGCGAGCGCATCCAGGAGTCGGCGGCGCAGATGGGCCTGGTGCTGCCCGCGCCGGGCGACGTGCGCTACCTGAAGGCGCATCCCGGCCGCGACGGGCGTCAGGCCGCGAAGCGCATCACCGCTCCGAACACCGCAGTGGTGCCGCCCGAGCCGATCGACACGGCTCCTGAGCCGGTTACCCCGACGGCGACCGACCCCGCGGCGGCGGACCCGACGGCGGCCGACCCCACCGCCGCCCCAACCACCACGACGGATCCGGCGACCGCCGACCCGGCGGCGGCCGATCCCAGCGCGGCGCCTGCGCCCACCACCACCACCACGGCCACTCCGGCGGGCTAGCCGTGCCCGCCACGCAGCGCCGCCCGCCGACCCGCCGCCCGAGGCGCGGGCCGGGCCTCCCGCCGACCCGGCTGGTCGAGCGGCGCATCGGGCTCCTCTTCGCCCTGTTTCTCATGCTGCTCGCGCTGGCCGCTCTCCGGGCCACATGGCTCGGGACGGTGCGGTCAGGCTCGCTCTCGGAGCGCGCCGTGAGCCAGCAGATCGAGGACATCGCCGACCCGGCGAGCCGCGGCACGATCTTCGACCGGAACGGCGTCGAGCTGGCCGTCTCGGAGGACTCGGTGACCGTCTTCGCCCATCCGTTCCTGATCGACGACCCCATGAAGGTGGCCGCCAAGCTCGCCCCGCTGATCGGCCTCACCGAGGACGAGCTGCTGCGGAAGCTCTCGAACCGGAAGCTGACCTTCGTCTACCTGCGCCGCAAGATGGACGCGTCCCTGGGGGAGAAGATCAAGAAGCTCGGGATCGAGGGCATCGGCACGGTGACGGAGCCCAAGCGCGTCTACCCGCAGGGCTACCTGGCGTCGCAGGTGCTCGGGCTGGTGGGGACCGACAACGTGGGGCTCTCGGGGCTCGAGTACGCCCGGGACAAGGAGCTTCGCGGTGAGGACGGCGAGCGGCGACTCGTGAAGGACGCGCTCGGCGAGCCGGTGAGCCTGGTCGAGACGAAGCGGGCCACGCCGGGGGAGAGCCTTCAGCTCACGCTCGACACGCGGATCCAGGAGCGCACCGAGGCCGTCCTGGCCGAGGTCGGGCAGACCTACACGCCGCAGGGCGCGACGGCCGTCGTGATGGACCCGCGCAGCGGCGAGATCCTCGCGCTCGCGAACTGGCCGCGCGTGGACGCCAACAACGTGGACGGGGCGCCCGCGTTCGCGCGACAGAACCGCGCGATCCAGGCGAACTACGAGCCCGGCTCGACGTTCAAGGCGTTCACGATCTCGGGCGCGCTCTCCGAGGGGCTCGTCGAGCCCGGCACCACGCTCTCGGTGCCGCCCGAGATCCAGGTAGCCGACCGGACGGTAGGCGAGGCCCACGACGGTGGCGGCGGCACGAAGACGGTGGCGGACATCCTTGCGCAGTCGTCGAACGTCGGCTCGGTGATGATCGGGCTGAAGCTGGGCGCGAAGCATTTCGACAGGTGGGTGCGGCGCTTCGGCTTCGGTCGGCCGACCGGCGTCGACCTGCCCGGTGAGGAGGGCGGAATCGTCCTGCGGCCCGAGCACTACTCGGGCTCGTCGATGGGCAACATGCCGATCGGGCAGGGCATCGCGGTGACGCCCATGCAGATGGCCGCCGCCTACACGGCGATCGCCAACCACGGCGTGATGCGCCCGCCGTACATCGTGAAAGGCGACCAGCCGAAGCCGCGGCGGGTGTTGAAGCCGCGCATCGCCGCGCAGGTGTCGCACATGCTCGAGGGCGTGCTCGCGGCGGGCGGCACCGCCGAGGAGGCGCAGGTGGACGGCTACACGCTGGCCGGGAAGACCGGCACGGCGGAGAAGGCGATCAAGGGCGGCTACTCGAAGACGGACTTCATCGCCTCCTTCATCGGCTACGCGCCCGCCAAGGACCCGCGTCTGCTCGTGGCCGTGATGGTCGACACCCCGCGCGGCGACATCTACGGGGGCACCGTGGCCGCGCCCGCATTCGAGCGGATCATGGAGTTCGCGCTGCCGTATCTGAAGATCCCGCCTGGCTAGAGCCGCGGAAGGACCTCCTCCCCGAACAGGCGCACCTGGTCGGCCAGGTCGGGCAGGCCCTCGACCTCGGCACCGGCCCAGGCGTCGAGCAGGAACGGGTCCGCGAAGGACACGAGCGCATGGTCGAACCCGCATGGGGCATAGGTGGTCGTCAGCCAGGCGAGCCAGTCGTCCGGAGTACCCGCGACGACGATGCGATCCACGATCGCGTCGTCGGTGAGAGCAAGGGCTCTCGCCACGTCGCCGGCAGCAAAGGCCTCGTTCGCCGGTCCCACCTCATCGGGCTCGATTCCGTTGCGCTCCAGCAGGGCGGCGGGCATCGACGGGATGTAGAACGCCGCGAGCGTGCGCGCCGCTCGACGCGCCACGTCCGCGTCGCTTGCGATGGCGCCGAGTACCGAGTCGCCGAGATCGATCTCTTGGAGATTCCGCCCCGCGCGCGCCGCACCGCGAGCGACGGCGTCCGCCGCGTAGTTCAGCGCGTCGGTGGAGTACGCGGCGGCGGTGTGGAGCCCGTCGGCGATCTCACCGGCCAGCTCCATCGAGCGGGGCCCGCCCATCGCGCCGATCTTGATCGGCAGATGCGACTGGACCGGTCGCGCCGAGGTGGTGACGCCGGAATAGTGGAAGAAGTCCCCCGCGAAGTCGACCGATCCGCTGTCCAGGAGCGTGCGGATCACGTGGTGCGCTTCGCGCAGACGGGCGAGTGGGCGTGTGCCTCGCCAAACGACGTGATACTGCTCGAGCATCGCGAGGTTGCCGATGCCCACGACGACCTCTGCGCGACCCCCACTCAGCTCGTCGAGCGTGGCCGCCTGCTGCGCCAGGTGGGTCGGGTCGCGGAGCAGCACCGGCGCGACGCATGGGCCGAGACGGACCCGCTCCGTAACGGAAGCGAAGGCGCCGAGCAGAAGCCACGCATCCCGGTGGTAGATCTCATCCGCGCTGTAGCAGGCGTAATACCCGAGCTCGTCGGCCTGGCGCGCCGCTGTCAGCAGATCTTCCGCGGGCTGCTGGGGGATCAGCTGAAGGCTTACCTTCATGCTGAGCCGACCCTATCCGGACGGGTGAGCCGGGGCTATTCGTCGGCTTCGTCGAGCGGCGCGAGCGCCTCGCGCATGCGCTCCTGGGCCTGGCGGAGCTGCTCGGCGGCGCGCTCTGAGGCGAAGGCCGCCCCCTGGGCGGATGCCAGTCGCTCCTCGAGGCGGGCGACCCGGTCGCGTGTCTGGGAATGCGACTGCTCCGCCTCGTCGAGCGCGAGCTCGGCGTCGGCGACCTTGTCGCGGAGGGTCTCGACCTCCGCGGCCTGCATCCGGGCGCGGTCCAGCTCGGCCTGAGTGTCGGCGAGCTCCACGCGCAGCTCGGCGGCCTGCGCGCCGGCCCGGTCGAGCGCCTTCTGGGTGACGACGAGCTCGTCCTGGTGCTCCCTTGCCTCGGCCTCCGCTCTGTCGAGCTCGGTGCGGAGCTGCGCGGCAGCGCGGGCCTCCTTCCGGAGCTCGGTGAGCTCGGCCTCGTTCTCGCTCACCCGCAGGCGCAGGCGGTCGAGCTCCTTGGCCGCTGCCCGCGCCTCGACGAGGTGCGCCGCGAGTCTCTGCTTCGTTTCCTGCTCCTCGGCGATGCGATCGGCGAGCTCGTCCTTCGCGGTCGCGAGCTCGGCCGCGAGCTCGGCCTTCGCAGAGCGTTCCACCGCGATCTGCTCCTCGGCTGCAGCGGTCGCCTCGGCGACGCGCTGCTCGGCGAGCTCGGTTGCCTCGCGAGCCTGCCTCAGCTCGTAGATGAGCCCCTCGTTCTTCGCCCGGGCGCCGCTCAGCTGAGCATTGAGGCCATCGCCGGCCGCGCGCGCACGCGCCAGCTCCTCCTCGAGCGCCTCGAGCCGCGACCGCGAGCCTGCCAACTGAGCCTCGAGCTCGTCGCGCGCGGCGATTGCCTCGTCTCGCGAGGCCTCGGCCTGCTCGCGTCCGGAGATCGCCTCGTCGCGCGCGGACTCGGCCGCCGTCAGGGCCTCGCGGGCCTCGCCCAGCTCAGCGGCGATGCGGTCGCGCGTGATGCGCGCCTCGTCCAGCTCCGCGGAGATGCCGTCGCGGGCGCTGCGCGCCTCGTCCAGCTCCGCTGCGATGCCGTCGCGGGCGCTGCGCGCCTCGTCGAGCTCCGCTTCGATGCGGTCGCGGGCGTCGCGCGCCGCGTCCAGCTCCGTGGCGTGGCCGCTGCCGGCGTCGCGCGCCTCCGCGAGATCCGTTTCGAGGTTCTCGAGCTTGGCGCGAAGCTCCGCGAGCTCCGTCTCCAGGCCGCTCTTCGCGGCGGTGGCCTCATCCCGGTCGCGCCCGGCCTGCTCCTGGGCGGCGCGGAGCTCGGCGAGCTCGGTGCGCACGGCCTCGACCTCGGAGCGTGCCTCGGCCAGCGTGGCGTCGGCTGTCTCGCTGCTGGTCCGGATCTCGGCGAGCTGGGCGGTCAGCGAGCCTGCCTCGTCGCGAGCGGCCGCCAGCTCGCGCGAGAGGCGCTCGATCTCAGTGCGAGCCTCGTCGAGCTCCGCGCCGTGGCCCGCGGTGGCATCCACGGCCTCGCGCAGCTGCGCCCCGAAGCTCTCGTTCTCGGCCAGGGCTCGAGCCAGCTCGCTCTCGAGCCGCTGGACCTCGGCGGTCGCCTCGCTGAGCTTCTCGCCGTGTCCCTCGCCGTGGGCATGGGCTTCAGCGAGCTGAGCCTCGAGCTGCGCCGCCCGTGCCTGCGCCTCGCTCAGGCCGGCCTCCGCGCGCCCGGCCCTTGCCTCGGCGTCCTCGAGGCCTGCCTCGGCCTGCTCGCGACGGGCGTTCGCGGTTGCCAGGCTCGCCTCGGTCTGCTGGGCGGCTGCGCGCGCCTCGGCGAGCGCTGCCTCGCGGGTCTCGGTCAGCGCGCGCGCCTCTGCGAGCGCTGCCTCGTGGGTCTCGGTCAGCGCGCGCGCCTCGCGGAGCTGCGCCTCGGCATCCTGGCCCTCGGTGCGCGTGCCCTCGAGCCGGCGCTCGAGCTCCACGACCCGCGCGTGCGCAGCCTCGACGCTCTGGGCGAGCGTCTCGCCCTTCTCGTCGGCGGCACGCAGCGCGGTCTCCAGCTCGGCGCTGCGGCCGCGCGCGGCGTCGAGCTCGGCCTTCGACGCCGCCAGCTGCTCACGCACCGCATCGGTCTCGGAGGTGTCCTGGCGCGCCTCCGCGAGCTGGGCCTCGACCTTGGCGACGAGACTCGAAGCGGCCTCGCGCTCGACGGCGAGCTCGGCCTCGATCTCGGCGGTCCGCGCGGCCGCGGCGTCCCGCTCCGAGGCAAGCTCTGCCTGAATCTCGGCCACGCGTCCGGCGGCGGCCTCGCGCTCGGCGGCCAGCTCGGCCTCGGCGGCGGTCACCTTCGCCCGCAGCTCCTCCACCTCGGCGCTCGCGCGGTCGGACGCCTCGTGCAGGCTCGCCAGCTCGGCGGTCAGCTGGTCCTGCTGGGCCGTGGTACCGGTAGCCGCCTCGCGCGCGGCCTTGAGATCAGCCTGGGATGCCTCCAGGTCGGCGCGCGCCTTGACGAGCTCGGTCTCTGCGCCCGCGAGCTTGCGGCGAAGCTCGCCGAGCTCGCTCTGCATGTGTTCGGCCGCCGGGTCGACCAGCGCGCCGCCGCGCTCGACCGGGAGCGCTTGTCCGGCGCCCTCCGTCTCCGCCTGCCAGAAGACCGCGGCCGACGCCGACGGTCCCCCGGACCCGCCGGGCTCCTCCGACTCCGCGGCGGCCGCCAGCTGCCCGAGCAATGCATCGAGGCCGGACCGGGTCGTGGCGGCCGGCTGCACCTCCAGCTTCGTCATCACAGCGATGTCGTTCACCGCGAGCGAGTCGCTGGGGTCCGTCATCGCCACGAGCAGGCCGCCGCCCATGAAACCCACCGGCACCGCCCGGTAGCGCTTCGCGGCCGACGGTCGGATCAGCGCGGCGGCGTCCCTATCCACCTCGAAGTCGGCCAGGTCGATGTAGGCGAGCCCGTAGCGCTCGGCGGTTGCCCGCGCGAGCTGCTCCTCGCTGATCGATCCCTTCTCGACGAGCACCTGGGCGACCGTGCTCCCGCTCCGCGCCTCGCGCACCGCCTCCTCGACCGCGTCGGGCGTGGCGAAGCCGAGCTGGACGATCACGTCGCTAAGGAATCCGGAGCGGCCGCCCGGCTCCGATGGCGGCACGACACCCTTGGGAAGCGCCTCTGCGCTCACACCGCCTCCTCGGCCAGCTCGACGGCGCTGCTGCGAGCCTCGGCCTCGATGCGGGCGAGCGCGGCCTCAGGCGACTCCGCGTCGCCGAGCGAGCAGATGGCATAGGACAGCTCGAGGCTGGCCGGGCGCTCCTGGGTGACACGGGTGAGTGACTGGCCGTAGCGGCCGATGAACGCGGCCGCTCCCTCCAGGCCCTTGCATCCCACGAGCACGGCCCCGAACCCGTCCTCCGCCAGGCGGCCGGCGTGGTCGGTGCGACGGACCGCGGTCTGCATCACGTCGGCGGCGTCCTTCAGCATCAGGTTGGCCACCGCGGAGCCGTGGCGCTGGGCGACCGTGACGAGGTTCGACACGCGGAATGCGAGCACGTAGGTCTCGAGTGTCCCACGCTCGGCGAGGCGCCATTCGCGCTCGACCGCCTCGACGAAGGCCACCCGGTTTAGGAGGCCGGTGAGCGAATCGGTGCGCTCGGGGTCGCGCAGGCGCTCGCTGAGACGGCGCAGGTCGGCTCGCCACTTGACGCTCTCCCACTCGTATGTGAGAAGACGGCCCGCGACCGAGAGGACGTCGAGGTGCTCCTGGCTGAAGACATCGGTGCCCGGCGCGAGCGCGCAGAGCGTGAGCGCGCCGGCACCCGAGCTCGAGTCGAGCGGGAGGGCGAGGTAGGAGCGGACGGAGAGCTGCTGAAGGGTCTGCGGGTCGAGGAAGCCGCGGCTCCCGCCGCCGGCGCCGGGCGCAAGCGGCAGCGTCGATCCCGCGCCGAGCTCGGCGCTGGCCGCCCCCCTCACGTCGATCAGGCGCAGCTCCCCCTCGTCCCAATCGACACGGCCGAGCAGGATCGAGCCAGGCGGGAGCTCGCCCTCGAGCAGGTCGAGGACCGTGTCGGCCGCCTCGGAGAAGCTTGTGAACCGCCTTTCAGCGAGGCGAGCGAGCGCGCTCAGGGCATTGCCGCTCACGACCTCTCTATCGGCCTCCTGGACGAAAGTCTGAGCGCCAAAGTGGCGACGGGCCGCCCGAGGCGGCTAATAACCTGCCGGAATTCATGAACCTTCGCGACCTGATGGGGCGCGAGGCGCCCGAGGTCGAGATCTCGGCGCTTGCGTATGCCAGTGACGGCGTCACCCCGGGGGCGCTCTTTTTTTGCGTGCCGGGATTCACCCGCGACGGCCATGACTTCGCCCCCGACGCGGTCGAGCGGGGCGCGGCTGCCCTCGTGACCGAGCGCAGGCTGGACCTCGGGGTGACCGAGGTAGTCGTGGACGACGTTCGGGCCGCCATGGGCCCGGCGGCGGCGCGCTTCTACGGCGACCCCACGGCCCAGCTCGACGTAGTGGGCATCACCGGCACGAACGGCAAGACGACGACCGCCTTCCTCGTTCGCCACCTGCTGGAGGGGGCGGGGCGGCAGGCCGGCCTGCTCGGGACGGTGAAGCGGGTCGTCGGCGGGGCGGAGGAGGAGGTGGAGCGGACGACGCCCGAGGCGATCGACCTCCAGGCCACCTTCAGGCGGATGCTCGACGCGGGCGACACGGCCGTGGCCATGGAGGTCTCGTCGCACGCCCTCGAGCTGGGCCGCGCCCGAGGCATCCGCTTCGCGTCCAAGGTGTTCACGAACCTCACCCAGGACCACCTCGACTTCCACGAGACGATGGACGCCTATTTCGCGGCGAAGCGGCGCCTGTTCGACGAGCCCGGTATCGCGGTCGTGAACGTCGACGACGAGCACGGCCGGCGCATCGCTTCCGAGGTGGAGGCCGTGACCTTCGGCATCGAGCACGAAGCCGACTACCGCGCCCGCGAGATCGAGTTCGACTTCGCCGGCTCGCGCTTCACGCTGGACACGCCCGACGGGTCGATCGAGGTCGAGTCGCCGCTGCCCGGTCTGTTCAACGTGCAGAACGTGGTCGGGGCTATCGCCGCCGTGCGCTCGCTCGGGGTACCGGCCGAGGAGATCTCACTCGAGGGCTTCGAGCGCGTGCCGGGCCGCTTCGAGCCGGTGGACGAGGGTCAGGACTTCGGGGTGCTGGTGGACTACGCGCACACGCCCGACTCACTCGAGAACGTCCTGCGCACGGCGCGCGAGCTCACGCGCGGCCGGCTGCACGTGGTGTTCGGGGCGGGCGGCGACCGCGACCCGGGCAAGCGCCCGCTGATGGGCCGGGCGGCCCGCGAGCTCGCCGACCGCGTGCTCGTGACCTCCGACAACCCGCGCAACGAGGAGCCCGAGGCGATCATCGACCAGGTCATGGAGGGGGCCGGCCCGGACGCCGAGCGCGACGCCGACCGCCGCCGCGCGATCGGGCGCGCGATCGCGGACGCCGAGCCCGGTGACGTGGTCGTGATCGCCGGGAAAGGCCACGAGCAGGGCCAGGAGTTCGAGCACGGCCGCAAGGAGCCGTTCGACGACAAGACCGTCGCCCGCGAGGCGCTGCGCGCGCGGGTCACCAGCTGATGCTCGGCGAGACCGTCATGGGAGGCTCGGCGTCGCTCCTCATCTGCATGTTCCTCGGCCCTCGCTTCATCGACTACCTGCGGCTTAAGGAGTTCGGCCAGCAGATCCGCGAGGAGGGCCCGGCCGGCCATCACGGCAAGGCCGGCACGCCGACGATGGGCGGTCTCGTGATCTTCATCGCGATCGCGGTGCCGTTCCTGATCCTGTCCGAATACAGGACGGCGAGCCTCGCCGTGCTCGCCACCGCGCTCGCGATGGCCGCCCTTGGCTTCGCCGACGACATCATCAAGCTGCGCCGGCGCCGCTCGCTGGGCGTCTCCGGGCGGACGAAGCTGCTCGTGCAGGCCCTCACCGCGATCGCGCTGTGGGTCTTCGTGAGCGAGTCCGTTGGCCTGAACGGGGATCTGAAGCTGCGCGTTATTGACGCCTCCGTGGACCTCGGGCTGGCGTATCCGGTGCTGATCTTCC
>Ga0207706_10001847_pt1 | contig 20753 bp, 21 predicted proteins | sample KBSC53metaG_FD_184318 | JGI IMG/M metagenome (GOLD analysis project Ga0207706, IMG submission 184318) | Corn rhizosphere microbial communities from Kellogg Biological Station, Michigan, USA - KBS C5-3 metaG (SPAdes) (version 2) | ecosystem: Host-associated > Plants > Roots > Rhizosphere > Soil ... | reverse complement strand
AGCTCCAAGATCCGGATGGCGAGTGCGCGAACGTTTCAGAGCTCGTCGCGGTGGCGGATCAGCCAGTCCTCGAGGTGGCCCGGCGATCGTCCGAGGAGTTGTTCCACTGTGGGCTGTAGCTCCGATTCGAGCTCTGGATGATCGCGGAAGATGTCGAAGGTGGCCTCCGCGTACTCAGGCGGGAGTTGCTTCCGGGCCTCATCGTCCGGGATCGGCTCAAGGGTCAGCGGCCGATTCAGGGCTGCGGCGAGCCGCGCGACCTGCTCGGGCGGGATGAGCGCTTCAGGGCCGCTGAGCCGGTAGGTCTGCCCGGCGTGCCCTGGCTGGGTGAGTGCCGTGGCGGCGACTTCGGCGATGTCGGCCGGATCGATCAAGGCTGTCGGTGTGTCACTGAACGGCGCGCGTACGACAACGCCTGCGTGGAATTGGTCACGCCAGCGCAGCACGTTGGACTGAAACGAGCATGGGCGAAGAATGGTCCAGGCAAGTCCCGACGCCTGCACTGCTTGCTCAGACTTGAGGTGGTAAGCGCCCATTGCGTTGCCAGTCGCACCGAGTTGTGCGGAGCTTGACGAGAGCAGCACGACATACGCGTCGCTGAGAGCATCGAGGAGCGCCGGTTCAGCGGCGTAGCCGCTCATCAAGAAGGCACCATCGACTCCTGCGGCAGCGGGGACAAGGCCCGGGCGGACTCATCCCGGCCACCGGCCCCACGCGACGAAAAGGCACATCGCCAGCAGCACCATGTTGCCGGCCGCCGTCGCGGGCTCGCCCAGACCTAGGTGAATCCTTGCCGCCAGCACCATGATCATCGCCAATCCGATGGCTGCCAACGGGGTGAGGATCGGCAGCACCCCACTGACATACGGAACGATCAGCCCCAACACCCCAAGCACCTCGCAAGACGCGGTGAATCGCATTACGGGAAGTGGCACGTTCACGACGCCGGTCATGCCCAGCTGCACCGCCCGTTCAGTCGATTGGGTGCCCTTGATCAGGGCGCTGTAACTGAATATGACGACCAGCAGGATCTGAGTTACCCAGAGGGCGATGTTCATGGATGCTCCTTCGTTCGTGCCATTCGGCAGCGAAGACGGCTACGGCATCCCAGACGTGACATGGCATCCGTCCGGGGCCTCCCAAGCCTCAGGCTCGCTGGGAACTCACCCCTGCTCAGCAGGTGAGGAGTGTCACAACCAGGCGCGCCGAGGCGTCTCTGTGGTGTGAATTCTTCAGACTCTGCTATCCCGACGCTGTGCGCGACGTAGTCCGGCAGGGACGCATGAGCGTCCGGTCTGTAGGGGATTGACGTGGAGCGCCGTACGGCTCAGGAGCTACTCGACAGGCTGCACCGCGCGCAGAACGAGTACAACGCGGCCGGTGACAGCCGTGGTCTTTCGGACGTCCTGGCTTGCGACGTCCGGTGGTCCGTACCCGGTGACAATTCCCTCGCCGGGGTGTACATCGGCGTACCTGAGGTCCTGGACTATATGGAGCGCCGCCGACAGCTTGCCGCATGCACCCTTCGCTTGGTGCGACGCGACGTCCTCGTGGGCCGTGGCCAGCGGATCGCGGCAGTCACCGACGGAGTCGCGCTGCGGTCGGGCAAGGTGCGCACCTGGGGCACGGCGGGGTTGTACGAGGTCGCCGATGGACGCATCCGCCGGTTCTGGATGTTGCCACTGGAGGCCGCCGATTTCGACGCCATCTGGTCCTGCCGCGAGTGATCGATCTGTTAGGCGGGGGGTCGTACGGCGCCGAGCTTGGATGGTGCAGCCACCAGGTAGAGGTCGGCGATCCGGCCTCCTTCAAGGTCGAAAGTGAGTGCCGACACCAGCTCGCCATGCCTGAGGGTGACCACGCCGGGCAGCCCGTTGATGTCGACTATGTACGCCTCGCTCTCGGCCAAAACGGACTGCACGACTGCGATAAAGAACCGCGCGACCTTCTCCGCGCCGCGGATCTGGCGCGGCGGCGCCTTTGCCTCGCCCCCGCCGTCGCTATGCAGCACGACATCGGGCGCTAGAACTGCCATCAGCGCCTCGACGCTGCCTCCTACACATGCAGCCAGGAAGCGCTCCGTAGCAGCCTGCACCCGCTCGGGGTCCGGCTCGAACCGCTCGGGTCGCTCACGCAGCTGCCGCCGCGCCCGATGGTCGAGCTGCCGGACTGCTTCGGGCGACCGGTCGAGAATCTCCGCGATCTCCTCGTACGGCCAGTTGAATCCTCGGCGCAAGACGAACACCGCTCGCTCGAGCGGCGAGAGCGACTCCATCATCACCAAGACGCCCAACGACAGTGCACTGCGATCGGTCACGACATCCTCGGGTCCCGGCGCTACGCTCACCGGCTCCGGAAGCCACTCGCCGGGATACCTTTCGCGGCGCGCCTGACGGGCTCGCAGCCCGTCGATCGACTCACGCGTCGCCACCTTCGTGAGCCAGGCACGCGGCGAGTCAACTGAGTCGTGGTGACGTCGCCACTTGAGCCAGGTGCTCTGCACGATGTCCTCGGCATCCGCCCAGGACCCCATGATCTGGTAAGACGCTCTGGTCAGCCCGGGTCGCAGCTCCTCGAAGACCTCCTCGGACGTCATCCGCGCGCACTCCTCCCTCGGATGCTTACCGTCCATGAGACGCCATCGCTGCTACGGATGTGACATCGGGCCGAATGTCATACCGGGGCCGATGCGAGGGAGTCAGCCGGCCGCTTGGCTGGTTGGCTTTCCGTTCAGGCTCTCTAAATCCTCGAGGAACGTGCTCGCCCATCTGTCGATGTCGTTTTCGAATACCTGGCGGCGCATCGCCTTCATCCGCCGGGCCTTGTTGCGCGAGGAATCGTTCATGGCCTCCTCGAGGCGATCCTTGAGGCCGTTGATGTCGTGCGGGTTGACGAGGTACGCCTGGCGCAGTTCGCGCGCCGCTCCGGTGAACTCGCTCAGCACCAGGGCACCGTCGTCGCGCTGACGGCACGCGACATACTCCTTGGCGACCAAGTTCATGCCATCGCGCAGGGGAGTCACGACCATGACGTCTGCCGCTCGATAGATCCCGGCAATCTCAATGCGCGGATACGAGGTGTGCAGGTAGATGATGGGCGGCCGGCCGATCCGCTGGCCCTCGGCATTGATCCGGCCAACCAGCCGGTCGATGTCGTCTCTGAGCTGCCGGTAGAGATCTACTCGCTCGCGAGAGGGAATGGCCAGCTGGAGGAGTACGGCTTCGTCCGGGTCGATCCGTCCCTCGGCGATCAGCTCCCCGAAGGCCTGGATTCGCTCCACGATCCCCTTCGTATAGTCCAGCCGATCGACGCCGAGGAACATCACCCGTGGGTCACCAAGATCATGCCTGACATCCTCTGCACGCTCGGCGGCCTCGTCGCTAGCCGCCAGCTCGTTGAGACCCTTGGCGTCGATGGCAATCGGATACGCGCGGGCGAGCACCTGGCGGCCGTTCGGCATCCGAATCCGATCACGCAGGGTCTCCAGGCCGAGTCGCTGTCGGACGAGCCGAACGAAATTCTGAGCCCCACCAGGCAGCTGGAACCCGACCAGATCCGCCCCGAGCAGACCTTCGAGAATTTGCCGCCGCCACGGGAGTTGGACGTAAAGCTCGGTGGGAGGGAAGGGAATGTGCAGGAAGAATCCGATCCTGAGGTCCGGACGCTGCTCACGCAGCATTTGCGGCACCAGCTGCAGCTGATAGTCCTGAACCCAGACCACTGCCTCGTCGGCTGCCACCTTCGCCGTGTAGTCGGCAAATCGCTGGTTCACCGCGACATAGGTCTCCCACCATTCCCGATGGAATTGCGGCGTTGCGATCGCGTCGTGATACAGCGGCCAGAGCGTCGCATTGGAGAATCCCTCGTAGTACTCCGCGACATCTGATGACGACAGCGGGACCGGAACCAGCGAAAGCCCGTCCTCTTCGAAGGGTTCCAGTCCCTCATCAGGTGCTCCATGCCAGCCGACCCAGGCACCATGGCGCTTGTGCATGATCGGGTCGAATGCCGTGACCAGTCCGCCGGGCGACGGTCGCCAGTCGGCGGTGCCATCAGGGCCCTCCACACGGTCGACGGGGAGTCTGTTCGCCACGACGACGAAGGAGGCCGGATCCAGCTTCCATTCTTCGCGTTTGGGACTCATGAACGTCGTGACCTCCCTACGGCGTTGTCCTTCGACCTTAGTGGCACCCTGCGGTCAGGGACCAGCGAGCACAGGTGCGATACGACCCTCGGGCTGGCGCAGCGCGCTTGGTTTACCCCCTTACCCGCGGTGTAGATACCCGACACGATCTCTGGAAGGCTCGGCACATGAGCCTTCCCAAACCACTGACGGCCGCCGGGGCCAAGGCTCTCCAGGCGATCTTAAGCTCGCCGTCGGACACCCTCATCGCAACGGATTTCGACGGCACCTTGGCACCGATTGTCGACGACCCGGAACAGGCGTATGCGAATCCGGAAGCTGTGGCAGCACTCGGCCGGCTCGGGCATCGCGTGGGTGCTGTGGTCGTGATCACTGGCCGCCCAGCGCGTACGGCAGTTCGCCTCGGCCGCTTTCGGGAGGTGAACGGCTTGCGGTCGATGACCGTGCTGGGCCAGTACGGAGTCGAGCGCTGGAGCGCCGCCGACGACACGTACCAGCTGCCGCCGGATCCCCCAGAGATCACTGCCGTCGCCGAGGAGCTCCCGGCGATCGTGCAGTCACTTGATCTTGCCGAGGTCACGGTCGAGAACAAGGGACGGGCACTCGCAGTCCATACCCGCAAGCTGTCGGACCCCCGGGCGGCATTCGCCGCATTGTCCACACCGCTCCACGAGCTGGCGGCTCGTCACGGATTGGTGGTGGAACAGGGCAAGAACGTGTGGGAGATCCGAGCGCCAGGGGTGGACAAGGGCCGGGCGCTGCAGGCCATAGTGGCGGAGACCGGCGCCCGTCAGGTGATCTTCGCTGGGGATGATCTTGGTGATCTAGCGGCCTTTCGTGCTGTCCGGGATCTGGAAAAGACCGGCCTGGCCGGACTCCTCGTGTGCTCTAGCTCGGACGAGGAGGATGCCCTCACGGAGCTGTCGGATGTCGTTGTCGACGGTCCACAAGGCTTTGCCAGCTGGCTAACTGAGCTCGCCGAGCGGCTAGGGCGCTGATGCGCCATGACTGGCCCCGCAGGCGCCACCAATGCGAGCCTCACCGAGGATGCGCCTGAGCAACGGCGGACTCTCGCCGTTCTGCTGCTGGCGCAGATCTTGAGCGGCGCTGGGCTTGCCGCCGGCATTACGGTCGGTGCGCTGCTGGCCGAGCAGATGTTGGGCTCTAGCCGCTTGTCCGGACTGCCCACCGTTTTCTTCACCATCGGTTCAGCAGCGGCGGCGATCGTCCTGGGCCGGGTCAGTCAGCGTTTCGGTCGCCGCGTAGGACTGAGCGGGGGCTATCTGATTGGCGCCCTAGGCAGCGTAGGAGTCGTGGTTGCGGCCAGCATCGGCAACCTGGTACTGCTCTTCGCGTCGCTGCTGGTTTACGGCGCTGGCGCCGCCACGAATCTGCAGGCCCGCTACGCGGGAGCAGACCTGGCCGCACCCTCCCGTCGCGGGCGGGCGGTCAGCATCGTGTTGGTCGCTACGGCAGTGGGGGCGATCCTTGGCCCCAATCTGGTCGAGGTCACGGGCACCGTGGCCGGCAGCTTCGGTGTTCCAGCCCTTGCGGGTCCGTTCATGCTTGCTGCTCTGGCGTACGTGTCGGGCGCCCTTGCGCTGTGGCTGCTGCTGAGGCCGGATCCTTTGCTCCTGGCGCAGAGCAGGGCCGCCGCTATCTCGTCGCCGGGGGACAATCCCACGTGGCAGCCATTGACATCGCCAGCCGCTGCTCAGTCCGGGAGAACCTGGTCGTGGGCGTTGGCGGGCGGGGCTGGCATTATGATCCTCACCCAGTTGATCATGGTCGCGATCATGACGATCACCCCGATCCACATCGAGCACCATGGCTACGCGATCGGTGTCACTGGCATCGTCATCGGCGCTCACATTGCCGGCATGTTTCTCCCGTCACCGTTCTCGGGTTGGCTCGTCGATCGTTTTGGCTATCTCGCCGTCGCTGTGGCTGCAGGCATCACCTTGCTCGCAGCTGGGCTGATCGCCGCGTGGGCGCCGGTCGACTCGGTGGCGACATTGGTGCTCGCCCTGGTGCTGCTTGGCGTGGGATGGAACCTGGGGCTGGTCAGCGGTACCACTCTGGTGACCAATGCTGCGCCGTTGGAGACGCGTGCTCGTACCCAAGGCGTGGTCGATCTCGGCATCGCTCTCGCTGGGGCCGGTGCGGGGCTCAGCTCTGGTCTGATCATCGCAGCCTCGAGCTTTGGCACGCTCACCATCGCGGGCGGGCTGCTCGCCTTGTTGATCATTCCCATCGCTGCCGTTGCGCGGGCCGACGCTGTCAAGCAAGCGTGACTTCGGCAACTCTTGTGAGCCGGCGTCACTCGGGCTCTAGCGTGCGCACATCGGTATTTGCTCCGCACACCACGACCGCGAGACGTTCGCCCCGGGCGGGCTGGTAGGCGCCGGAGGTGAGCGCGGCAAACGCGGTTGCGGCTCCGTGCTCAGCCGGTATCCGGTAAGAGCGCCAAAGCTCCAACCGCGCGGAGACGATGGCGTCGTCGTCCACTAGGAGGGAGGTCGGGGCAACTCGCGAAGCGATGCCATACGCGATCTCGCCAATCCGGCGTGCCCCGAGTGAGTCCGCCGCTACGCCGGACACGGCGACATCCACGGGGTGGCCCGCTTCGAGCGCCGCGTGCAGTGTCGGGCAGGTGAACGGTTCAACAGCAACGACGTGTGCCCGATCGCCTGCCGCGGCTGCGATGCCGGCGTAGAGACCACCGCCACCAACGGCAACGATGAGAGTCTGAATGCTTGGTTCGTCTTCGAAGATCTCCTCGGCGAGCGTGCCGGCCCCTGCTGCGACCTCGAGGTGGTCGTACGCGTGGCTTAAGACGGACCCGCGAGTCTTGGCGTACTCGATAGCCGCCTCAGATGCCTCCGCGTACTCGGCGCCCACCTGGCGGACTTCGGCGCCATACTCGCGGATCCGGTCGATCTTGACCAACGGTGCAGTCTCCGGCACGAATACGGTGGCGCTGACCCCAAGCGTGGCTGCGGCGTACCCGTTGGCGAGTCCCGCATTGCCGCCCGAGGCAATCACGACGCCGGCCGACGGGTCGAGCTCACCGCGTTCCCGGGCCGCGAGGAGACGGTTGAAGGCCCCACGTGCCTTGAATACGCCGGTGTGCTGCAGAAACTCGCACTTCAGCCAAAGCGGCGCCGTTCGCGTCTCGGGCCGCAGTAGCGGCGTACGGCGCACGTAGCCGTTGATACGTCTGCGTGCAGCGAGAACGTCATCTCGCGTGATCACGGCCTCACCTGGTCCCAGTAGCGCATCTGCCGACCCAGCGAATCACGAAGTCCTTTGCTGTTGTTGCATTGAGGCATGAAGAAGATCGGGTTCTTGTCGTTCGGTCACTGGACGCCGTCGCCGCAGTCCCAGACCCGCTCGGCCTCCGACGCACTACTCCAGTCCATCGATCTGGCGGTCGCGGCTGAAGAGCTCGGGGCCGACGGCGCGTACTTCCGCGTGCACCACTTCGCGCGCCAGTTGTCCTCTCCATTCCCGCTCCTCGCTGCGATTGGCGCGAAGACGAGCCGTATCGAGATCGGCACCGGCGTGATCGACATGCGTTATGAGAACCCCCTCTACATGGCCGAGGACGCCGGCGCGGCGGACCTCATCTCCGGTGGACGGCTCCAGCTGGGCATCAGCCGCGGATCGCCGGAGCAGGTGGTCGACGGGTTTCGCTACTTCGGGCATACGCCGGCCGAGGGATCCGATCATGCAGCCATGGCTCGTGAGCACGCCGCGGTCTTTCTCGAGGTGATCAAGGGCGAGGGATTCGCCGAGCCCAATCCGCGGCCGATGTTCCCCAACCCACCCGGCCTACTGCGGATCGAGCCACACTCGCCGGGGCTACGCGACCGCATCTGGTGGGGGGCCGGGACCCGCCGGACTGCTGAGTGGGTGGGGGAGCAGGGCATGAACCTGATGAGTTCCACCCTGCTTACTGAGGACACTGGTGTGCCGTTCCACAAGCTGCAGGCCGAACAAATTCAGCTCTTCCGTGACGCGTGGAAAGCCGCCGGTCATCAGCGGGAGCCGCGAGTTTCAGTCAGCCGAAGCATCTTCCCGGTCGTCAGCGACCTTGATCGGGCGTACTTCGGAGACGCGGCAGATAGCCAGGACCAAGTCGGTTACCTGGACGGAGGGCTGGCTCGATTCGGCAAGACTTATGCCGGTGAGCCTGAGCGGCTCGTCAGGGAACTCCGCGATGACGAAGCAATTGCCGCGGCCGACACATTGCTACTGACCGTCCCAAATCAGCTCGGCGTGGACTACAACGCCCAGCTCCTCGACAGCGTGCTACGCCACCTCGCGCCCGAGCTGGACTGGCGCTGAGCGCCTCTCTCAAGCAAGCCGCGCTTGCGGCCGTCTCAATGCAGGCTCTGGCTGACCACGTCGATAACGGCGGAGGCGATCCTTTGATGTCCGGCAGCGTTCGGGTGATCGCCGTCGCTGGCCAGGTAGGGGGTCTCGTCAGAGTCGTAGTCCGGACCTTTGAATATCGCGCGAAGGTCGACGTAACCGGAGTCGGTGTCGGCAGCCGTTCTTTTGATGACGGTGTTCACCTGGTCGGTCACGCTCGCCACTGCGTCGACGTAAACCGGTCCCTCGGCATCGGCGTACCGACCGCCGAGCCAGACGCTCCAGTAGTCCAGCAAGATCAGCTGGATCGGGCGTCCCTCGGTGAGCTGGTGTATGCGAGCGACGATCTCGTCGAGGTTCCGCTCCGTCGAGGAGATCATCGGCTGGTAACACGCGACGGTGGTGCCACAGGACCCGCTGTACGCGACATCGTTGGCACCGATCTCGATCTCGACAACATCGGCATTCGCCACATCCGAGACCACCGCGGAATCCGAGCTGAGCTGCTTGACCACGTCCGCGCTGGTGAATCCGCCGACCGCATCGTTGGTTGCCTTCACCTCTCGGCGGTCAGACGCGGTCAGGTACGAGGCGGTCAACTGTGGGTACGGCGTGCATCCGCAGTTGGTGCCACGTGGCACCGAGTCTCCGAGAGCGACAACCGACCAAGCCTCCCGAGGTGTCGAGCTGCTGGCAATGGTCGGACTGCTCGAGCTGGGAGGAGTGGCGGTGGTCGAGCAGCCACTCAGCAGCAGTGCGCATCCGAGAGCAATCACCGCGTGCCGCCCGAACCGATGTTCCCCGTCCACATCCAGATGCTAGGCGGCCCATCCAGATGCTCGGTCGGCCTGTCCAGATGCTCGGCCGGCCCGGCCTGAGAGTGACCGAATCCGATCCGCCGCCAGAAGTCAGACGGTCTTGCCGCGCCTGTGGTACATCCCAGCGACGATGGAGACGCCGATGGCGGCGAGCGCAACCTGAATGATCAACTCGATCCAGTCGATGCCGCGGGTCGCCGCAACCCCGAGGGCCGAGGCGATCAGCGTGCCCACCAGGGCCGCAACGACACCCACGACGAGCGTGAGCCATACCGGAATATTTTGCCTGCCCGGCGCCACAATCCGGCCCAGGACACCGATGATCAATCCGATGACCACAGCGGTGATGAACCCAGTCACCTCCACGTCAGACCTCCATCAATTTAGCGTGCGTTTGTGCGTCAGTTCGCAATTTCAGCCTACCCAGTGGTGCTCACAGAACGCTGGGCGTGAGAGAACCGAACCGGGCCTCAGCCGAGCCCAGTGCCGTCGTCCACGACGGATGCTTCCGCCGCATCTCCAACACCGCGGCCTCCAGGTATGCAACGTCTGCCGCGACACTCCAACCGCCGCCGCTGTCTCGGTGACTGTCCGACCGTCCTTGATCACCGCGAGCACAGCCTGATAGCGCCGCTCCGCCACACTCATCTCCCTCATACGGGAGTGTCAAGGATCAGCCGAAGTAGGTGTCAACCATCAACCGAAACACTGTCGCCCATCCACCGAAGTAGGAATGTCAACTATCAGCCGAAGGCACACACGACTTTGTAGGGCGGGTGGGACTCGAACCCACGGCCAAGGGATTATGAGTCCCCTGCTCTAACCGGCTGAGCTACCGCCCCACGTGTTACGTCAGCCGAGGCTGATGATAGCCACGCTGCCTTTCGGCTGATGTCGATAGAGTCGCCGCAGCTTACAGACATAAGGACCGACAACGAGGAGGATCCGTGCCTGATCTCATCTCTGCCGAGTTCGAGGTACTCGATCCGCGGTTCGCTGGAACTGGCGGCGACCGTAAGGTTGCCCGCCTCTTTGCCGATGGGCGATGGCTGGAGGGACCGGCCTACCACCCCGCAGGCCGTTTCGTGTTGTTCAGCGACATCCCCAATGATCGGGTGCTCCGATACGACGAAGTGAGCGAGCGTACCGACGTTTTCTTGACGCCTGCCGGCTTTAGCAACGGCCGCACCGTTGATCGCCGTGGCCGATTCGTGGCCTGTGAGCATGGCGGGCGTCGGGTTACCAGAACAGAGCACGACGGCTCGATCACGGTGCTGGCAGCCTCGTACCAGGAACACCGGCTCAACAGCCCTAACGATGTCGTTGAGCATTCGGACGGATCTATCTGGTTCACCGATCCGAGCTACGGCATCCACACCGACTACGAGGGCCATGAAGCCTCATCCGAGATCAACTCGCGCAATGTCTATCGCATCGATCCGGACGGCGGTGACATCACGGCGGTGGTCGAAGACTTCGCCCAGCCCAACGGCCTGGCCTTTTCACCTGACGAACGCCGGCTGTTCATCGTCGATAGCCAACTGCACCACGTCAGAGTCTTCAATGTTGATCATGGAAAGCTCACCGGGGGCGAATTGTTCTGTGCCGACGACAAGGGCTATGACGGCATCCGATTTGATCATCTCGGTCGGCTTTGGGGTGCGGCTTACGACGGCTTGCACTGCTACGACCCGGACGGCACCTTGATCGGCAAGCTGCGGCTGCCGGAGATCACGGCCAATCTCACATTCGGCGGTCCACAACGCAATCACCTCTACATGACCGCGACAAGCTCGCTGTACAGCCTCCGGGTGAACTTCCGAGCCGCCAGCTATCCAAGTTGATCTTGTAAATTCCCTGTAACGGTAGACATCTCCGTGCTGGGCCCGGTGCTCTCCGATCGAGTCGTGAGCAGTAGAGTCTCCCATGTTGCATCGCGCGGAGAGGTCTTTCAGGGGGGAGAGCTGTTTGTGCTGCACTCGTTGGCTCGCCCGGTGAAGGGCCGTTGGCTAGCGACACCTTCGGAGACGCGGCTGCTCGCTGTCGTGATCTTGGCCATTGTCGCGTTGGTTTTCATTTCCACATTGATTAATCCTCCCCACTGGCTTCAGGTCGCGGCGCTGTTCGGCCACCTCATTTTCCTCGTCATCGGCTTCGGTTCGGTGCTGGCCGTCGACTGGTACGGGCTGCTCTCCTTATTTGGCTGGACGACCATCGGCGACGTCTTGCTTGTCGCCAATCGAATGACACCCATGATTTGGATTGGACTCAGTGGGCTGACCATTACTGGTGCACTTCTTGAGCCGCAGCTCAGTTCATGGCTAGTGGTGGTCAAGCTTTGCTGCGTGGTCGGCGTGGGGATTGTTGGAGTGTTGGCATTGTCCACTTCAAGGACTCTGGAACGTCAGATGCCGACTCCTGCACGGCCCATGGTCGAGCGCGGCATGGTCCTCGCCGGTTTCTCGCAGATGTTTTGGTGGACAGCAGTGATCATCGGTTTCATCACCGATCAGCTGGCCCGTACGCAGTGATCATCAGGCCCAACTCTGGCGAGTCGCGGTAGCGGCTTCTTGATTCGTTCCTCCGCACAAGTCCACAAATGAAGGCGTTTCGGGCTGTTTCGGCTGCATTCGTGGCTTTGCGCAGAGAAACGCCGGAGGCCTTGCCGAAGATCAATTCGCCCAACAGATCACTGACGCTGGCTGCCGGGCACTGCATGGATGGGAGCGAAGATCGTCAAGACCCGGGGCCGCGCGATGACGATTGCACTGGCAAGCAGGGACAGACCGGCTACGGCCGTTACTGAAGCGAGGACGTGCTGCGACCAGGTCCATTGCAGTTCCACATCTGCTCCGTTGGGCAAGTCGGTGAACGGTGCCACCGTCACCCAGCCGACAAACAACCAACCCAGAGCCAGGTACCAGGTGGGGAGTCGCCGCGGCCCGATTGGTCGTCGCTCGATCAGGCTCATCGCCAGCGGCACCACCCAGACGAAGTGGTGCAACCACGACACCGGAGAGGCCAGCAGCCCCGCCACACCGCACAGGTTCACGGCTAGTCGGATATCTCCCAGCCGATGCCAGAGCATGGCCGCCCAGACGCCGGCTACGGCGACCGCCGCCGAGAGCACGAGTCCCACGATTGCCACCGCTTGTCCGAGTCCGAAGATCCGCACGATGTCGGCCATCACAGACTGATTCGTGTAGTAGATGATGCTGTGCCCAAGCCCCGTATCACCGTGCGCCAGCCTGGTCCAAAATTCCCCCGATGCCGCTGGCACGATGGCGAAGGTGATCAACGTGACAACAATTCCGGTGATGACGGCTGTCCAGAATGCCCGGAACTTCCGCACCATGAGGAGGTACACAACGAAGATCGCGGGAGTCAGTTTGATCGCCGTCGCAACAGCGGTCAGCACTCCCTCCGGCAACAGCCTGCGAGAAAACACCCGCGGTCCCGGGACAAGGTCCAACACAATCAATGCCACCAGGAAAATCCCTAGCTGGCCGAAGGCGAGCGTCTGTACGACGGGCTCGACGACGTAGACGGCGGCGGTGCTAGCCAAGCTGAGCACCCAGCCCTTGAGCCCGAATCGGTGCAGTACAGCCACCAACGCCAAGGCGCCTGCTGCGGTCCACCCGACCTGCACCACCGTCGTCGGCAGCAACGCCAAGGGCACGGCCAAGACAGCCGCGAACGGTGGATACAGAAACTGCAGAGGCCCGGGAAGATCGTAAAAATCGCCACCGGCAAGCAGCACCGACCCAGCCTGCCGATAGACGCCGAGATCGACCATGATCGGTTGCCAGGGCAGGAAAGTGCCGCCATCAAAGGTGGTCGCGCCGACGTACAGCGCAACCAGTACGGGCGGCAGGGAGATGCCGATACCGCGCGCGAACCGAATCCAGAAACCCGGCTGAGCGGGTGGAGCGTACGTCACAGCCGCGCTAGTCGGGGACATCGAGAATCTGGTCGATGTGCTTGACATTAGAGCTTCGAGGGCGGGCTCTGGCTGTTCGCAGGCGATCCAGTCACCGATTCCGTGGGCTGACTTCCACCCGACTGCGTACCCGATGGTCCCGGCGATCCCGATGTTGGTGATCCCGACGGTCCTGGCGACGGAGACCCCGACTGAGATCCCGATTGTGGCGAACCCGATTGTGGTGGTCCGGATTGAGCGGAACTGCCTGTTGGTGGCGGCGGTGACTGGGGTGGCTGATTTCGGAAGATCAAGATTGCGATCAGTACGGCCAGCGCCGCAAGCAGCAGCATGAGGAGCCATGAGACCAAGATCGTTCGCCAGCCCGCACGGTCGAACCGGCCGGGCCACGGAAGCGGCCAGAGGCGCGCTAGCCCGGGCTGGACGCGTTCGATCCAGTACTGCTGATAATCGGGGCCTGCTGGCACACCCTGAGGGGGAAGTGTCGCGATCTGTACTGCGTCGAGGATCTGGCCGGCCTGTGCTGCTGTGGCTGGCGAGCCGTCATAGACCAAGGCTGCCCATGGCGCGACGAGACGGTCGTCCGGGGCAACCGGATCGTCGGTTTCCTTGCGAAACTTGCGGCTCAGGCGCCCCGCGTCCTGCCCATGGCCACCCCGTGCCAGGACGCTGTCGATGTGCAACGCATTGATCTCGCCTGCGAAACGAGATCGAGCAGCCGCATCTGCCGCTGCCCCCTCGGACAGCAAGATCACCAACGCGGGCGTGTTGGCCGCGTCGTGTGCGGTGAACGCGATCCCTGCCGGCGTTGCATCTAGCCGCGCGTCGAGCCAGAAGTCACCGACCTTCGGCGGATCCGCAGCTAGCAGCGGCGTGACCGGCACGTACGCGGAACGCTCATTGGATGCGCCCTCGAAGACTCGGTCCGCGGCGTCGGGGGCCGGCCACCCTGGATCCGGTGATGGGGAATTGGGTGCCCATGGCGGATCCGGTGGCGGGGCCGGTGGCTCAGCGGGCGACATTTACTCTCCATCTCGCAGCCTCCATCGGACGAGGCTGACCACAGCGTGCGGGGCACGGAGAGTCTATTCGGCCGTTACAGAAGACTTGAGTGGATGAAACGAAAGGCTCCGGCGTACCCGAGTGTTCTGCGGGTAAAAGAAAGCAGATCCAGGGGGCACTCGAATGTATTTCACAGCTGGCTCTTATGTCGGTCACAGCGTGGGGTTTGCGCACGCCCATAGCCTTGAGTCCTGCGTCTGCGAGAATGGCTCGGTGTCCGGCGAAGAGCGCGGACGGTTCAGCGTGTCTGTCGCACGACGTCGTTGACGAGTAACAGGAGAGTGCGTGAGTAGTCCGTCGTTTGGCCAACCCGTCGAGGAGCGCCCCGCCGCTCGGACGTCGGGCCAGCCCGGAAATCAAGCCGCCTCGAAGCTCCTCGGCGACGCCATCGCCCAGGTTCAGCGGGTGATCGTCGGACAGGAACACATGGTCGAGCAGCTAATGGTTGCTCTGCTTGCCCAAGGCCATTGTTTGCTCGAGGGTGTGCCGGGCGTAGCGAAGACGCTGGCGGTACGCAGCTTCGCCACCGTCGTTGGCGGTGAATTCGCCCGGATTCAGTTCACGCCTGACCTGGTCCCCTCTGACATCGTCGGCACCCGTATCTATCGATCAAGCCAGGAGAAGTTCGACGTCGAGCTCGGCCCCATCTTCGTGAATTTCCTGCTGGCCGACGAGATCAACCGCGCGCCGGCGAAGGTTCAGGCGGCGATGCTGGAGGCGATGGCCGAGCAGCAGGTATCGATTGGTGGCACGACCTACCCGGTTCCGCAACCTTTCATCGTGATCGCGACTCAGAACCCTATTGAGTCCGAGGGTGTCTATCCGCTCCCCGAAGCGCAGCGTGACCGGTTCTTGCTCAAGGTCGACGTTCCCTACCCGGCGGGCAACGAAGAGTTCGAAATCCTCCGCCGGATGAGCGTCGATCCGCCGAGCTCACAGCCAGTGTTGAACCCACAGATGATCCTCCAGCTGCAGCGGCAGGCTGAAGAGGTCTTCGTCCACAACCTTGTCGCGGAGTACATCGTCCGGCTGGTTTTGGCTACCCGTACGCCCGCCGAGTTCAGCCTGCCGGATCTCACGTCGGTTATCCAGATCGGCTGCAGCCCGCGTGCGACGCTCGGCCTGGTGGCTGCCGCCCGCGCCCTCGCCCTGATCCACGGTCGCGACTACGTGCTTCCCACCGACGTTCAGTCGGTGGCCAAAGATGTGATGGCGCACCGCATCGTGCTCGGCTTTGACGCCGTAGCAGACAACATCGCGCCGGCCCAAGTGATTGAGCGCATCGTGGCCATGGTGCCGCCGCCGACGCCGGTCTGGAACCAACAGTCTGGGACGAACCACCAGAGTCAACCCGGCCGCACGGTGCCCTCGGCCAACAACTACAACCAGCCGCCGGCGCAATATCAGCAGCCTGTGCCGAACATGCCTAATCAGCCCGACTTCAGCTAGAGGCTCACGTGTCGTACCCGCCGCCAGGCGGTCGGCCCGTTGGCTCAGCGAGCTTTCCGCCGTCTGCCGTTCCGCCGGTCAACCCACCGCCACCCGGTCCTCCCATGCAGTTCGCATCTCCGGAGGCGAACATGGGCGCCGTTACCTCGGTCGTTGGTGCTCCGACCCGGGCCACCATCCCTTTGAACAAGTTGGCGCCGGAGGCAGCGCTGCGGAGGTTGGAGCTCACCATCGTGCGCCGCCTTGAGGGGTTCCTGCACGGCGACCACCTCGGCCTACTGCCCGGACCCGGTTCGGACATCAGTGACGCTCGGATCTACGTTCCGGGCGAGGACGACGTACGCAGGATTGACTGGGCGGTCACCGCCCGGACTACCGTGCCGTACGTTCGCGACACCATCTCCGACCGCGAGCTCGAGGTATGGGCCCTGCTCGACGTCACACCGTCGATGAACTGGGGAACGGAAGGGGTGACGAAGAGGGATCTAGGCATTGCCGCGATCGCGACGATCGGCTTTCTGAGCCAGAAGATGGGCGACCGATTTGGCGGTTACATTCTGCGGCCGGCAAGCCTCCGCCGGATGCCTGCCCGATCGGGCCGCTCCGCGCTCTATGGGCTGCTCCGCAAAATGCTGACCGAGCCCTTTGTCCCCGATCATGCCGTCGGCCCCATGACCCTTGCAGCAAGCGTTGAGAAGCTCTCCCGGTTGCAGCGGCGGCGCGGGCTTCGCGTTGTGGTGTCCGACTTCCTGACCCCCGGTGATCATGAGCTGGACCCCAATGTGCCGCCTGACTGGGAGCGCTCGATGCGGCGGCTCGGGGTACGCAACCAGGTGCTCGCGGTCGAGGTAGTCGATCGACGAGAGATCGAGTTTCCCAACGTCGGGGATATGTTGATCCGCGATCCCGAGACCGACTTCGAGCGCTACGTCAACACTGGCGACTCGAATGCGCGCTCCAGGATGGACGCGGCCAGCGCCGCGCAGCGGGAACGAATCCGTATCTCGCTTCGTCGTGCAGGTGTCGGGCACATCCAGCTGCGGACCGATCGTGACTGGGTGCAAGACATCGCTCGGTTCGTGCTGGCGTACCGTCGCGTGGCGAGTATGTTGCACGCCCCGCCCCAGGGAGTGACGAAATGAGTTCCGCGCTGCTGGTGCAGCAGCTGATTCCACAGCTCGCCTTCCTGGCACCCGATCGGCTGCTGATCTTGCTCATCATTCCGGCGCTGATCCTCGCTTACATCTTCGCGAGTCTGCGAAAGAACCGACGCGGCATGCGGTTCACCAATACCTCGATGCTCGATGTGGTGGTACCCAAGCAGTCGCAATGGCGGCGGCACCTCGCTGTCGCACTCTCGCTGCTGAGCTTGATCACCCTCACAGCGGCCTTCGCTCGTCCGAAAACTCAGGTCGATGTGCCACGGGAGCGGGCCACGGTCGTGCTGGTGATCGATGCATCTCAGTCGATGCAGGCGACTGATGTGAAGCCGACCCGGCTCGATGCAGCCAAGCAGGCTGCGATTGACTTCGTCAACAAGCTGCCCGAGAAATACAACGTCTCGGTTGTCTCGATGGCGGGCGCTTCTGCGGTCTTGGTCCCGCCAACGACAGCGCACAACACCGTGGAAAACGCAATCAACAGCATTCAGCTGCAGGACTCGACGGCCATCGGTGAGGGGATTGCCACCGCGCTTCGGGCCTTGCAGCAGGCGCCGAAGGATCCAAAAAATCCGAATTCAATTGCCCCGGGCGCCATCGTGCTGCTCAGCGACGGCTTCAATACCACGGGTCGGTCCCCGCAGCAGGCGGCTGCCGAGGCGAGGACGGCCAAGGTGCCGATCTACACAATCGCGTACGGCACCGAGAACGGGTATGTCGATCTGGACGGGAAGCGTGAGCCGGTACCTGTCGACCATCAGGAGATGAAGCAGATCGCCGCCGCCACCAACGGTGATTACTTCGCCGCGGCTACCGCGGAGCAGCTGAAGAAGGTCTACGAGAACATCGGGTCCGATGTCGGCTACGAGAAGGCCGATCGCGAAGTGACCGCCCGGTTTGCTGGTTACGGACTGGCCCTCGCCGTCCTCGCCGCCCTAGGCGCCATCTCCCTGGGGGCGAAGTGGCCGTGATGGATGTTTGCAGTCTCCTCTCTACGAAAGTGGTCAGAAACGACAACAGATGTGGTCGGATCTGTGTCGTTCGTGACCACTTTTCTCAGAAGAGGCGGCGTCCATGATTCCGTTGCTCTCCTTTCTCGCTCCGACGAGGCTCTGGCTGCTGCTGCTGATCCCGCTGCTCGTCGTCATTTACCTCTTGATGGTGCGGCGTAAGCGGAACCGCAGCACGCAGCTGGGCAAGACGATGTTCGACCTGGTCATCCCGCGGGATCGCACCTGGCTGCGGCATCTCGCGGTTGCACTGTCGATCCTCAGCCTGCTAACGCTGACCCTTGCCTTTGCCAAGCCGAAAGATCAAGTCTCGGTGCCCCGCGAGCGGGCCACCATCGTGGTGACGATCGACGTGTCCCTGTCGATGGAGGCCAAGGATGTCGATCCCAACAGGCTTGATGCGGCGAAGGCTGCAGCCGAGCAGTTCGTGACGTCGTTGCCGCCGAAGTTCAATGTCGCACTGGTGACATTCGCCGGCACCGCGACGACTCTGGTGCCGCCCACTCTCGATCGAGGTGCGGTGACAGCCGCAATCCGCTCGCTACGACCGCAGGCCTCGACGGCGATCGGCGAGGGGATATACACCTCTCTGGCCGCGCTGGCTCAGGTGCCGCCTGACCCCGACAACCCGAAAGCCATTGCACCCGCACGGATCGTCTTGCTCAGTGATGGCAAGACACAGGTGGGCCGGCCTTCAGATCAGGCCGCGATGGCGGCACGGGCTCAATCGGTCCCGATCTACACCATCGCGTACGGAACCACCGACGGCTATATCGACATCGGTGGCCGGCGGGAGCCGGTGCCTGTGGATCGCGCGGAGCTGGCGCGGGTCTCCAAGATCAGTGGCGGCGAGGCGTACACTGCGTCGTCCGCAGGCGAGCTCAAAGAGGTCTACAGGGACATCGGAAGCTCTGTCGGCAAGGAAAAGGTGGACCGGGAGGTCACTTCCCGATACGCCGGTTTCGGGCTGGGATTCGCGATTCTCGCGGCGCTCGGAATGATCTCCCTCGGCGCTCGCTGGCCGTAGCGCATCGACTCGTCAATCGAGGTGAGTACAACGTCCCACGCGAGCCCTCCCGGAGACTAAGGTGCAGGCATGGTGAACGTGGCGGAAAACCTGGCCGCGGTGGAGGCCCGGATCAAGGCGGCGTGCACTCGAGTGGGTCGAGATCCCAGTGAAGTGCGGCTGCTGCCGGTAAGCAAGAACCAAAGTATGGAGCTGGTCGCGGAGGCCTACGAGGCCGGAATCAGAATCCTCGGTGAGAACAGGGTTCAGGAGGCGGCAGAGAAAGCAAGGCACTTTGCCGATCGGGCCGACCTCAGATGGGCGATCGTTGGTCATCTGCAGACCAACAAGGCGAGACAGGTAGCCGCCTTTGCGTCAGAATTTCACGCGCTGAGCAGCATCCGAATAGCGGCGGCACTTGACAAGGCGCTGATTGATCAAGGTCGCGGCCTCGATGTCTTCTTGCAAATCAACTCATCGGGCGAACCTCAGAAGTTCGGGTTGCCGCCTGATGAGGTGGAGCCGTTCGCCATCGCACTCAAGGCATATGACACCCTGCGAGTCCGCGGACTGATGACCTTGGCCGTACTTTCTGATGATCAGTGGGCTATCCGGGACTGCTTCGAACGGATGCGTGAACTGCAGCGTCGGCTCCAGGGCAACGACGATGTCGCCGGAAGCTACGACGAGTTGTCCATGGGTATGTCCGGTGATCTTGAACTGGCAATCGAGTACGGGGCGACCACCGTACGAGTCGGTCAGGCGATCTTCGGACCACGGCCAACGGCAGACAACTATTGGTCGCAGCAGTAGCCCACGGTGCCGGTCTGAAGGATGCGGGGGTCGGCGGCGGCAGCCGGGAGCACGGTCTTCTTCTTCCTCGCGCCTGGCATCGTGGCTGGGCTGGTGCCCTGGTTGATCAGCGACTGGGACGTGCGGTGGCCAAGGTCAGCACCAGCGGTCGCCGTGATGACTGTAGGCGCAGTCCTTCTGATCGTTGCAATGGTGGTGTTGATCCGCGCCTTTGCCCGTTTCGTGACGGAAGGCCGGGGTACCCCGGCGCCGGTCGCACCGACCGAACGGCTCGTCGTCGGCGGTGAGTATCGCTTTGTGCGGAACCCGATGTACGTCGCAGTGGTCGGGGCGGTGCTAAGTCAGGCGATGATCTTCGGCTCGCTACCGCTGCTGGTGTATGCCGCAGTGGTGTGGGCGGTCATGGCCGCCTTCGTCCACTGGTATGAGGAACCGGTATTGCTGGAGCGCTACGGCGAGGAATACCAGCGCTACCGCCATGCGGTGCGGGCTTGGTGGCCGCGACTGCGCCCGTGGCGGCCTGACGGGAATCCCAGTAGGCAACCGAACTGATTACGTGGCCACGTCAATGGGAATCGACGAGACGCGATCCGCCGGTTCGAAGCCGAAGATCCTGCTCAGAAAATAGATCTGCGCTTCGATGGACGCCTTGATCGTCTCGCCTCGGCGGAAGCCGTGCCCCTCGCCCTCGAACATGATCAAGGCAACGGGTAGGCCCTTGCGGCGCGCAGCATCGGCCAGCATCTCGGCTTGTTGTGGCGGGACGACAGTGTCCTCTGTTCCCTGAAGCAGCAAGATTGGCGCGGACAGCCGATCCAGGTGGTTGATTGGTGAGCGCTCGAGGTAGCGAGCCCGCTCCTCGGGATACGGTCCCACCAAGCTATCCATGTAGCGCGCCTCGAACTTGTGCGAGTCCTTCGCCAGCGCTTCCAGGTCGGCGATGCCGAACAGGCTGATGCCGGCGCCGAACACAT
>Ga0207706_10001845_pt1 | contig 20757 bp, 16 predicted proteins | sample KBSC53metaG_FD_184318 | JGI IMG/M metagenome (GOLD analysis project Ga0207706, IMG submission 184318) | Corn rhizosphere microbial communities from Kellogg Biological Station, Michigan, USA - KBS C5-3 metaG (SPAdes) (version 2) | ecosystem: Host-associated > Plants > Roots > Rhizosphere > Soil ... | reverse complement strand
CCTCGGGGTCGCGGTCACCATCGTCTATGCCGACTCGGCGGCTGCGCGAGGCGCGACCGGTCTCTCACTTGTCGTGATCGCGCTCGCCGGACTCGTACTCGCGATCGAGCGGCTCCGGCAACGGCTGCCGAGGGCGTACCTCCCGATTTCCCTCGTGCTGATCGCCGCATTGGCTGCGGCGGCGTACCTATATGGCGGCTGGCCAGCACGAGTTGCCCTCGGTACAACAATCATCCTGCTGGCGTTCGGTATCAGCATCACCCTCGGCCATCTGGCATTTCTGGACGCGTACGCGCTGCTGATTACACCTGGCGGGCTGGACACGCCGAGCTTTACGCCAGAACAGATCGAGGAGATTTTCCGCGCCCGACGCCAGACGCCTCCCCGACTCCCCGATGTGCCCGCTAACGCTCTGCTCTGGGCTCGACTCACCTCACCCGGACTGGGCGAACCAGGCGGCCCGCTGCAGCGACGGATCGCCGAGATCTACTCGCGCGACGAGCCGCCGTTCTACAAGGGTTTCCTCCGGCTCGACACCACCTCGGATGAGGTCACCATTACTCTGCATGAGGTCTTCGGGAATCTTCCCGCTACGACCGTGCCAGTAGCGAAGCTGCGCTTGGCACCGAAACAGGTGGCTTCCACCGACCCCATCCTCTGACCCACGGACAGGACGCGGTGAGCGGGATCGGTGCCACGGTCATCGGTCACGAGGTGGGCGTCGCCGCCACAGCCACAAAAGCAGTTGTGGGATGAAGCACTGAAACATTTGTTCGGACAAAATAACGTCCTGTTCTACAGAACCGCGACTCAGACCTTTATGCTTCCCCCATGACCGTGGCGCCTCCGGTGCGCGAGCTCGATATCACCCTCGAGCGCAACTCACCAGTTCCGCTCTACTACCAGCTGGCGCAGGCCATCGAGCACGCCATCAATACGGGGGCCCTCGCGCCCGGCGATCGCCTGGAGAACGAGCTCTCCCTCACAAGTCGGCTTGGGCTGTCCAGGCCGACCGCTCGGCAGGCGATTCAGGAGCTGGTCAAGAAAGGGCTGCTGGTCCGCAAACGTGGGGTCGGCACCCAGGTCGTACGCTCACAGTTTCGGCGGACCGAAGCGCTCAGCAGCTTAAACGAGGACATCATCAAGGCCGGGCAGGTTCCCAGCACCCGACTGCTGGAATTCTCGGTTGGCGGCCTCGAGGAGCAAGACGTTCGGGATGCCATAGAAGCCACCGCGGTGCCCGAGACCGAATTCATCAAGATCAGAAGGCTGCGGCTGGCCGATGAGACGCCTCTCGCCATCCTCACCAACTATCTGCCAGCTCGTTTCCAGCTGACCGAAGAAGACCTGCGAACGAAGAGCCTGTACGCCTGCCTGCGTTCCCTCGGCGTCAACCTCAAGATCGCTCATCAGCAGATCTCGGCTCGGCTGATGAGCGAAGAGGAGGCTGAGCTGCTGGATGTGGAGACGCCTGCGGCATGTCTGACCGTAGACCGCCTCGCGTACGACGATGTGGGTCAGTTCGTCGAGTTCGGCCGGCACATGTATCACGCAGCGCACTACTCGATCCAGTCCTCTGTGGTGGCCTAACGCCCTAACAGCCGGTCTGATCAGAGCCGACGCCACGACTGCGGTCATCAGCACGGGGAACCAGGCCTTTGAATCCCCGCGGGGGCGCCAACTCGAGCGCGGTACACAGCCACCGGTCACCGAGCGCCTCCAGCCGAAATGCCATAGCAGCTGATTGCTTGCCGATCGCGACATGAGCGGACACCTCCGCGACGTCTGGACCGGGATGCTGGACGCGTACCGAGCGCAACGCAGTGTGGAGGGCGATCCGCCCAGGGATCTTCAGATTGCGTCGCTGGGACATGCTGATCGCCGCTAAGACCTCCTCAACCATCCATCGGTTGAGCTGAGCCACCGGACGCTGGCCCAGCAGCGTCTGGATAACGGCGAGCGCCAGCCTCGCACCCCAGTGCTGAGGATCCGGCAGCCCGGGCCGAGGCCGCGCTGCCCAGCGCGCCTTGACCGTGCTCAGCCGTACGCCTCGATCCTGAGACGCTGCAATCTCGGCAGCATCCTGTTCGTGATCAATGAGGTCGAGCACGGGCTGATTCGACTCGGGCGGAGACGGCCGTGCCCAGGTCAGGCTCGGCGGTCGGCTTTCAGTGAGCCAGTGGACGTAAGGCGTACGGGAAGCTGCGGTGATCGTTGACATGTGGCCTCCTCAGGTGAGCGCTGATCAGACTGACCGATTCAGCCGGCATCGCGTAACCTCCCCAAGGAAATCTGTGGATAACCGTCGCTGGCTCCGGCACCGCTGCTGCTAAGAGGCTCGCAGGGCCAGGCGATCACTCGCCTCCCGCAAAGCAGTAAAGGAGGCGACCAACGCCAGCCGCTCGCGGGAGAGAGCCGGGTCGTCGAGGTGGCATCCAGCAACAACCCAGGCGTCGGACAGGGCCATGGCCTCCACTCGAAGCTCGGCGGCGCGGCGTACGTCGTCCGGATCGGCCTGATAGAGGTAGCAATAGAGCCGGATCAAGCTGGCGACGAGCGCATCATTGTCGTACTGCGCGTCATGCTGCTGCTGACGATGCGCGTGCCACCACGCGACCTCCAATTCGGCGGCGATCTGAGGATCGACAGTCAGCCGGCCCGCCTTGTCGGCCATCCAATAGAACCGCGCCATATGCTCGCAAGCGGCTACCGGATCATTGTCCGGATACGGCGCCCATACCTGGTTCGCGCGCATCACGTGCCAAGCCGCCTTCAGATTTCTCAGCGGTCCAAGCCCAAAGCCGTGCCGCACCATGCCGAGCGCCCCGACCAACATTCGCGGCCAGTCGCGGCGATAGTAGGCAACCCAAGCGGCACACTCGCTGCGGCCGACCGCAACCGGATCGAACGCAAATTGCGGCCTGTTGGCTGATATCGCCCGACCCTCCCCCATCTGTCTGATCCTTTCCCATCTGAAGGTGCCAAGGAAGACTGGCGACATGCGCGATGGTGGCGTCGGCGAACCAGCAGCCGCAATCGATGACGTCGTAGACCAACTGCAGCGGCGAATCGATGCTCTGGCACCGGATCAGATACACCGCCGCATCTTCCTGACGACATATAAGCGCACCACACACGCGGTTGGCGAGGCTGTCAATGATGCCTATTTCGAGGATCCGGACTGGGTGGTGCGTTGGGATGTCGCCTTCGCCGAACTCTTCATCGTGGCGCATGATGATGATCAAGCGGGACGCCGAGTGCCGCGGCCGTGGCGGCTGGCCTTCCAGGCCGACCCGGACCTGCCGACGATCGTCCATTTGCTTTTGGGCATGAATGCTCACATCAACTACGACTTGCCGCAGGCGACACTCTCAGTGATCACCGATCAGGATTTCGAGGATCCCGTACTGATCCAGCGACGGCGGCGTGATCATGAACGCATCGATACGATCTTGGCCCGGCGAGTCAGTGCGGAAGATCACGAGATCGGCGGTCGGCGGAGCGTGCTTGACCGACTGTTGACGCCGGCCAACCGGCTGAGCTCGCGGCGCTTCCTGCGCGAGGCTCGCCAGAAAGTCTGGCTGAATGTCGCTGAACTCCAGCAGGCGCGACTCGAGGGCGCTGACGACTACTACGCCCGGCTGGATGAACTTGAAGTGCTGTCAGCGGCAAAGATCGCTGACTTGCTCAGGCCGGGGCAAGTGCTGTTGCGCCTGGCGATGACCGGGTTCGGAGTGACCCTCCCGCCGCCCTAGGCCGGAACGCACGTGGACGTTTGTCCCTATCACGATGCACATGTTGCAACGTGTGTATCGCGGCAGAAACGAACGTGCACGTGCGTTGCCTCCGCGCCTAACCAGCATGGCAACTAACCAGCCAGTGCCACCCAGGTCTGTCCCGGCTTGAGAGCGATCGGGTCCCCCGACTTGTCCGTGAAGCGAAGTGGACCGGAAGCCTTCGTCCGCTTCCATTGACCCGTGATCTTCTTGCCGTCGCGATAAATGGTCACTTTGCCCTTACCCACGGTGTCTGATTGCACCGAAGGGGCGCCGAGCACGTCGCGATTGCCGTCCGGATGGTTGTGCACCTTCATGATCACGACGTTGTCCGTCTTAGTGATCGTGCGATTGTCACCGTCGGCGTACCGTGCTCCATTCCAGCGAACGGTATATCGCCCCGCGGAGTAGCTGAAGCCGAACGTGTCATGTCCAACCCGCACCTTGATCAAGTTTTCCGCGGCGCCGCGTGGTGCCGCAGCACCGAAGGTCCAGCCGATCGGGGTGGCTTCGCGTAGCTTCGTCGAACGCCCGATAGCGGCCAGGTCGACGAACACGTTGTGCGGTGCCACTCGACGATGATCACGAGTGGACCGCGGGATCGGCACGATCGAGGCGTTGTCGATCTTGTGCTGAACTTTAGCGTTGGCGCCCGAGTAGACCAGCCCTGGTTTGCCGAACAGAGGCAGCAGTTCGACGTCGGTGCTGCGGGCACTGCGGATCGGACCCAGGCGCTTGGGAAACCGGGTGTGATAGATCGCGATCAGGCGAGTTTGGGCACCTTCGACTTCCTCGACGAACGTGATGTCGGCCAGGCTCAAACCAACCTGCGGCCGGGCAGCCGCAATGTTCTCCACCTTGGCGGCGATCACCTCGTGACTGCTGACCTTGCCGCCGGTCAGTGGGTCGGTGGCCTTGGGACGCGGTGTCGGTGTCGTCGTTGGGGACGGCGTCGGAGTCGGCGCGGCGGAACTCGCCGAATCGGAGCTGCCTGGGAGCGGCTGTGAATCCGGACTATTCAGAGCGGCTGCAGCGCCGATGCCACCGGTCACTACGACCGCGGCGGCCGCAACAGCAATGATGCGCGCGCGGTTCATGAGTTGCTGGGCATGACAGATAACCTCAACGACTAGGGGCAGTGTGGTGGGAACGGCCGCCGGCGCTGCTTGCTAGGCGGCGCCTGGCCGGCCGTGGCACATCTTGAATTTCTTGCCTGAGCCGCATGGGCACGGCGCGTTTCGGCCTACGCCTGCATACGGGTCGTCTTCAGTGCTCGTCGTCTTGCTAGCGGTAGTGACGGAGCCGTCCTCTGCCGGCGCAGAGTAACTGAGCGGCGCGCGAGATCCGGTCTGACCGGCCAAGCCCTTGGCTCTGACCTGCGGGCGGCCTGCAGCCGGCTCCTCGACCGCCTCAGCCGGTTCAAACTCCTCGTCCTCGACGGTATGCACCGCCACGCCCGGGCCATCGGGGTCGGGTCCAGATTCCAACAGATGAGTGCGGTCGTGACCGTTTCGACTGGGCGTCTCGGTTCGATCCGATCCGATCTGAACTGCCTGGCCGTCGGAGTCGGTGACAACGCCAACCATCGGCGCTTCCTGAACCTCGACCTCGAGGTGGAAGACGAAACCGACGACCTCCTCCATGAAGGCCTCCATCATGAGGTTGAACATGTCGCCGCCTTCGCGCTGGTATTCCACCAGCGGATCGCGCTGCGCCATGGCCCGCAAGCCGATGCCTTCGCGGAGGTAGTCCATCTCGTACAGATGTTCGCGCCATTTACGGTCGAGAACGGTCAGCAACACCCGTCGCTCGAGCTCTCGCATGACGTCCTCGCCGAGGGCTTCCTCACGCCGGTCGTACGCGGCTTGAGCGTCGGTTTTGAAGTCATCGACGAGCGTCTCGCGGTCGAGGTCGTCGCGTTCCTCGTATTCGGCGCGCACCAAGGACACCGGATAGAGCGTGTTCATATTGATCCACAGCTGTTCGAGGTCCCAGTCCTCGGCAAATCCTTCGGTCGCTCCAACAACGTATTGCTCGACCACCGTGTCAACGGTGGACCGCAGCCGCGACTCGACGTCGGCCCCCTCCAGCACCTTGCGACGATCGTTGTAGATCGCATGACGCTGGCGATTCATCACGTCGTCGTACTTGAGCAGGTTTTTGCGGATCTCGAAGTTTTGCGCCTCGACCTGGCTCTGCGCGCTGGCGATGGAGGCTGTCACTCTCTTGTTTTCGATGGGCACGTCGTCCGGCATCTTGAGGGCTTGCAGCACCCAGTCGACGATGTCGGACTTGAACAACCGCATCAGATCATCGCCGAGAGACAGATAGAACCGGCTCGCTCCCGGATCGCCTTGGCGCCCAGACCGACCACGAAGCTGGTTGTCGATTCGGCGTGACTCATGCCGTTCTGATCCGACGACGTACAGCCCGCCGAGCTCGACAACCTCGTCGTGCCCAACCTGGGTTTCCTTCTCGAGGTCTTCCAGGAGCTCCGGGTAGAGCTTCTCGTACTCCTCGGAGTTCTCCAGTGCGTCGATGCCGGAGTCGTGCAGCTTCTTGTCGGCAAGAAATTCGGCGTTTCCGCCCAGGATGATGTCGGTTCCGCGGCCAGCCATATTGGTCGCCACCGTCACTGCGGCCTTGGCGCCGGCCATGGCGATGATCGCGGCCTCGCGCTCGTGCTGCTTCGCGTTCAGTACCTCATGCTTGACCCCCTCGCTCTTGAGTAGCCGGGAGAGGATCTCGGATTTCGCAACCGACGCCGTACCGATCAGGACCGGCTGGCCCTTCTGGTGTCGCTCGGCCACATCCTTCACGATGGCCTCGAACTTTGCCTCTTCAGTCCGGTAGATCAGGTCGCGCTGATCTCCACGGATCATCGGCATGTTCGTCGGAATGGGTACCACACCAAGACCGTAGATCTTTTGAAACTCACTGGCTTCGGTCATGGCAGTGCCGGTCATCCCGGCGAGCTTGTCGTACATGCGGAAGTAGTTCTGCAGGCTGATCGTGGCCAGCGTCTGATACTCCTCGCGGATCTGCACACTTTCCTTGGCCTCGATGGCCTGATGGAGACCCTCGTTGTAGCGACGTCCGATCAAGGTCCGCCCGGTGTGCTCGTCGACGATGAGGACTTCGTCGTTGATCACTACGTAGTCGCGGTCGAGTTTGAACAACTCTTTGGCCTTGATGGCGTTGTTGAGGTAGGAGATCAACGGCGTGTTCGCGGATTCGTACAGATTGTGGATGCCCAGCCAATCCTCGACGGCATCAATGCCGGCCTCATTGATTGCCACGGTCCGCTTCTTCTCATCGACCTCATAGTGATCGTCGCGGCGCAGCCGGTTCACGAGCTTGGCGAACTCGGGATACCACTTGACCGTGTCCTCGGCCGGTCCGGAGATGATCAGCGGCGTACGCGCTTCGTCGATCAAGATCGAGTCGACCTCGTCCACGATCGCGTAGTTGTGCCCGCGCTGGACACAGTCCTCAAGGCTGAGCGCCATGTTGTCGCGCAGGTAGTCGAAGCCGAACTCGTTGTTGGTGCCGTAAGTGATATCAGCGTGATAGGCCTTGCGGCGATCCGCCGGGGTCATCTGCGAGAGGATCGCGCCGACATCGAGACCCAGGAAATGATGGATACGTCCCATCCACTCTGAATCGCGCTTGGCCAGGTAGTCGTTCACGGTCACGATGTGGACGCCGCGGCCGCTCAATGCGTTGAGGTAGGACGGCATGGTCGCTACCAGCGTCTTGCCCTCACCAGTCTTCATCTCGGCGATATTGCCCATGTGGAGGGCGGCGCCGCCCATCACCTGAACATCGAAGTGCCGCTTGTCGAGAACCCGGCGGCTGGCCTCGCGTACGGTCGCGAAAGCCTCAGGCAGCAGTGACTCGAGCGTCTCACCCTTTTCATAGCGGGCTCGAAACTCGTCGGTCTGACCGCGCAGCTCGTCGTCGTTCATCGCGACGAAGTCATCCTCGATCGCATTCACCTGTTTGGCGACGTTGCCAAGCTGCTTGAGGAGCTTGCCCTCGCCTAGGCGCAGCAACCTATCCATCAAAGCCACGGAATTGGGCTCCCTTTGCGTCGTTTTCACTTACCTGTACGGTCACCAGCGCCGAGATGTTCCCCTCATGCCGGCTCGGCCTAGCGCCAGGATCCTTCTATCGTAGAAGCGCCGCAGCGCGCCCCCTATGGTAAGCCCGGACTCGCGGGTAGCTGGCCGCTCGCGCGACTGGGCTGTTAACGCGAGCGAACAAAGGCTGTGATTGCCTCAAGATCGGGGTCGTAGCCGTTCGTGGTGTCGACATCGAGCGTCGGTGCATCGAGCTGGATCGGCTCGAATGAGCGTTGCATGCTGAAGTGGCCGGCGTCATCGTGGGCTGCTCGGCTGGGCTGGTCGCTGCGCCGCTCTTCAGCCCTGATGCGTGCGAGCGAATCTGGGACGTGGCAGCGCAGAATCCGCAGCTCGGCGAGTGGCCTCAGCGGTTCAAGTCCGCGTAGCCAGTTTGTGTGCTGAAACGCTGCCTCGGCGACGTGGGTCACGCCGTACTCGAGAAGCAGTCGGATGACGGCGAAGAAGAGGTCGTACGTCTTCATGGTCAGCGGATCGGATGGCCCTGGTACGAATCCAGGGCTGGTAGCGGCCATGCCTTCCTTGAGCTCGTCGCGACACAAGGCAGGGCAGCCGACCGCGGCAGCGAGCCGATGAGCAAGCGTGGTCTTTCCTGACCCTGCAGGCCCGCTCACGATCATCAAGATCGGCTTCCCTGCCTGCGGATCGGTCACCGTCCGATCATTCCAGGTCATGAGTCTCGCCGGCTCGGACCGGCGGGCGCCATCGCACAAGTCGGTGATCCACCAGTCGGAGCGCAGTTGCGTGGGTAGAGAGTCGGGAGTAGAAGCCCGAGGGCGAGCGCCTTGTAGCGGATAGACGAAGGGGAACCGTGATGCTGGCAGTTAGGCCTGGCGAGGAGATGCTGGACACCAACGGGGCTCGCATTCAGGCGCACGGCGGCTCGATCTTGTACCTGGACGGCATCTTCTACTGGTATGGAGAAAACAAGGAGCACACCGTGCCCGGAAGCGGGATCTGGCACTGGGGTGTGCGCTGCTATGCGTCCACTGACCTCTACACGTGGGAGGACCAGGGGCTGATCATTCCCCCTGAGCCAGACGACCCAAGTTCTCCGCTGCATCCGGCGCAGCTGCTGGACCGGCCCCATATCGTCCGCCAACCTGACAGCGGCCGGTTCGTTTGTTGGCTGCGGGTCTCATCCCGTGCAGGCCGGCCACAAGCGCTGCTGGTGCTGGTTGCTGACTCGATACTCGGTCCGTACACCAAGGTACGGCTTGGACTGCGGCCATTCGGAATGGACGCGGGCGACTTTGATCTCGTGGTCGACCCGGAGGACGGGAAGGGCTATTGCTATTTCGAGCGAGTGCATCGGGAGCTGATCTGCGCAGACCTCACGCGCGACCTGACCGACGTCACCGGCTATTACTCAACCCACTTTCCGCGGCCGCGACCGCCATTCGTGCGGGAAGCGCCTGCGCACTTCGTTCACGGTCACAGTCATTACTTGATCACGTCCGGTACGACGTGGTACTTCCCGAATCAGTCGGAGATCGCCAGCGCCCAGACCTATCACGGGCCCTGGAGTGTGCTCGGCGATCCGCACCCTACCGATCCGACAGGGACCTCATTCCGGTCCCAGGTCAGCTCGGTGTTCCAGCACCCGTATCGGCCGGACCTCTACATCGCGCTGGCCGACAGGTGGCTGCCTGACCTGGCCGACGATCCACCCAAAGCCACGGATCTGCTCGCGCGGGAAACTGCCGGCGACGCCAGCGCAGCTGCAGAGCTGATGGGTTACGGCTATGGCTCCGATCCCGATACTTCACGCGCGGCCTATATATGGCTGCCGATTCGCTTCGACGGCGACCGCCCCACCATTGAGTGGCGTGACCAATGGCGAATTGAGGACTACGACTGATGTGCGTTTACGCTGCGGCGAGCGCGGGTGCCAGATCACCTCGCGGCAGGATCTGGATGGCGCTTAGGCCGAGCCACTCGGCCATGATCTTGAGCTCGGATGCCAGCTCGGTTGCCACGTCGAACGCGTCGTAGCCGGGCTCGATCCACGCGGCATTGACCCGTAAGACACCTCGCGATCGGTCAGCCTTGAGATCGACCCTGGCTACGAAATCCTCGTCGAGCAGGAACGGGTAGACGTAGTAGCCGTGAATGCGTTTCGGGCCGGGAACATAGATCTCGATCCGATAGATGAAGTCGAACAAGCGCTCCAGCCGTGCTCGTTCGAAGATCATCGAGTCGAAGGGGCTCAGCAGCGCACGAGTACTGATTCGACGGGGCACCCGGGCTCGGTGCCACAGGTACCAAGGCCCATTCCCAGAGCCGTCGACGAGCACCGGGATCAGCTCACCGTTCTCGACCAGCGTCGTGATTGCGACACGCGTCATGTCTCGCCGGGTGCGGAAATAGTCACGCAGAGACGACTCGCCTGCTATTCCGAGAGCGGTTGCGGCCCGTCGGACCAGACCAGTAACCGAATCCTGTGGCGATGGAGTCGGCATGGCGAGCACGGGACTCGGAATGACTCGCTCGGGCAGGTCATAGACCCTCTCGAACTGCGAGTTGCGATACGCCGAGGTGACCTCGCCGACATAGAACAGCCACTCCAGGACGGTCTTGACCCGCGACCAGTTCCAGCCCCAATTACTCCGATCGCGCTGCTCGGCAATCTCCAGTTCTCTGGCGCTGATCGGACCTCGGGCGGCGACCTCCTCACGGATGAAGGGGATGAGGTCAGCATTCTGCTGTGCGACTCGCTCCACCCCGGTCCAAACATCACGGAACCCTGGCTGCATGCGGAACCGGAGCAGAGGCTGCAGAGAGACGTCGATCAGGCTGGCTGCATGGCCCCAGTACTCGAAAAGCCGACGTGGCGGCTGATGGGCGGCGCGTTCCAGGAGAGCAGCATCGTAGGGTCCCAGTCGCGAGAACAGCGGCATGAAGTGAGCCCGCGTCACGACATTGATGGAGTCGATCTGGAACTGCGCTAGCCGGCTGGCGACTGCCTGGACATCTCGTATCGTGACTGCCCGCTCCAGTCTCGGGACCCCAAACCCCTGCGCCGCGAGCGCAATCCGCCTCGCCTCAGCCTTGCGTAGCGTCTCCCGTCGCACCCACCCGACGCTAGCGTCACCCACTGACAGTGGGGAGGCCCACGGCCGGCCGTAGCAAACCTAAGATGCTTGAATCCCGGCTAAGCAGCGACTCCCGCCCACACACAAGCCCAACCACCACGTTTGCCTAGGCCGGCCGTGGGTCTACCCACTGTCAGCTAACTGAGCCCGAGCGGGACGGACGTGCGGTCAGGAGACCAGATCGTAGACCGTGTCGAGGCGAATGACCCCGTAGTCATACGCGCGGCGACGGTAGACCACGCTTGGGACCATGTATTCGGAGTCGATGTAGAGATAGAAGTCGTGACCCACGAGCTCCATCTCCAACAGCGCTTGGTCCAAGCTCATCGGTACCGCCGGATGCACCTTCTCGCGGACCACCATGGGACCTTCGCCGTGCACTTCAATTCCGGCAACGGTGCGTACGGACGACCCATTGGTTTCGGGCGCCCCATTCTCGATCAAGGGCAGTTCGGCCGCCGCGTCGTGTAGCGAACGTGGCGAGTGCTGACCGCGATGCACGCGCTTGCGGTCGGCCGCCTTACGGAGCTGAGCCATCAGCTTGTCCAAGGCGAGGTCGAATGCGGCCAATTTGTCCTCAGCCGCGGCTTCTGCTCGGGTTACCGGCCCTCTTGACCGAACGGTGATCTCGACGCGGCTGGCTTGGTCATGTTGTCGCTTGTTCCGCTCTGCCGACACCTCGACCTCGACCCGGATGACCCGGTCGTCGAGCTTCTCGAGTCGAGTGATCTTCTCGTCCACATACGAGCGAAACTGATCCGACAGATTGCAATGTCGGGATTTGACGACAACATCCATGTCTACCTCCATCGAGGAGTTGGCAGTTCGAACGACGCGCTTAGACGAGCATGCGTCCGGCGTTCGGTACCGACCGTGGGCAGCGCCGCGAGGTCGGTCCAGAAATGACGAAGGCACTCGTCGCACCCAGATTTCGGCATGAACTGAAATCCCCCTGGTGCGCAAGCGCCATACCCAGAAACTAATCCTTGCTATCGGGTATTTCTACCGCTTCCTGGGATCCTCACTGAGTTCTCAGTCCGCCAAGGTGAGGTCCGCAGGCGTACGGTGGCCGCCACCGTTGCGGCACCGAGCACCGGAATTCCCGCTTCGCGGAGGACTCGGGCTGCCTCAGTGATGCTGCTGCCCGTTGTCACGAGGTCATCGACGATCACCGCCGCGCCAGCCGTGATCGGTCGTCGTAGCCGGAAAGCCCCAGCTAGATTCTGCTGCCGGGCCCGCGCCCCCAAACCAGCCTGATCGGCAACAGGTCGAGATTGGACCAGGACGGACCGAACAGTTGCCGGGTGTCTCGCGTGGAGACGACGGGCGGCTGCACGAGCCATTGCGCTGGTCGCGTCGAAGCCACGCTGGCGTACGGTCCGGGCTGCCGACGGGATCGGAACCAGCACAATTCCGGCAGCGTACGACCGGTGCCTCAGCAAGGCGTGCACGCTCACTGCCAGCCGTTCGGCCAGGACCCGAGTCAAGATCAACGCCTGTCGCTCCTTGTGCGCGTTGATCAGTCGGCGCAAGAGCTGGTCGTACGAGGAGGAGGTGACTGTCAGCGGGAAACCGTCTGGCCTCGGCGCCGGGACGGCAACGAACGGCTGTCGATCGCCGAGCTCTTGGCGACAAGTCGGGCAGAGTCCCCACCAGGGCAGCTCGCAACCATGGCAGCTGGCGCCGAGCAACAGGTCGCCTGCCGCCGCTACCCAGTCCTCGAAGCCCACAGGGCGAGTCTGGCGGGCCGCGAGCTCAGCAGCGACGCGCGCTCGCCAATCTGTGGACAGTCACCTCGACGTCCCAAATGCGCGGCCACGCACGTCCGATTGCGTCATCCTGGATATGCGATGGCGCTGATCACGGGATCGAGGAAGGGCTGCCATCTCGTGCCGTCGTCCTTCCATGTGCCGCCTTGGCGACCAACCATGATCACCGACTGCGTCTGAGGCGAGACTGCGAGCTCCTTGGGGTCGAAGTCCTGAGCCTCTCCCTTCTGGGTGACGAGTGAGGCATCTTGCGTCACCCGGAAAAGCGTGGAGTTTCCGCCCGTTTTTCCCAACACCAGCAGTTCGGTGGAATCGAACCAGGCGACGTCGGCGATGTCGCTGATTGGAGTGCCGGATTGGCTCGTGTCAAGACGTCGCCAGGACTCGACCCTGGGCTTGTCGGAGCGAATAATACGTGCCAGCCCGAGCTCGGACCCATTCGCGGTACGGCGTACCAGCGCCATCCGGGAGCCGTCAGGCGAGATCCTGAACGCCGTGATGTTCTGCGCAGGCAAGGTGATCTCACGTTTTGCGTTGTCGGGGGTGAACATCCACATTCGCTGCTGGCCACCCTGTTTCCCGACTTCCCAGATCTCGCCATACCTGCTGAACTGCGGCCTCAACAGTTCGGTAGCTCCAGTAAGCAAGTCCGTGACGGATCCTCCAGGCATCATTGCTGCTCGACGCAGAGTTGTCCGGCCGTTCGTCGTCACGGCAAGGTCGGTGTTTGTCACCGAAACAGCCACCGCGTCAACGGGGTACGGCCTTTGACGCAACGGTCCGGGTACCGGATTGCTTGTTGGCGAATCGGTTGAAGGGGTCACTTGTTCGACCGCCCCCTTCCTGACGGCGTACGCCTGCTCGCCGGCCACAGACGGAATCGGGTCCAGCTCTCGAGGAATTGCGTCAATCGAAATGACCTGGCTGTTCGGGTCTGCTCCAGGGACCCGGTACGGCTGTTGGTTCACCTTGATCACCACACCCTTCACGCCCCCCACTTGCTTCAGGGTGAAGGCGATCTGGGCAGCAAGCAGGCTGCGCTGGGCATCCGGCAGAGCGAGTATCGACTCACCTAGTGCTACCTCTGCGATGCCGTCGGTGATCGTCACCGAGTCGACGCTCAGACTAGTGTTCGGCGGAATTGTCGTCGATACAGCTGGTTTGAGCCACCCCGATGGTCCATTGAGTAGCGCCTTTATCAACGCGGAAGCGACGTTCGCCGGATTGCTCAGTGCCGGTAGATAGATCGGGTCGGGCACCAATGACCTGTTGTTTCCGACGAAATAGAGGTCGTAGGACTGGTAGAAGAACTTGAAGGACACTTCAGAAACCCACAGTCCCGGCGGGGGGTTGTCAATCCGCCACTGACCACTCTCGTCGGAGAGAACGAAGTCGTAATCCATGGGCACGTGGTTAACGGTGTAGGTACGGTCCCTTCCCATGGAGCCGACTTGAGTGCCGTTCAGAGTGACGGTGTTTGTACCTACTGATTTCACGGTGGCTCGATAGATCTTTACGCCAGCGTCTGGTCTCCAGTTCTCCGCAGCCATCGGAGTCAGGAACTCCTTGGCCACCGTGTAGTTGGGCTGATAGTAAGACGTCGCCCGCAGGAAGCCCTCGACAATCTGCCGAGGCTTATCGTCCGGATCAGGAGGAAGAACTTCGACGTTCACGCAACTGGGGCACCCCCGCGTTTGTTGCTCTTCAACCACCTCGATCGGGCCCGACGTGGGGACACTTCCGCAGGCGGCCGTCACCAGCACACTGGCCAGCAGCATGACGATGATCGCAAGGCGACCCTGCGGCCACCTCACGATGGGCTCGCTGTTGTCTCGGCGGCTGCTCGTCGCGGGGCAGGCGAGGACGGTGACGCGGGAGAGAGTGGGGGCAGGGGAATAGTTGGCGCCTCGAGGCCATCGAGGCGGGCACCGCCCGGCCCCACGAGATCGCGTGGCACAAGTGGCAGCGGTGAGGTTTCGAGTATCGCGCCCACATTCCTGGGCAGCGTGAGCCGGAACTGAGCGCCCATCGCCGGCCGGCCCCAAGCGGTCAACCAGCCCCCGTGCAAGTTCGCATCTTCCATGGCGATCGCCAGGCCGAGGCCCGTCCCACCGACCGTTCGGGCACGCGCAGCGTCGCCCCGCCAGAAGCGGTGAAAAACCTGCCTAGCTTGACTAGCCTCGAACCCCACCCCATGGTCACGGACCGCTATCGCAACGGCCGCGTCGTCGGTCTCGATCAAGATGTCAATCGGGTGACCCTCGCTGTGCTCGATCGCGTTGACCAAGAGGTTGCGGAGAATCCGTTCGATCCGTCGAGTGTCGACCTCGGCCTTGGCCTCCCCGCTTTCATGCACGGCAATCTCGGTCTGATAGGTCTCCGCCAATCGCTCGTTGGCCTCTACCACCCGATACACCAGATCGCGTAGATCGACCTCCTCCACACTGAGCTGTGCAACCCCAGCATCGAAACGCGAGATCTCCAACAGATCACTGAGTAGGGCATCGAAGCGGTCGAGCTCGTTCTGCAGGAGTTCGGCAGAGCGCGCGGCAACGGGATCGAAGTCATCACGGGCCTCGTACAGCACTTCGGCGGCCATCCGGACGGTCGTCAATGGGGTACGAAGTTCGTGCGACACATCGGAGACGAAACGCTGCTGAACAGCAGACAGCTCTTCGAGGGTGTTGATCTGTTTCTCCAGCTCCGAGGCCATGTAATTCATCGACGTGCCCAACCTGGCCAGGTCGTCCTTCCCTCGCACCTTCATGCGATCCCGCAGATTGCCCGAGGCAAGGCTTTCGGCCGCTCGGCGGGCGGCGCGTACCGGTGTGACCACCTGACGGCTGACCAGCGCGGCAATGAAGGTCAGCAAGATCACCAATATGGCGCCAGTCGTCACTACGGCATAGCGCAGCACAGCGAGGGTGGCGATCTCTTGAGTGAGGGGAAACATCAGGTAGATCTGGTAGCGGCCAGTTCCGAGAACGGTCAAAGTCGCACCTGCGACCAGCCCTGGCACTGAAGCGCGACGGTCGCGGTAGTTGATCTCGGTCGAGGTCATCAGCAGCTTGTCGCTCCCCTCAACCTGCTGTCTGAGCTTGTCGGGGATGCTGGTCACCGCGGCGTTGCCCGCGGTGATCGTCTGGCCATGAGCGATGATGATCACTTCGTACTGCTCGGCGCGGCTGGCGAAACCGGTGGCCAGGTCGAGCAGCAGCTTGTCGACATTGACCTCAGCGGTGAGATCGGCGGCGTAGAGCTGTTCTTGCGCGGTGTTGACAGCCTGGCGGGCTTCGTTCTTGGCGGTCTCCTTCTTACCGTCGAGCACCCCGATGGTCGCCTGCTGCATGAGTAAGAAGCCGCCCAGAACGAGCACCAACACTGAAGCCAGAAATACCGTCAAGACCACCCGCAGAGGTAAGGACCGCCACCACCAGTTGACGGGCAACCGCCACCAGCGGGACCTCAGAACCCTCGGAATCGAGACCATGTGCCGACGTTCTCGCCAGAGCGACCGCAACCCAGCGGGCGCGCTATCGGACCTGAACTGTCTCGCCGGCCTTGTAGCCGATCCCTCGTACGGTCACCACGATCTCGGGATGCTCAGGATCCCTCTCGATCTTGGACCGCAGCCGCTGTACATGGACGTTCACCAGTCGCGTATCGGCGGCGTGGCGGTAGCCCCAGACCTGCTCCAGCAAGACTTCCCGGCTGAACACCTGCCATGGCCGCCGGGCCAGGGCGAGTAGCAGATCGAATTCCAATGGCGTGAGCTGGATTTGCACCCCGTCGCGCTTGACGGAATGCCCGTCGACACTGATGGACAGATCCCCGATCCGAAGGGTCTCGACATCGACCTCTTCGGATGCCGGCATACGGCGCAGCCGGGTCTTGATCCTGGCAACGAGTTCTTTTGCCTTGAAGGGTTTCGCCACGTAGTCATCAGCGCCTGCTTCGAGACCTTCGACGACATCGATGGTGTCGGTCTTTGCAGTGAGCATCACGATCGGCACGCCGGATTCGGCGCGGATGTCGCGACACACATCGACGCCATCGCGGCCCGGCAGCATCAGATCCAGCAGCACGAGGTCGGGTTTGGCCTCCTTGAACGCCGAAAACGCCTTGTCTCCATGGGCGCACCAAATCGGCTCGAAACCCTCATTGCGAAGCACGATGGAGAGCATCTCGGCCAGAGCTGCGTCGTCGTCAACCACCAGCACCCGGCTGCGCGCCCCTGCACTCTTGGTTGTCTCAGACACTGATACCCCTTCAGTCATTGGGAAAAAGGCACCGACATCTCGGTAGGCAGACCCGCGATGACCTTTATCATTCTGCGACTCTGCGACGTAATCCTATGCACCTGGAAAACATGCTTCACAGCATTGCCGATATCTCTCACAGCTGGCTAATTGAGCTCGGGATTCTCCAGCCACGTGGAGAAGAATGCGATTTCAGTCTTCTGGCGACGCAGTACGGTGCGCCACAGCTCGAGCGGCCGGCCGCTGAAGACATCGCTGTAGTCCACCGGCGCCAGATGCCACATGCCTTCCTCGATCTCGCTCTGCAGCTGGCCGGCGGCCCAGCCGGCGTATCCGGCAAAGATCCGCAGGTCGCGATACGCACCAGAGACGATCTCGATCGGGGTGTCCAGGTGCAGCAGGCCGACCGTGTCGAAGAGCGGCCGCCAACCCGGCGGCTCCTCACCGTTGGCGGCCACGCTCGCCAGGCAGATGGCGCCGTTCGGCGATACCGGCCCACCGTGAAAGAGCATCTTCGGCTCCGACACGGTACCCACCCAATCCGGCAGCACCGCATCCAGCGGCGTCTGAGAGATCTCATTCAAAATCACCCCGAGTGCACCGTCCTCGTCGGCATCCAAAATCAACACCACCGTCTGGTTGAAGACTCCGTCGATGAGCAAGATGCTCGCCACGAGCAGATCGCCGGCGACTGGATCACGGCTCCTCGTCGGCTCAATCCTGGGCTCGCTCACGATGGTGCGAGACCTTCCACCCCGCTGTGAGAGCGTCGCTGCACGATTAGCCCGAACACTAGGACCCCGACTGCGATGCCCGCCCAGTCCGCTATGACGTCAAATGGATCGCCGGTCCGATGGCGGTACCACAAATGCTGGATTATCTCGCTCACGACGCCATGCGCAGCGAAGACGCCCACAATGAGCGCGCTCGTACGCGGGCTAGGCCACTGCCAACCGACGCCACGCAAGGTGACAGTCAGCAAGATCAGGAGCACTGGAAGCGCGAACCCGACCGCATGGTCCAGCTTGTCGGCGTGCGGAAACCAGGCCGGCTGCGGCGGACCAGTAACCCGGTAGAGGCCCCACAACTGCAAGAACACCGCTAGTAGCGCTGCTGCGGCGGCTAGGTGAAAGCCCCGCATCCAGACGTGCGTACGGTGCTGGGAAGTGGTGTGCTGCATCTGTCAAAGCACAACTTCCGTGTCGGTCGGTAATTCGGCTGGACCCCCGGCTGCCCGGCGTACGGCCGCTGCCACGGTGTGATGCACGTCGGCATGAAACACGCTCGGCACAATGTAGGCGGGATTGAGCTCATCGTCAGTGACGACGCCGGCAAGTGCGCGGGCAGCAGCCAGCAGCATACTCGACGTGACGTGCGCACAATGGGCATCGAGCAGCCCGCGGAAAACACCGGGAAACGCCAGCACGTTGTTGATCTGATTCGGGAAATCCGAACGACCGGTTGCCACGACCGCTGCATACCGGGACGCTTCGGCCGGATCCACTTCGGGATCAGGATTGGCCAGCGCAAAGACAATAGACCGGTCCGCCATCGCCGCCACGTCAGAGCCAGACAGCACGCCGGGCACCGACAGACCAATGAACACGTCGGCGCCAACCACCGCCTCCTGCACCGAACCGGTGAACCCGAGCTGGTTGGTGTTGTGGGCCAGCCATTCCAGCTCGCCGGTGAGCTCCGCGCGGCCACGATGGACTACCCCCTCGATATCCGCCACAACAACATCGCGCGCACCCGCGGCAAGCAGCAGCTTGATGACAGCGGTGCCAGCCGCACCAGCGCCTGACATCACAATCCGTACGTCGGCGATCTGCTTGTCGACCACCCGTAACGCGTTATACAGAGCGGCCAGCACAACGATCGCCGTACCGTGCTGATCATCGTGGAATACCGGGATGTCCAGCAGCTGTCGCAGCCGGCGCTCGACCTCGAAGCAGCGCGGCGCCGAAATATCCTCCAAATTGATTCCGGCAAATCCCGGGGCGACGGCCCGCACCACGGTGACGATCTCGTCGACGTCCTGGGTGTCAAGGCAGAGCGGCCAAGCGTCGATGTCGCCAAAGCGCTTGAACAGCGCTGCCTTTCCCTCCATCACCGGCAATGCAGCCTCGGGACCGAGATTGCCGAGCCCGAGTACCGCCGACCCGTCGGTGATCACCGCAATGCTGTTCCGTTTGATCGTCAGCCGGCGGGCGTCCTCGGGATTCTTGGCGATTGCTAAACACACTCGTGCCACACCGGGGGTGTAGATCATGGACAGATCATCTCGGTTGCGGATCGGATGCTTGCTGGTCATGGCGATCTTGCCGCCCAGATGCATGAGGAATGTGCGATCGCTGACCTTGCCGATCACGACGCCCGCGACATTGCGCATCGCCTCGACCAGCTGGTCGGCGTGCTCGGTGTCACGCGCCGCACACGTCACGTCGATGCGTAGTCGCTCGTGGCCGGAGGCCGTGACGTCAAGAGCAGTGACCGCGCCGCCCGCCTGCTCGACCGCCGTAGTCAGTTGGCTGACCGAGGTTCCCCCTGCTGGAACCTCCAGCCGCACGGTGATCGAGTACGAGATCGAGGGAACCGCTGTCACGGAGCCGATCCTCTCACGGCCGAGGTGACTCCTGGCGGCCCCGCAACTCGGCTGGGAGCGGCGGCGGTGGCGGCGGCAGTCGCAGCCCACTGGCCGATGTCGCCCTTGCTGACCGCGACAGCGAGCAGGTCTGGGAACTGGTCCGGCGTACACGCAAAGGCCGGTACTCCCAGCGCGGCGAGGGCTGCCGCGTGCTCGTGGTCGTACGCCGGCGCACCCGAATCCGACAACGCCAGCAGCACGACCACTGTGACACCGGCCCGCAGCAGCTCCGCCACGCGGCGCAGCATCTCCTCGGCGATGCCGCCCTCGTACAGATCCGAGATCAGCACCAGGATCGATTCTGTCGGCTGGGTGATCAATTGCTGGCAGTAAGCCAGCGCCCGATTGATGTCGGTGCCGCCACCAAGCTGGCAACCGAAGAGCACGTCGACCGGATCTGGCAGCTGGTCGGTCAGGTCGGCGATCTCGGTGTCGAACGCGACCACGGATGTCTTGATCGATCGAATGGTGGCGAGGGTGGCGCCGAATACCGCGGCGTACACCACCGACTCAGCCATCGATCCAGACTGATCGATCGCGACAACCACTTCTTTGACCATGGCGTTCGCGCCTCGCCCGTAACCCACCAGCCGCTCCGGAACGATGGTGCGCTGCTCGGGAAGGTAGTGATCGAGATTGCGGCGAATGGTGGCGTTCCAGTCGATGTCTCTAGGCCGCGGGCGGTGCGTACGGCTGGCACGCCGCACCGCACCCGTCACAGCGGCGCGGGTCTTGTTGGCGATCCGCCGTTCGATCTCGGCGACGACCTGGCCCACCACGACTCGGGCGGTCCGTTTGGTGGAGTCTGGCATCACGTGACTCAGGCTCACCAGTGAACTGGCCAGGTGGACATCGGGCTGAATGGAATCAAGGAGCTCCGGCTCCAGCAGCATCGAGGTGAGATGCAGTCGCTCGATGGCATCGCGTTGCATCACCTGGACCACGCTGGTCGGAAAGTAGGTCCGGATGTCGCCGAGCCAGCGGGCGACACGTGGTGCCGAAGATCCGAGGCCGCTGGAACGCCGCGGCGCGTCGATGGCCTCCTCGTCGTTGGCGTCATAGAGCGCGC
>Ga0207706_10001841_pt1 | contig 20803 bp, 24 predicted proteins | sample KBSC53metaG_FD_184318 | JGI IMG/M metagenome (GOLD analysis project Ga0207706, IMG submission 184318) | Corn rhizosphere microbial communities from Kellogg Biological Station, Michigan, USA - KBS C5-3 metaG (SPAdes) (version 2) | ecosystem: Host-associated > Plants > Roots > Rhizosphere > Soil ... | reverse complement strand
GTAGCCATCCATCTTTAAAATAAGAGCCGAATAAGGTAGCATGTCCCAATTGTATAATGGTCTCTTAAAGCAATAGATGGCTGCTGCTGCAATTAAAATAAGATATGTTGCTTTTAGTAGACTGCTCTTCATTGGTAAGGTGCTTTATTGAAGGTCTCAGGTGATCGAACTCATTATTCCGACTGCCTTTTCAAACACGAACTCAGGAGTATATCTCGTTAAGCAATGCACATCGCCATACCTGCAAACTTCCTGCATGCAATTACCACAGGGCAAATCGGAAGAGTCGAGGAAGAAACTTTTCCCTCCTAAGGGTCGGGTCCAATCGCTTCTCGTACTTCCAAATAATGCCAGGGTAGGAATGCCAGACACCCAGGCCATATGCATCAATCCTGAATCTTCTGACAAAACAAAACTGGTATGTTGCAAAATAGCAAAAGCCTGCGATGGGGTCGTTTGATTTACGATACTTATTATTTTTTCGCCCATTTTCATTTTTAAATATTTCGCTTTTGGCGAAATAAACGACGTACCGATGACGAGGAATTGGGCATTGGGAAATCGCTTTTGCCAGAGTTCTGCAAAGGCCGCATAATTTTCGAGTGGCCAGCTTCGTGTTACGAATGCCGCGGCGGGATTAAGAACTATTAATTCGTTCGTTCCATTCCATCCATTTCTTTTTAATATCGAATCTGAATCAGTCTGACCTCTGAATTTGAAATCAGAGCTGACATCGTTCGTTCCTAAACCAATGGCTTCAATTGTTAGCCTCGTCCTTTCGCCGGCAGCTTTTGAAGAGAATCGATCAAAAACTGACCAGGCCTTAGGATGGATAAACTTCCTAACTAATTCACTGATCTCGTTATTCTGAAGATCAATGACAGCATCATAACGGCGGAACAAAAATGATGGTAGAAGAAAAAAAGTATGAAGCAATTGCCTGTTAAAACTTCGACCTCCTCTGAGTGCGATCACTCTATCAAATAGTAAAATGTGTTTAGGGATGTCATCACATTCCTTCCTCGTCAGAAAATCAATCTTAGTTGAAGAAGGGAGTGAATTTCGCAAATGTTGTAAGTAAGGAAGGGTGATCGTAACATCACCCGTTGCCTGCAAACGAATAGCAAGTATCCGTTTGGGAAAATTAGCTTTTGTCCATGGCCTTGCAAGAATATCCATACCCATTCTACTATTCTCATTTTTATTATAATTTATCATCCATTGCAAAAAAGCCTTACCGATCTTCTTCGCGGGAATGATACTAATTGGCTTATTTTTCCAGGCAAGAAGAAATTTCTTAATCGCCTTTTTTCGTTGAGAATGTGACAGGCAATCCTCCCCAAAATTTATATACAATTTAAATAGTGCCTCATGAAGAACTGGTCCCGGTAATTCTTTTTTGTACAGACCAATCATAGAAACTCCCTGCTGGTATCCCTTTACCCAATTTTCCCCGCTGTCATTCGTCTCATGCAACCGGCGATAAAGTAAAGGCTCATAGAGAATAACCGCTTTAAAATGACTGGCCAGTTTTAAAATAAAATCGATATCAGAAAATGGTTTTGTTTCATCAAAACCACCTGTATTCTGCAAACATCGCCTACGAAGAATTAAGGAAGGTGTGGTGGTAGAAATTTCGGATTTAAAAATAGAAATGAAAATATCACCGTAGCGTAACCCTTCCCTTTGTTTATAAAAAAAATCAATCGGCTGATTAACTGTTCTAAAATTGAACCCTCCGGTTAGAGAAAAGCCGGCTTCCGGATATTCCTGCAATACTGAAACCTGTTTTTCAAGTTTTGTCTCTGCCCATAGATCGTCGGAATCAATAAAAGCGATCAGTTCACCTTTCGCTTTTTCAAGACCGATATTCTTTATTTTTCCATTAATAGCAATACGACCGGCCTTATAAAACCGTATCCTTTGATCTTTAACCTGTGAGATTACTTCGTCGGTGTCATCATCAGAGCCATCGTCGACAATGATCAGTTCCCAATTTTGATAGGTCTGATTAAGAATGCTCTCAATAGTTTCCCCAATAAAAGCTCCCCGGTTATAGGTGGGCATTAGGATACTTATTTTGGGACAACTGGTGAGCATTAACAAATCTAAATTTTCTTAGTTTTAATTATGGGCTTTATGAAAAAAATACTAACAAAACTTAATGGCCTTCATTATCAGCAAGAGTACTTGTGTTTAGCTAAAGAACCCTTTCAAAATCCTATTCATGCTTACTTTGTGAGGGACGGGCATGTTATTAAAGATATCACGAATGAACATTTATTCACGGGTTATAGCCCTCTCATTTTTACGTTGATATCCTCCGATCTCAAAGAACCGTTCTCCAAAATTGAGATGTTCTTCAGCCAGCGATCTCTTCAACCAAACGATCTTTTTAAGAAAAGAGATGCCCTTGCATGGCTTTCTTTAAGACTGATTCAAAAACAGAAAATTGGCGATAATGAGATTTATTATTATAAAGGCATCCGGGGTCAGCATCATTTTCTTTCCTTCTTTCACCAGTATATCATTGGACTGAACAACCAGGTTTACAATAGAAAAAAGGAGAATGTATTTCTTAATAATGCTCTTTATAAGCAGGTACAGATCGCTTATTCAATCCCTCGGATTATTTCGTTAATTACGGTTGGTTCCGGCGGACTGTATAATTTATTTCCTACAGACCTCCATGGACCGGTCAATGAACAATATTATGTCAGTTCTCTTCGACACGGCGGCAAAGCATGTAAGCAGGTGGAGAATGCAGGAAGGATCGTTATTTCACAGGTACACACCGACGTTTACAAAATGGCTTATGCCCTGGGTAAAAATCACATGCAGGAATTAAAACCAAAAGAAAATTTCTTTTTCAGTGAATCACTGTCAAGCGTCTTTAAACTACCCTTGCCAAAATCCCTGCTATCCTATAGAGAATTGGAATTAGTGGGATCTTTTGACCACGGTATTCATAAACTGTTGCTTTATAAAATTATTTCCAGTCAGGTTGTTAGTAAGGATCCGTCCACACTTGCACATATTCATAACTGCTATGCTACGTGGCGGCATCGTAAAGGATTGCCAGGTAACTATTTAGTAAGATAGCAATGCTTTATTTTACAATCTTCCAAAGAGGCGTAAGCGTTAACTTTGGCAGAGGCTTTGTTTATGGTGCAGGAGTTCTATGGGTTCTTGCTTTATATCTTGCACAAATGGAAAGTTATCAGAAGAAAGATTTATTAAAATATTGGGATTATAAGTATCGGATTTCAAGCAACTTATTGGTAAGATCATGCGATATGAGATTAGACAACCAGCAATAATTCTTATTGATGAGCAAAGTTTTGTTATTTAATCCGCGTAGCGCCAATTCGAAACCACGAATTCCAAATTCAATTCTTTCGATAGCAGCTTCTATTGATGGGATATTCGATTATGTGATCGTGGATGGAAACATGGAATCTGATCCCGCAGAAAAAATATTCAATTATCTGCAGCAGGGTACATTCAATTATTTTGGCCTTACCTGTATGCCCGGGCCACAACTAAAACAAGCTATCCCTATTTCAAAAAAAATTCGGGAGCAGTTTCCCCAAATCAAAATTATCTGGGGAGGATACTTTCCTTCGAACCAATCAACAGTAGTTTTGAATTCTGGCTATGTAGACTTCGTTGTAAATGGTCCCGGCGAAAAATGTTTTCCGGATCTTTTAAAGGCCCTGGAAAATGATCAGCCTCATGAGCAGATCAACAGCCTGATCTATAAAAAGGGCGATGAAATAATAAGAACAAAAAAAGATGAATTATACAACCAGGATGAACTGCCTCCCCTTCCTTATGAAAAATTAAACGGCTTTTATCCTGTTCAGCATTATCTCGGCAAAACCTACCTTGGTACAAAAACTATCGCTTATCATTCAAGCTTCGGTTGCCCATTCACTTGTTCTTTTTGTGCAGTCGTTCCCATTTACAACGCGAGATGGAAAGGAAAATCTGCTTCGCTCATTTATAAAGATGTTAAATATTTAAAAGAAAGGTTTGGCGGAAACGCTATCGAATTTCATGATAACAATTTCTTTGTCTCTGAAAAAAGGGTAGTTGAATTTTCCAATCTCATCAAAAATGAAAATATGATCTGGTGGGGCGAGGGGAGGATCGACACCATTGACAAATACAGTGATCGCTCGTTGGCATTAATGCGGGAAGCGGGTTGCCAAATGATATTTTTTGGGGCTGAAACAGGCAATGATGCGATATTAAAAAAAATGGATAAAGGCGGTACTCAATCGGCGGCGCAGATCCGGTCCTTTGCAGCACGTATGGCCAGGTTTGATATCATACCCGAATATTCATTTGTACTGGGTACACCGGCTGATACGCCTGAGCAGGCAATGAAACAAATTGAGCAGGATATTGCTTTCATTAAAGAAATAAAAACGATAAACCCGAGAACGGAGATCATTATTTATGTCTACAGCCCCGTGCCTACTGAAGGTTCAGAGATGTACAACAAAGTCCTGGAGTCAGGATTTCGTTTTCCTGAAAAACTCGAAGATTGGATCAGCCCGCACTGGGAATCATTTGATCTGCGTAAAAATCCATTAACACCCTGGCTCACTCCTGAGATGATCGATAAAATAAAAGACTTTGAAACAGTATTGAATGGGTATTATCCAACTGTATCGGACGTAAGACTAAGTAAATTGAAAAAGAAATTTCTCCATGCGCTTTCATCAATAAGATATAAAACAGGCGTATACAAAAAGCCATATGAGTTAAAAGCATTGCAAATTCTCTGGAAGTATCGTCAACCTGAAATTGAAGGATTTTGAGTACCGCTGTCAAATATATTGTAGGTTCAACATGGCAACCACTGTTAAGAAAGTACCTTTCAAAAAAAAGAAGTTACCGCTATAAAAATATACGCCTACAAGTTCCTTCATCCGTTTTTCATCCCGGTTTTTTCTTTAGCACACATTTGCTTTTAGATCAAATAAAAGATTGGCCCTTAAAAAATAAAAAATTATTAGAGCCGGGCGCCGGCAGTGGCCTGATATCTATATATGCTGCACAAAAAGGAGCTATAGTCACCGCGACAGACATTAATCCTGTCGCTGTTGAATGTTTGAGAGCGAACAGCCGGGAGAACAATGAACAAATAGATATCCTCAACTCGGACCTTTTTGATGAGATACCACACCAGGTTTTTGATATCATAGTGATCAATCCGCCTTATTATAAAAAAGACCCTGGATCATATTCAGACTATGCGTGGAACTGCGGCAGCAACGGGGAATATTTTAAAAAACTATTTACCCAATTGGGAGGGTATATTCACTCCGAAACAAAAATACTGATGGTGTTGTGCGACGGCTGTGACATGGAAATGATCCAAGAAATGGCTTTTGAAAACGGATACTGCATGGACCTTGTTTTTTCAAAAAAGAATATGATCGAAAAAAATTTTATTTACAGAATTGAAGTAAGCCAATGATCGTCTCGGAAAATTTTGAAGAAAAGTACATCTTACTAAGAAAGAAAGAAAATCGCCTGTACACAGATGAGCAGCTTGAATGGCTCCCTGACATTGAGGTATCGCACCCTCATTACAAAGAGTGGGAGATCCGGAAAGAATCCTGCAATAAATTAGTTCAACATCTTATCAATAAAAGAACGAAGCTTAATATACTTGACGTGGGCTGCGGAAATGGCTGGCTTTGCCACCATCTTTCAAAGATCCCGGGTAGCAATGTAGCGGGGATCGATATTAACAAAACAGAACTTAACCAGGCCAAAAGAGTTTTTGATCATATCGAGAACCTTGAATTCTTTTATGGTGGAATCGACAATGAAAGTACCAGGAATGAAAAATTCGACGCAATTATATTCGCCGCTTCCATACAGTATTTTCCTTCTCTTGATAGCATCATTCCCGCTGCGCTTCAGTTGTTACATCCGGAAGGTGAGATCCACATCCTTGACTCCCATTTTTACAAATCATCTGAACTTGAGATAGCCCGCAAGCGGTCATTTGATTATTATCATTCATTGCAATTTGCTGAAATGACAGAATATTATTTTCATCACGGTGTAGACGAGTTAAACCCATATAGTCATAAAATATTCTACAACCCTGATCTTTTCCGCAACAGATTTATTAAAAATAAAAGCCCGTTTCCCTGGATCTGTATATATGCTTAAGCAGTCACTATATTACAGCTTTCAGCGCTATCGTACTCTGCAAACCGACATTATCAGGGCATTACCAATAGTAATATTGATGCCGCATAGTGCATGCAACTGCAAATGTGTAATGTGTGACATCTGGAAAGACAATAAAAATCTGAAGCAGCTTACAGAAGGCGATATTCAGGGACTGCTCTCTTCATTAAAGAAATTCGGGACCCGCGAAGTAGTCATGTCTGGCGGCGAGGCTTTATTAAATCCAAATTTCTTCAGGTTATGTGAAATTCTTCACCAACAGAATATAAAGATCAGCTTATTATCCACGGGCCTCTCACTTAAAAAAAATGTTGAGCAAATACTGACCTGGATTGATAACATCATTGTATCGCTGGATGGAAACGAAGAAGTACATGATCGTATCCGCAATATCCCCCATGCATTTCAAAAATTAAAAGAAGGTGTGCAGCTTATAAAAAGCATTGATCCAAAATTCAGGATCACTGCAAGAACGGTGATCCATAAATTGAATTTCAGGATTTGGGACTCAATTATTGATAGCGCAAAAGAAATGGGATTAGATCAAATAAGTTTTTTACCGGCTGATGTGAGCAGTCATGCATTTAACCGCGAAGTGCTTTGGAGTGAAAATCGCCGGCATGAGATCCTGGTAGAACAAAATGAGTTACCCGAACTATCAGTCGTAATTAACGGGATCCTCGAAAATTATGAAGAAGATTTTGAATCGCGCTTTATTGCTGAATCACCAGGTAAGTTCAGGAAGATCTACAATTATTATGCTGCCTTTTACAATCTGAATCCTTTTCCTTATAAAAAATGCAATGCCCCATGGGTATCGACTGTCATCGAAGCGGATGGAACTGTCAGACCTTGTTTTTTCCACGAACCTATCGGAAATATCCGGGATAATTCATTAGAAGAAATTTTAAACAGCAAAGAAAGCATCCGGTTTAGAAAAGATCTTGACATGGGCTCAAACAGCACCTGCGTTAAATGCGTTTGTTATTTGAATCTGCCGCCAGGAGCCAGCTTAATTTAAATTAATTTATACTTTATGAGCAGGATTTTGTTTACCCATTCTTATTTTCTCCGTTTTGATCCCAAGCAGTGGATGACAGGGCAACCCTATGCTCCGCTTGGTACTTTATACGCCGCATCCCTGATGAGAGAAAACAACCACAAAGTCTTTTTTCATGATACCATGTTTGCCGAAGCTGCAAACGAGATTATTCCCTCCATTGAAAAGTATCGGCCTGATTTTTTTGTGATCTATGATGATGGATTCAACTATCTCACTAAGATGTGTCTGACCAATATGCGTGAAGCGGCCTTTCAAATGATAAAACTGGCAAAGCAGAAAGGTTGTACTGTAATTGTTTCAAGTTCGGATTCTACGGATCATTTTGAACAATACTTGCAGGAAGGCGCAGATTTCATTTTAATTGGAGAAGCAGAAGTAACATTGGTTGAGTTAATGAATGCCATCGCACAAAAACAAAGTGACCTTTTAACGATCCAGGGTATTGCGTTTAAAAAAGATGATGCAGTTATCAAGACAGCAAGGCGCAGCGTATTAAAAGACCTGGATAGTTTGCCATTCCCCGCATGGGATCTCATCGATATGGAACCCTACCGTAAAATGTGGCTAAAACACAAAGGTTATTTTTCGATGAATATGGGAACAACCCGTGGCTGTCCATTCAAGTGCAATTGGTGCGCTAAGCCGATCTATGGTAATCGCTACAATTCAAGATCCCCGGAAAACGTGCTAAGTGAACTAAAAATATTAAAAGACAAATTCAAATTTGATCATATCTGGTTTTGTGATGACATTTTTGGATTGAAACCTGGTTGGGTTCGTCATTTTGCCGATCTCGTTGAAAAGGAAGATCTTCATTTTCGTTTTAAAATACAGGCAAGAGCAGACCTTTTATTGCAGGAAGAATACATCAAAGACCTTGCACGAGCTGGCTGTGACAATGCATGGATGGGCGCGGAAAGCGGATCACAAAAAATCTTGGATGATATGGATAAAGGAACAACTGTAAAACAAATTTATGAGTCAACCCGGTTATTAAAAAAATATGGCATTCATCCATCTTTCTTCATTCAGTTCGGTTACCTGGGTGAAACGAAAGAAGATATAAAAAAGACGATCCGCATGATCAATGAACTGCTTCCTTATGAGATAGGCATCTCAGTATCCTATCCTTTACCCGGCACTTTATTCTATGAAAAAGTAAAAACTGATCTTAAGGAAAAGGCCAACTGGGCTGATTCTGATGAGCTGGCGTTGATGTTCAGGAATACTTACCAACCTGCATTCTACAAACAGCTGCACAGGTATGTACATAAAACTTACCGCATGCACATTGCCATGGAAAATTTAAGACAGATCTTAAAGAAACCAGTAGCAGTCACCGCTTCAACATTCAAAAAGGCTGCTTCCCTGGTCTACTATGCTCCCGCCACTTTCCTGGCCAAACAAAAATTATCAATGCTTGAAAAAAGTACCGGATGAGCAAACCCGCTGATATTACCTATGAGCAACAGGCGGCTGCAGCATTTAATAAACAATCTGTTTTGTTTGATGAGATCTACACAACCAATACAATTGTTCAATACAAAAGAAAAAGAGTAAGAGATCATCTCGATAAATTAATCAAGCCCAAAAGCAAGATCCTTGAATTAAATGCAGGAACAGGAGAGGACGCTGTTTATTTTGCCCAACGTGGTCATCATGTTCATGCAACAGATATATCCCAGGGTATGCAGAAGATACTTTCGCAAAAAATATTATCTGCCTCCCTTACTGACAAAGTGAGTTCTGAACTTTGTTCATTTACCCAATTGGAAAAATTGAAAGATAAAGGACCTTATGACATTATCTTTTCCAACTTCGCGGGGCTTAATTGTACAAATGAATTAGAAAAGGTGTTGCGATCATTTCCGGCATTGCTCAATCCCGGGGGGATTATTACTCTTGTTCTATTACCTAAATTCTGTCTTTGGGAGACCTCGCTTTTTTTAAAAGGAAAATTTAAAACAGCCTTTCGAAGGTTTTTCAGTACCGCGGGAAGAGGGGCACAGGTTGAAGGAGAATATTTCCGTTGCTGGTATCATAACCCTTCTATTATCAAAAAACACCTGGAAAAGGAATTCGATATGCTAGCCCTGGAAGGATTATGCACCTTAGTTCCACCCTCCTATATCGAAAATTTTGCAGAAAAATATCCCAAAACCTTCAATGCTTTAAAATACAAGGAAGATAAGTGGAAAGCAAAATGGCCCTGGAGATCTATTGGTGATTATTATATCATCTCGTTCAAAAAAAAATCTAATCAAAATACTGGGGATGATAATTGAGGTACCATTCAATTTTATCGTCGTACCTGGTAAGAATTTTTTCCTGGAAGGTTTCCGGGTTTGATTTTGAAAAATGTTTACCCGTTACAAGATTCATTACCCTGCCCTTTGAATTCTTCCGTCCTTGTTGTTCTTTTTTCTGCCACCTGCGGGTAGTTAATTTATAAAGAAACCTGTCAAGCTTCTCCCCCGTTCTTCCGTTAAAAAACCATTCGGTGAATTTTTTAAACCCGGACCCTCTCTCGGCTGTTTTTAAATTCCGTTTATATTCATAGCAAGGGAGCCATTTTTTTGTCCATTGATTTTTTTCAAAAAATTTATTTAGCGTAAAAGTTCCGGCGACCGGAAGCAGCGTAACGATCTCCACAGCGGTATAAATATTTTTTTCCGGGATTACCAAAGCTTCTTCATCTACAAAATAATTCATACAAAAGAAATTCTGCTTGCCCACTAAGAAAGTTAACTTTTTAAATAAATGAAGAATAGTTCTGGCTATCCAAAGCCGGTTTGCTTTGGTGATGATAAAAAAATCGATGTCTGCTTTCTTATCTGCATAGTTTTTGGAAAGTGATCCTGAAACGGCAACTGCCCGTACATACGGAAATTTATGTAAAAACGCACCGATCCCGGTTGCCTTCACAATAAGAGATTGTGCCCGCAAATTCCCCTGTATCCTCTCCTCTGCACGTTGCCGGTTATTTTGAAGAGAATAGAATTGATCTACCCGGAAAATTATTTTGTCTAACGACAGTTGAAGTAGTGCCGATGCAAATATCTCATCACTTATATAACACCCGAGAAAATTTTTTATATCTTTCTCAGAAAGAGGATAATCAAAAATATCAAAATAGACAAGCGTTTTTAAAATAGCCAGTTCCGCTTTTTTTTGCGCCAGGTTTGTCCCAAAGGCTGGAATCATGAGGTAAAATTAAACCATCTTCTGCCGAAAAACTAAAAATCAACGAGCAACCATTTCAAAATTTATACCGATTGTAATGTAACCCTCTATTCATTAAACTCCGCTCATCACCTGCCTTGTACGAAATGAACTATCATACGAACATAATCCCTTCCCCTGTTAACGAATCGCCTGCAAAGGAGGAAAAATTAATCGGCCGCAATTACCCTATTCCCCGCCGGGACACTTATCTCTGGCTAAAGAGAAGTTTCGATATTGTTTTTGCTTTACTTTTTATCGGTTGCGTTTTTATTTGGTTGTTTCCGGTCATCAGTTTATTGATCATGTTCGACTCAAAAGGCCCGGTTTTTTTTGTGCAGCGGCGCATTGGAAAAAGTGGCCGCTCATTTCGTTGTTTGAAATTCCGCAGTATGATCATAAATGACGAAGCTGATGAAAAACAAGCCGACCAAAATGACTATCGTATAACAAAAGTTGGCAAGTTCCTGAGGAGGACTAATTTTGACGAGCTCCCGCAATTCATTAACGTACTTATCGGTGATATGAGTATCATTGGTCCACGGCCGCACATGTTTTCTGATTGGACCCGTTTTTCTTTCGTAATCCCTGAATATAGATTCAGAAACCTGATGCGGCCTGGCATCACTGGTCTTGCCCAGGTAAAAGGTCATTATGGGCCTACCCCTGATTATAGAAGTATTTCCACCCGTTATTACTGGGATGCAGAATACATTCGGAATGCCAGCTTCCTGACCGACATGAAAATCTTCTCCCGCACGTCTTTTAAATTCATTAAAAATTTTATTTCCTTTTTCATTTTCGAGCGCAGTAGATCATAAAAGCTATATGGTCAGCCATAGTAATTCTATTCGCCACCTGTTGTGTCACTCACTTGTACGTTCAGGATCCTATTCATCTTTTCTTTGGGAGTTTCGGTCATTCATTCTATTTTTGCTGCCCTTCTAATTCAGCTGGTGAGGTGGATGAGTGGCTGAAATCAACGGTTTGCTAAACCGTCGTACGACCTTAAAGTTGTACCGAGGGTTCGAATCCCTCCCTCACCGCAGATTAAGCTCTGGTGTCTCGTTTTATGTACTGCGTTTACATTCTCTATAGTGCTACTATTGAAAGGTACTATTGTGGGCAGACAAATAATCTTCCTGTCCGTTTAAATGATCATAATTCAGGTTCTACAATAAGTAATAAATATGGAATCCCATGGATTTTGATAGGGTTTATAAATTGTGAAACACGCTCTGAAGCAATGATTCTTGAAAAGAAAATCAAGAAAAGGGGAATTGAAAGATGGCTGCAAAATAATCAACGCTTGCTCATCTCATCACTATAATTTGAAACTGGCTGAAATCAATCACGCCATACGGCGTGACTAAACCGTCGTACGACCTTAAAGTTGTACCGAGGGTTCTCCCGCAAAATGCGGGACTCCCTCACCGCAGATTAAGTTCTGGTGTCTCGTTTTATGGCACTTGAACTCGGGTGGTGAACGAGTTGGAAAAGTTAGCATCCCTAATAGAGTAAGTCTCCGTGAGTCTCTATGACCTCCGTGCCGTGGTTATTTTTACCACAGAGACACAAGAGAGCACGGAGAAGCACAGAGGTTATTTTGGATAGCTCCGCCATCCGTCAATGCAGCACCTAAATTGTTATTAGGGCAATTCGCCATCCAAAACCTTTGCTGCTTCTTGGCGAATTAAAAGCAGGTCTTTATTGAAATCTCAGCCCCAATGGGAGCAGGTGGTGCTACTTACCATGTTATGGTGAATAAGTTTTATCATGGTAGCATCATGAAAAGCCCAACTTATGGCTGGCAGGTCAATTTGTATCCGACCACAATGTTCCAGGGTGATGACGTTGCAATTATCATTGATTTGATAGAAGGGAATTTGATGTCTCAATAATGATTATTTCACTTTTTATCTGGGTCGAACGGTGGATCGTCAGGGTTATAAGGTTTTGAAGGGTCAACCCTTTTACCGTCAACAAATCTTTTTTGGTCGTGAACATTATCTACCAATTTTAATTTCCATTCCCCGTCAGCGAATATCCAGGTTTCGGTTTGCTTTACGCTCGTTTTTACCTCCCGTATTTTACCCAGCAATTCCCTTTTTCTGGTTGACTCCTGCTGTACATCCGCAACAGCCACAATCTTGTTATCGGAAAGCCTTAAATTAAGGATCGTAAATTCTGAGTTATAAGGCGGAATATTATTTGTAATGAACTGGCGAGTGTATTCTTTCATTGAGATATTATCAAGAACTTTTCCATCGGGTCCTATTGAATGAAAATCTGCCGTTTTGAAACTTAAAATATTTTGAAGGTCCCTTTTGTCCATAGCTTCACCCAACGCTCTATAGCGTTCAACTAAAATTTTTTTGACTGAATCAACTGTTGATGAATTTTGGGAGTAGCTGTAGTATGAATGTAACATCAGCAAAAGAACAAGGGTAAATTTCATTTTCATATTTGAAAATCTTTATTATATGAATATCGCTGGAAGCATGTCAATGGTTGCCGATTCGTGGTAAAGTTTTCATTTTGCTCTGCGAAAGAGCAACTTCCTACCGTTGTGTCAAAAGTTATTGAGATAGGACCATAGTTTAAGATACGCACCGAAAGTCGGAATTACATAAAGATATTATCAAGAGTTGACTTACCTTACCGAAGTAACAAAAAAAGTCTTTACTATTGTTACAAATAGGGTACTAACCTATTCATGTTGGAGAAAGGCTTTCAATGACAGAAAGTCTTTCTTAATCTTTCATTACAATGTCTATGACTGGATCTTTATCCGCCCTTTGATTAAGTAATTTCGTTTTTAATTTCCAATGACTGGATAGCCTTCGTATAATGCGAAGGCTTTTTCTTTGTCCCCACCCGTTGCCCGAAATTAAAAAAGCGCCAGGATTACCTGACGCTAGTAGTGACGGTGTCTTGAGTCGTTGTAAATGTAAATCTTTCATGCATTGATGCGATTTGATAAATATCAAAATAAAAAGGCCCGGCGGAAACACCGGGCCCCCGACCCATAGGTATAAGGTCCGTGAATTCACTTAAATTAAATGTCGGCTGTTATTTATTCCAGATAATGAGGATATCAGAGATTTACATTTTTCACCACAGATTATTGTCTCATAAGGAAAAAAAGAGTAATTCCAAGAATTGTCAAAATAGCAATGGCATACCTTGCAGAGCCTTGTTTTAAATGTTTGTTCATTTATTTTAATTTTCCTGGTGAGTAACGAGGTGCCTGAATAAAAGGCTATTCCTTAATTTTTCCGATTGCCTCAGTTCAATAACCTCCTGTATTATTTCTATCTGTAGTCTGAGATCACGAACTTTAAAACCATCAGTTTCTTTTTGTTCAAGTGTTTCCAAATATTCACCGGCTTTTTCTATAAGCAACATACTGAGTGCATGTATATCCATATTGTCGAAATATTCGCTGTTTAAACTCCTCTTTTTGCTTCTTCGGTTGCATGTGATATTGGTCCTTTTTTGGGCAACTGCCTACATAAGGGGTGAAACTGAATTCACAAATTTTTTCTTTAAAAAAATAGCTGACTGAATCAATTGGACATCTTTTCTCGTGTCACGCATCACAGTAATATCGATCTCTTTTTGCCGCATCAGATTATGATGCATTTGCGTAGCGGTTCTTACCAGGAGATCAAGTAAATCAGGGAGAGAGAGGACTTGAATATTTTCCAAAAGCATTAGGTTAATTTTTTTAAAGATAGTATCAACTTTACAGGGGACCGTTACACAATCGCTGCATCACAGGCACATGACCCGCTCCCCCTTTTGGTTGATTTTTTTAGAATCATTCGTTCTATCGAACAATAAAATGAAACATGTTCCCTTTGTTTCTCGCGATTCCACATTTACCCTGATATTATTTGAACGGAGAATATTGGCAGTTGCCGCCAATCCAATGCCCAGTCCGCTCGGTTTATTGGTATAGTAAGGTTTAAATATATTTTTTAAATTCTCCTTACTGATCCCACAGCCATTGTCGTTTATCACTACCACATATCTGCTTTCAATTGATTTTGTGATAAGCGTTAGTTGTCCTTTTCCGGTTGTCATAGCGTCAATAGCATTGACGATTATATTTGTCAGTGCAATTTTCATTTCCGGCCCGTTTAAAGTTAATTTACAGTCCTGCTCATATTTTTTTATGACCACAATATTTTTAAGGCTGATCCGGTCACTGGCCAGTTCTAGTGCCTCATCAAGCAATTGATGTATGGAATGTTCTTCTACCTCTACTTCATCTTGTTTGTTTTTAAGAAGATCATTTACCAAATCACTGATTCGCATGCTGCTTCGCCTGATGATATCCAGAAATGTCTTCCATTTATCATCTGTTGAGGCAAATTCGAGTAATTCAACCGATAACTTAATATTCGTTAACGGATTGCGAAGTTCATGAACCAGGGCAGTAATAAATGAATCGCGATCATCAACAAGTTTAGTCGCAATCCATGAGCGACTATTAGTATCTGTAAAGCGTATACCTGAATTTGAATGGTGAGATGGACGGGAACTGAGGGTTACCTTAGCTCGAGGGTAACTTACGAGTGATTTCATTATGTTTGATTTAGCTGAAAAGTAAAGGTGTGCATAATTACCTTCTAAATCGTTATATGGTTTCCCATATATATTATATAATTCACAGATTTTATTCAGCCGGATCTATTCACATCTACTTTTAATGAGGTGGAAATCATTTTAAATCGTCCATTTGAGTTTATGAAATTGGATGCATGAGCAGGTATTATATTTCACCGGTGAGCGGGCTATTTATTGTCCTTATGTGTTTCGAACAATAGTGCGATTTAGAATAGCCTGTTGAGGGGTTTTAAATACATAAGAGGCAATAAAAAGGAGAGAAACCTCGAGGCGGCTTCCTTCGTTGTTTCGCACCAGCGGGCCGGCGCGAAACAACGCGAAAGTATTTTCATCCCATCTTGCACATTTAAATTATACCCTGTGCAGATCAAAAACCATTCGCTAAAATTTCCATTTTCACAGATTAATTGGATAAGTTCTTTCTTCAATGAAGTTGTTCTTACAAACCTTTGTACTCTGATCGGGCTGGCTTTTCTTTCGCTACGCTAACTGATAAAGCCCGTCCTTCAATTTCTTTATTGTTCATGCCCTTCATCGCTGCCTGGCCTTCGGCTACAACATCCATTTCCACAAAACCAAAACCCCGGCTCTGCCCGGATTCCCTGTCCTTGATCACCTTCGCTGAGGTTACAGTTCCATATGCAGAAAATAAAGTTCTTAAGGTTTCATCATCTGTATGAAAGCTTAAGTTCGAAATGTACAAGTTCATAAATTAATAATTTAAAGTAAAAAAATAGAATTACCTGTGACTATCGTCAGATACAAAGCGTAAAGAAGGATAAACTGTTACTGAAAAGAAGAGTAAAAATTTGGAGCGGTCTAATACTTAGTGTCAGGAGATCTATAATATCTCCCGGTGAAGGTAGATCAATTAATGACAATCCCGTTGTTTATTTATTTTAACCGCGAGTAGTAAAAGAAATATCAGTCAACATGCTGCTCAATAAGAGCAAATCTTAAACCACAGATGCAGACTTTTTTCAGGATGTAGAACTTCTTAAGACTATTCATACGCACTTTTAATGACGGTGGAAATCATTTTAAAGCGTCCATTTGGCTTTATAAAATTGGATGCATGAGCAGGTATTATAATTCCCTCACCGGATTGGAGTAAATGAGGTTGTTTATCAATAACAATCTCTGCCTTGCCTTCAATGATCTGGACAAAAGTGTCAAACGGAGAGGTTTTTTCTATCAAGCCTTCGCCGCTGTCAAATGACATCACGCTTATATTGCCTGTTGACTTCCTGATAATCGTTTTTATCACTACGGAATTAGCCAAGTACTCGATAATTTCAACGACGATATGCGCTTTTGATTTTTCGAGTTCGGTATTATCTGGTTTTCCAACCTTATTTTCACTATTCATAATTTAGAATTTTATTGATTCGTATTTATTTCTATTTTATTAACAATTACCCGGTTTTTATCGTAATTACAACATTATTAAAATATGAACAAAAAGGGGCCGGATAGAAATCCCGCCCCTTGTAAAATCCAATATCCGTCGAAAAACCAGGACAAAGATAGAAGCATGGTGTGCTGTAAGCGTTGTACGATTTTATAATTATCTTATGCAATTCACACATTTCATATGTTATTCCTTCCCTCTTTTTAAGGTTCCGGACTAACGATCGACATTGCACCTATGAACACCACGACTAGCCTGAAGATCACAAATTCTTTTTCATACTTTGGAACATCCTGTTGCGGCAAGATAAATGCCTGGTTGTTTTGTTTATTTTATCGTAACAACAATTAGCAGGCTTCATGAATAGCACACTAATATGTCATTACCTATTTTAATTCGTCAATATCACTTTTAATGCTTTTTCTCGTGCAGCATTTTCAAACGTATCATATGCCTCCATAACCTGGCTTAATTTGAAATGGTGCGTAATGAGTTTTTTAGGTTGTAATTTTTTAGATTGAACATTCCTGAATAACATGGGTGTTGTGATCGTATCTACAAGGCGTGTAGTGATGGTTATATTCTTTGACCAAAGCGTTTCCAGGTGCAACTCAACACTTTTTCCATGAACACCTATGTTGGCGATGTGGCCGCCTGCATTCACAATTGCTTCACACAATTCAAATGTGGCCGGTATACCAACGGCTTCAATGGCTACGTCAACGCCTTTGCCATTTGTGAGCTTCATCAGTTTTTCGATTGCTTTTCCGTCACTGCTATTAATGGTTTGAGTGGCTCCAAATGTTTTTGCAACATTCAGGCGGTTGTCATCCAGATCAATTACAATAATTTCCGCTGGTGTGTAAAACTGAGATGTTAATAATGTGGCCAATCCTACAGGCCCCGCACCTACAATAGCTATTGTATCACCGGGTTTCACCTGTCCATTCAAAACACCACATTCAAATCCTGTTGGTAAAATATCGCTCAGCATTACTAATGCTTCTTCATCTGCGCCGGTAGGAATGGGATAAAGACTGTTATCTGCATGGGGTATGCATACATATTCAGCCTGCGTGCCGTCAACGAGGTTGCCCAATATCCAACCTCCATCTGTGCAATGCGAATACATGCCTTTCTTACAATATTCGCATTTGCCGCAGGAGGTAATACAGGAGATGATGACATGATCGCCTTTTTTGAAATTACTCACTGAGGTTCCCACTTCTTCTATAATGCCAACACCCTCGTGACCAATGATCCGACCGTTAGTGACAGTCGGAACGTCGCCTTTCATAATATGCAGATCCGTTCCGCAGATTGTTGTTTTCAATATTTTCACGATGGCATCAGTTTGTTTCACCAGCACCGGTTTTGGTTTGTCTTCCCAGGCCTTTTCCCCGGGACCATGGTAAACTAATGCTTTCATTTTTTTATTTGAGTCCATTCCTTTTTGATTTTCACCGGAAGAATCCGTTTTCTTTGGTTTGACCGGAGTTGCTATCGTTGTCATTTTTTATTGATTTTATTTGTACCTGGGATTATTCTTTTCATTCACCTGTAAACTATTTGAAAAATATAAAACCACAGGTCTTAAAACTGCGGTTTTAGCAATGACAATTTCGGAATTAATTGACATGGGTATCATGGGAAAATTTAATTATCCTTTCCTCTTTAATATTAAACTTTCAAGCAGTTTCTGCTGGTTTTCTATGTCCTGCTGTCGATCCCTTTGATTGTTCTGATTATTAGATAAATCACTCTGGTATTTTTTTATTTTTTCTGCAAGATCTTTTTCATCGCTTTGAAGCGCTACTAATTTTTTCTGAGAATCATTCACTGTATTCTCCTGGGCTTTTATGCTTTGCTCAAGGTTATATGCTGTGGTTTTTTCAACAAAGCTGTTTAGAAACACCTGAGAGCTGTTCCAGAGGGTTGTATCTATTTGGGGAGAAGCAAAATTTCCGTTGCCCTTGCTTACAAGCATATAAAGTGTAGTATTATCTTTTTCTTCCTTGTTCTTTTGTATCACTTTAAAATACATGTCCAGTTTCTGAGCGCTTAAAGAAGGCAGCACCACATTGTTAAAAACATAAAAGCCATCTATTGTGTTCGTTTTCCAGAAGAGATGTCCGAGTGTTTTGGGGTCGTATCCTATTTGCTTTAGTTTTTCTAGTATAGTTCCTTCTACATCATTTGTCGTGTTAGGCAATTCAAGCACAAGAGCCGGTTGCATGGTTTTGTTGTATTCAATAGTTGTGACCGAGGATTGCGCTCGTGCCGTTATTATACTTGTAGCAAGTACAATGCTCAGCATATATTGTTTTTTCATTTCAATTTTTTATAAACCAAATAATAAAAAGTGGGAACGAAGAGGAGAAATTAAACCGTGAATTCAGGTGAAGTAAACTTATATGAGCACAAGGCTCATTATAACGCTTCGATAATTTTATGCTCTTCCTCTTTCGTTTTACCCCATTTAACCTGGAGCACCCCCGACATTTTCTCATTTTTACCCTCTTCGAATGTCAGGTCATTATTTGTCACTGTCGCAAACTTTTGTTTAAGTTTTCCTTCTTGCTCATTCCGGTTTTTTTTCATTTCCGACGTATTCACTTCATTGATTTTATGATGAGATAATCTTCGCTTTGCAAAGATGAGTCCTTTAATTAAGGAAAACATTACACAATCATGGAAAAGAGTTGTATCATTCACAGATTTCAGGGAAGCGATATGGCCGTAAAAAGTTTTAAGAGCAGAAATACCTCCTCTGTAGAAACAGGGGAGGTTTAACGATTGCTTGCCCTATGAAAAAAACTGCTGAAAATTATATAGATAATGAGACTTCCATAAGCATTTGTCGGCTCAGGTGATAAAAAGGAAACAGATTTACCGGTCTTTTTTTTGAGAAACTGATCAAATAAAAGATGATTAAGATCCTTTTTCAAATTTTCTTTTAAAATATTTTTTGCTCTTTCGCGGGAGACCACTTCGAGTACTCTAAATTCTTTTCCCTTTTCCTCGTTATAGTTGATAAAGAAGAACAGGAGTTCTTTCATAAAAGATTTTGGCAGATCACGGGTCGACTTAATGTGTTTATATACCCTGGAAATGCAGGGCACAAAAAAGAAACGGTCATTGCGTATCGTTTGATTTTTTTCTGCCTGTTCCGCCAGTAAAGCGCCAATGAGCCTGCACTCGATCCCGCAACCGGGAAATGTTCCGAACTCGGAAATGATGAGCGCATCAACAGGATCTCCATCTTCACCCTTTGTACCGGGAATAAATCCAAAGTCATAAGGGAAGCACATGCCCGCAGGTAATAACTTCTTCAGGAAAAAGCCTTTGCTTTCCTCATCGTAGGTATATTTCTCCCGGCTGTTTCTGGGCGTTTCGATCACTACATTGTATTTCGTCATACGATTTTTAGACATAGCTGCCAAACAAATGCCAATAGCAAAAAAAATAAAATTGGCCGGCTGATTGCATTACATCTTATTGCAAAACGGTGTACTGCACAAAGAAAGTCCCACAACCGCCTTTGCAACGGTTGGAAGAAATAAATATTTAAAGTTGTCCATCTCTTGAATCATTATAGTCAATACGTAGGCATTGCAGCAGGCATCCTGACGGGTGTATCACTGTTACCGCAGTTAATAAAGATCATCAAAGAAAAAAAAGCTAACAGTATTTCTTTTGTTATGCTTGCTGTCCTGTTGGCGGGGCTTTGTGTATGGATCGTATATGGCGTTCTGAAAAAAGACTACCCGATCATTGTCACAAATAGTTTTTCACTCCTTACGAACATTGTCATCGTGGTATTGACTGCAAAATATAAAGACCGGTCTTAAGGTATTATTTCTTTAATATCCTTTGTAATTGCCTTGCAGTTTTAAATCCACATTTAGATGCTATATATTCTATAGTGTATTCAGGATTATTAAGCATTGTATTTGCATACTCCTTTCGCAACAGCGTGAGGTATTCAAGAACAGTAGAACCTGTCTTTTCTTTAAACACCCTGCTAAGATTTCTTGGACTCATGCCAACAAGTGAGGCAAGCGACTCTATATCATTTTCTTTTGAAAGATTGTCAATCAGGAAATCCTGTACTTCATGTATTTGTGGGTTAATATGATTTCTGTAATCAAGGTAAATGCTTTGTTGGTTATGTTTACCACTTCGCCTGTGATAAACAACCAGGCCTCTTGCTACCTTATGAGTAAATGATGCCGATCATCTGGCGTCCTTAA
>Ga0207706_10001840_pt1 | contig 20804 bp, 20 predicted proteins | sample KBSC53metaG_FD_184318 | JGI IMG/M metagenome (GOLD analysis project Ga0207706, IMG submission 184318) | Corn rhizosphere microbial communities from Kellogg Biological Station, Michigan, USA - KBS C5-3 metaG (SPAdes) (version 2) | ecosystem: Host-associated > Plants > Roots > Rhizosphere > Soil ... | reverse complement strand
CGCGCCGATCCCGGTGAACACCGCAAAGCTGATCATCGCGGTGATCGCCACCCTGGCCTTACCGATCAGGAATGCGAAGAGGACGAATAGCGCCGGGGTGAGCTTGATCGCAGCGGCCAGGCCGATCAAGGTGCCCTGCGGGATTCGCCTCCGCTCCCCCGGTGCGTCAGGCAACAGGTCGGCGATCACCAAGGCCATCAGGATGGTGTTCACCTGGCCGTACCCGAGCGTGGTACGGATCGGCTCGACCGCCAGCAGCACCGCAATGCCGATGAGTCCAAGCTTCCAGCCACGCGGTGCTCCACAACGCTTCAAGACTGACTGCTGAGCCCAGACCAGGCCGCCAGTCCAGACCACCTGCCACAGCGCGTAGGGGCCAAAGGCCAGCGGCGTCATCAAGATCGCCGCGATCGGTGGATAGATGAAGTAGAGATTCCAGAACGGCGTGGTGGTTGCGAAGATGTCCTTGCCCGCCAACATGTCCTTGACGGCGTACACGTAGACCTGCAAGTCGATCGTCGACGGTTGCCAGGGAATCAACTTCCCGTACTGGATGATGAAAGGCAAGATCAACAGCGCAACTGCGAAGGGCGGCAGAAACTCCAAGGCGGCACGAGACAGCCGCCGGCTGATCGATAGCGATGTTGCCGGTGCCGAATGTGTCGGCAGGCTCACGCGCCCGCCTGAATCTGGCGATACACCGAGTCCAGTTCACCATCGGGCACAACACCGCTATTGACCAGCATGCGGAGACCAGGCTCGTCGGCGTAGCGCGGAACGACATGCACGTGCAGGTGGAACACTTCCTGACCAGCCGCCTGACCCGATGACGACAAAATGTTGATCCCGTCTGCCGCCAGCCGCCGCATGAGCAGCCGGGCGACGGCGTCCACAGCCGGCGCGATGTCGGGCAACGTAGCCGGGCCGGTCAGCATGTCGGGCACATGGCGTTTCGGAACCACCAAGCAGTGCCCGCGGTGCCAGGCACCTATGTCGAGAAAGGCGACAGCTTGTTCGTCATCGTAGATCTTTCGGGACGGCAGCTCCCCGGAAATGATCTTGCAGAAGATGCAATCAGGATCGATGCCTTGGGACTCAGGCGTCTCAAGGGGCGTCATGTGATGATGTTCTCCAGTTCCGTGCCAGCGGCGAAGCGACCCAGCTGGGCCGCGATGAGTCGGTCGGCGCGCGGGAAGAAGGCGGTGCTCGGCCCGCCGACGTGAGGTGAGATCAGCACACCCGGCGTACGCCATAGCGGATGCTCGGGTGGCAACGGCTCGGGATCGGTCACGTCGAGTGCCGCGCGAATCCGGCCAGTCGAGGTTTCGGCGAGCAATGCGTCGGTGTCGACCAGCTTGCCGCGCGCGACATTGACAAGCACCGCTCCATCGGGCAGCGCGGCGAGCTGGGGACCGGAGATCAAACCCTCGGTCTGCGGTGTGTGCGGCGCCACCAGGAAGACGACATCCGCATTGTGGAGCAGCTCCGGGAGGTCTTCGATGGCGTGCACCAGTACGGGCTCGGTACGCGGCCGCCGAGCGACCCTCATCACCGACGCGACCTCGAACCCAGCCAACCGGCGCTCGATGGCGGCGCCGATGTGACCGTAGCCGATGATCAACACTCGTTGATCGGCCAGTGAGATGCCGAGCTGGAAGTCCCAGATGCCGGCGAGCTGGTTACGCGCATAGTGATCAAGATGTCGTCCACTGGCAAGCGCCAGCGCAACCGCAAGTTCGGCAGTACTCGTGTCATGCACGCCGGCGGCATTGCACAAGATCACGCCATCCGGCACGTGCGGCAGGAAGTTCTCCACCCCTGCGGTCAGGGTCTGGATGACCTTCAGCTGCTTCATCTCGGCGACGCGGTCGAGAACCTCTTCGCCCTTGAGGTAGGGCAAGACATAGAATTCGACGTCAGCGATCGAATCCGGCCAGCTGTCACCGTCCGCGCGATAGACGTCTATGTCGATTCCTTCGGGAATTCCACCCAGTCGTTGCTCGGCCTCCTCGACGGTCGCGTAGGGCAGCCAAGCGAGTCTTCTTTGTCCAGGCACGGAGTTCAGTGTCTCGCCGTCGGTGCGAGTACGGGGCGGCGTACCGGAAAACCTGCGGCATCGAGTGCATCCTTGACCTCGGCGATTCGCAGCGTTCCGAAGTGGAAGACGGTCGCCGCCAGCACCGCATCGGCGCCCGCAGCGATCGCCGGGGGAAAATCTTCGGCACGACCCGCACCGCCGGAGGCGATCAATGGCACCTCGACCACCGCCCGCACGGCCCGAATCATCTCCAGGTCGAAGCCCGTGGTCGTGCCGTCGGCATCCATCGAATTCAACAAGATCTCGCCCACGCCCTGCTCTACTCCGCGCCGCGCCCATTCCACCGCATCCAGGCCGGCGGCGGTCCGCCCGCCGTGGGTTGTCACCTCGAAACCGGACGGTGCCCAGTCCGCGCGGCGCGCATCTACCGAGAGGACGAGCACCTGATTGCCGAATCGACGGGTGATCTCGCCGATCACCTCGGGACGTTTGATGGCACCCGTATTGATCGCCACTTTGTCGGCTCCGGCTCGCAAGAGCGTGTCGACATCATCGACGGATCCAACGCCGCCTCCGACAGTCAGCGGGATGAAGACGTTCTCGGCGGTTCGCCGTACGACGTCGAGCGTGGTTTCGCGGCCCTCGGCCGACGCCGAGATGTCGAGGAAAGTCAGCTCATCTGCCCCTTCGGCGTCATACCAGCCTGCAAGCTCGACCGGATCACCCGCATCGCGCAGCGCCACAAAGTTGACGCCTTTCACGACGCGGCCGCCGTGCACATCGAGGCACGGAATGACACGAACAGCGACCGTCACGACGAACAGCCTATTGATTGCGGATCGCGCGGTGGACCCGCCTACTTCGTCGTCGCTCGCAGACGATAAAGCGTGTCCGCTCTCTCCTCCTCAGCACGGCTGCGCCCGATCCGATTTTGATTGCTTCACTCGCTGCGCTCGCTCTGTCTGTTTGCTCGCCCCGCTCGCCAACTTCGATCCGGGGTTCGTCCTTGAGCCAGCCGTCATCCCATTACGCTGCGATCATGCCCCAGCTCGATGACAGTTTTCTTGCGCTGCCGCTGCAGGCGCTGACTGACGCGGCGCTCTCCAAGGCCAAGGACGTGGGCTGCAGCTATGCGGAGGTTCGCGTCGAGCGGATCCGCGCCGCGTATCGCAGCTTTCGTGATCACGCCATTGACACCACGGCCGACAACCAGGTGCTGGGTCTTTCGGTCCGCGTCGTACACAACGGTGTCTGGGGATTCGCCTCGGATATCACCTTGTCTCCCGATTCGGCGGCGCGGATGGCCGAGCGTGCGGTTGCGACTGCGAAGGTTTCCCGTCCGTTGACTCCCGCGTCAGTCGAGCTGGCCGATGAGGAGGTCTACAGCGATGCCGGTTGGGTGTCGGCGTACGAGGTGGATCCGTTCGACGTCGACGAAGCGACCAAGACGGGTCGGATGCTCGGACTGAACGAAGCGCTGCTCGCGGCGCCTGGTGTCACTCATGCCAATGCCACGCTCGGCTACGTCCACGAGAACAAGTACTTTGCGAACCTCCCCGGAACCAGTACCACCCAACAGCGCGTGCGGATCCAGGCCCAGCTGACCGCGGTCAGCGTTGGTGATCTCGGTTTCGCGACCATGCGCACCCTGGCCCCGCCGACCGGGCGGGGCTGGGAATTTCTCACCGGGACCGGCTGGGATTTCGATGCCGAGGTGGCCGAGATCCCGGAGTTGCTGGCTGCTCAGGTGGCCGCTCCTTCGGTGGAAGCCGGCCATTACGACCTGGTGATTCACCCCAGCAACCTGTTCCTCACAATTCATGAGTCGATCGGCCATGCAACTGAGCTGGATCGAGCACTGGGCTACGAAGCCGCGTACGCCGGCACCTCGTTTGCCACCTTCGACAAGCTGGGCACCTTGCAGTACGGCAGCGAGGTCATGAACGTCACTGGAGATCGACTAGTTGATCATGGTCTGGCAACGATCGGCTACGACGATGAAGGCGTCGGACAGCAGCGCTTCGACGTGATCGCGGACGGGATTCTGGTGGGATATCAGCTGAACCGTCAGATGGCCGCTGAGAAGGGCTTGGGTCGCTCCAACGGTTGCGCGTTCGCAGATTCGCCTGGCCACATCCCGATGCAACGGATGCCCAACGTCTCACTGCAGGCAGCGCCGGAGGGCCCCAGCACCGAGCAGCTGATCTCCGGTGTCGACAAGGGCATCTACATCGTGGGCGACAAGTCATGGTCGATCGACATGCAGCGCTACAACTTCCAGTTCACCGGGCAACGGTTCTTCAAGATCGATAAAGGCAGGCTCGCCGGCCAGCTGAAGGATGTCGCCTACCAAGCCACCACCACGGATTTCTGGCGGTCCATGGAGGCCGTCGGAAATCCAGACACCTACGTCCTGGGCGGCGCGTTCAACTGCGGCAAGGGACAGCCTGGCCAGATTGCGCCGGTGTCCCATGGCTGCCCGTCCGCGTTGTTCCGCAGCGTCAACGTGCTGAACACCCAGGCCGAAGGAGGCAGCTAGTGAGCATCGCGCCGCAGGATCTCGTGGAAGCGGCGCTGAGCGTCGCGACTCTGCCCTGTGTCAGCTCGGTACGTGACCGTACCGAGGCCAATCTCCGCTGGGCCAACAACGGCTTGATCACCAACGGCGAGATGCGCAGTAGGACGCTCACCGTGACCGCGACCGCTGACGTCGAGGGTGGGACAGCGGCCGGCACGGTTAGCCAAGAGATAGCCGATGTGGCGGAGGTAGCCGCCGTTGTGGCGGCGGCGGAAGGGCTGGCACGTACCGGACGGCCGGCCGAGGATGCCGCGCCGATGGTGCAGAACTACGCCCACAACGACGTCTGGACAGACCCACCGGAGACGACGAGCATCGAAGTACTCGACGATCTCGCCAAGGGACTCGGCGACGCATTCGAGCGGGCGGAAGCCGCGCGGCATCTGCTGTACGGCTTCGCCGAGCATGCTGTTGAGACCACCTACCTGGGCAGCAGCACCGGCCTGCGGCGACGCGGCGTACAGCCGACCGGTCGGCTCGAGCTCAATGCGAAGACGGCTGATCGTGAAGCATCGGCGTGGCTGGGACGGACCACCCGGGACTTTCTTGACGTCGATGTTGTCGAGGCCGTCGACGAACTCAGCACCCGACTGGGTTGGGCTTCGACCAAGATCGACCTGCCGCCGGGACGCTACGAGACGCTGCTGCCGCCGGGGGCCATCGCCGACTTGATGATCTACGCGTACTGGACGGCCAATGCGCGCGACGCGGAAGAGGGTCGCAACGTCTATGCCGCCGGAGACGGTGCGACCAAGATCGGGCAGCGGATTGCGGAACTCCCGATCACGCTTCGGTCGGATCCGCTGTATCCAGGCCTGGAAACGGTGCCGTTCGTCGACTTCACGTCCTCTCTCGATGACACGTCGTGGGCTTTCGACGGTGGTCTGCCGATCAAGGAGACCACCTGGATTGATCGTGGCGTGCTGCACGAACTCATCCGCAATCGCGGGCATGCCATCCGAACCGGCACCGAGCCGACCCCACCACCAGACAACTTGATCATGGACGGTGGCGGCACAGCCAGCCTGTCGGAGATGATTGCGGGCACCAAGCGCGGGCTCCTGCTGACGTGTCTGTGGTATATCCGCGAGGTCGATCCGGAGCGACTGTTACTGACGGGACTGACCCGCGATGGGGTCTATCTGATCGAAGACGGTGCCGTGGTCGGCGCGGTCAACAACTTCCGCTTCAACGAGTCGCCCGTCGAACTCTTGGGCCGGATCAGCGAGATCGGCGTGGCCGAGCTGACCTTGTGCCGAGAGTGGAACGACTACTTCAACCGTACGATCATGCCGACCATCAGAGTGCCCGACTTCAACATGTCGACCGTCAGTCAGGCTTCCTGACCACGAGTTAGGGGAGGTCGGCGCCGGTCAGGTCGTCGCCCTCGTCGGCGTCCACCTCTGGGGCGTAGCTGACCACGCCGCGCCGCATCGAGTGCACCAGTAGCCGAGCGGTGTCGCGAAGCTCACCCGGGCCGGCGGCATCGGCGATCTGTCCGGCGAAATCGGCAACCTGGCGGACCCAGCGCACGAAGTCTCCAGCAGTGAAGTCGTTATCGTGCAACACGATTGGGAGTGACCGGCCAGCCGCCCAGCCGTAGGCTGCCTCGCTGAAGCCGATATCGGGTTCGGGCCCCCGCTCCAGCCGGGCGTCCCGCTCCACCAGCGATACCTCGTGCCAGATCCGGCGTACCTCGATCATCGCGGCGTTGCTGCGCGCGTCGGGCATCCGCGGATGGCGCCCCGCCTCATCGCTGCGCCGCGCTTCGAAAACCAGCGATGCCAAGATTGCCGCCAGCTGCGGATGGGTCAGGCCAGCAAAGACCCCGACACGGATGCATTCGGCCGTCACCAGATCCAGTTCCGCGTAAATCCGCGCGAGCATCCTGCCGTGCTCGCTGACGTTCCGTCCACCATCCCCGGTCAAATAGCCGAGCGACTCCAGCACCAAGCAGATCTTGTCGAAGTGCTTGGCGATGGTATTGCTACGAGACTCCATCCGGGCGTGCAGCCGGGCGCTCTCCCGCTCCAGCCGCAGCGCCCGCTCGGCCCACCTGGCGTGCGCCTCCCGCTCCGGGCAGCTATGACACGGATGGTGCCGGACGGCTGTTCGTCGTTGCTCAATTTGTGACTGGATTTCCGGGTCGCCGCCCGGCTGACGACGCCGCTTGGCTTCAAGATCGACATCGTTGAGCCGGGCGCGTAGCGCGGCGGCCAGGTTACGCCGAGACGAGGCATCCTTCGGGTTGAAGTGCTTGCCGATCTTCATTCGGCCGGCGACCAGAGGTGCCGCGGGAAAGTCGGTGACCGACAGCCGCCGCACGTGGCGTTCCTCAGTCAGCACCAGGGGCCGCGGCGATTGATGATCATGACGAACGCCAGGATCGATGATCACCGCCCAGCCTTGGTTCTTGCCGCTGGGCACGTGGATGATGTCACCCGGCTTCAAGATCGACAGCGTGTGCAAGGCCTCGGCGCGCCGATCCGAGCGACGTTCCCGGGCTGACGTCGCCTCGAGTTCGGCGATCTCCGCCCGCAGCCGCGCGTACTCTCTGAAGTCACCGAGCTCGCACTCTGCCGCCGTCCAGTACGCCTCGATGTCTTCTTCGTTCTTGGCCAGGGTGCGCGCCACCCCGACCACCGAACGATCGGACTGGAACTGCGCGAAGGACTGCTCGAGCAGGGTACGTGCCCGCTCCCGCCCGACGCTGGCCACCAGATTGACGGCCATGTTGTAGGTCGGAGCAAAGGAAGACCGCAGCGGATAGGTACGCCGAGACGCGAGGCCAGCGACAGCACGAGGATCCAGGCCCGGCTGCCAGAGCACGACCGCGTGACCTTCCACATCGATGCCCCGCCGTCCCGCTCGGCCGGTCAGCTGCGTGTATTCGCCCGGCGTGACATCTGCATGGGTTTCGCCGTCGAACTTCACCAGCTTCTCCAGCACCACGGACCGAGCCGGCATATTGATGCCCAATGCCAATGTCTCGGTCGCGAAGACGACCTTGATCAAGCCCCGGACGAAGGCCTCTTCAACGCATTCCTTGAAGGTGGGCAACATGCCCGCGTGGTGCGCGGCCACTCCCCGGCTCAGGCCCTCGGCGAAGACGTCGTAGTCAAGCGCCCGCAGATCGCCGTCTGACAGTCCGACAACGTGCCGCTCCAGGATTGCCGCAATCTCCTGCTGTTCCACCCTGGTAGTGAGCCGGACCCCTGACTCGAGCAGTTGCCGCACGGCAGCATCGCAGCCAACCCGGGAGAAGATGAACACAATTGCCGGCAGCAGTGCCTCGTCGTCCAACAGCTCGACCAGCTCAGGCCGGCTCGGCGCGCGAAGCGAACGAGGCCCAGGACCTGAGCCGGCGGAGCGTGATCGGTGAGCGGCACCGCCATAAGCGCCGCTGCCATAGCTCACCGTCCGCCTGCCCCGACCCGTCCGGCCGCGCGGGCGCCGCGCATCGTCTCGGACCAGCCTGGACTCCTCATGCGCAATCTTGATCAACATCGGATTGACGTCTGACTTTCCTAAACCTGGCAGCTCACGAGCCGTGGGAGCCAGCTCAGCGAAGAGGTCGTGGAGCCGATGACGGACCAAGACGTGCTGGTACAGCGGCACCGGCCGCCGTTCGGAGACCACCACGGCCATCTCGCCGCGCACCTCGGACAACCACTCGCCAAACTCCTCTGCGTTGCTCACCGTCGCCGAGAGCGCGACCAGCTGAATGGCATCAGCCAGGCCGATGATCACCTCTTCCCACACTGCACCCCGAAAGCGGTCGGCCAGGTAGTGCACCTCATCCAGCACGACGTAGCCGAGATTGGTCAGCGTGGCCGACCTGGAATAGATCATGTTGCGCAGCACCTCGGTCGTCATCACCACAACGGGCGCCTCGGAATTGACCGACGTGTCCCCTGTTAGCAGCCCGACATTGCTGGTGCCATGCCGGCGCACCAGGTCGGCGTACTTCTGGTTCGACAAGGCCTTGATCGGTGTCGTGTAGAAGCACTTGCGGCCGGTGCGTAGCGCGAGGAAGACCGCAAACTCGCCGACGATGGTCTTTCCCGCCCCAGTAGGGGCCGCGACAAGCACACCCGAGCCGGCTTCTAGTTGGCCGCACGCTTCGCGCTGATAGTCGTCCAAAGCAAACGGGTAGCCGTCGGCGAAGGCCGCGAGCAGCGGTGAGCTTTGCCTGTGCCGGAACCGCGCGTACGCCTCGGCCGGGCTGAGGGTGTCGGCGTTGGGCGATTCAGAGCTGGGTGTCTCGGGATCGATCGAGGGGTCGGCCATGATGCGCCCAAGCTACCCAGGAACGAAGACAGGCAGCGCGCGTGGCACCGAGCAGACTTGTAACGGCGCCGCACCGAGCATCTCGCCGTCACCAAACCCAACCAACCCAGGACCCTCGACCGTTGCTTCGCGAACCCGAAGCTGCTCAACACAGGCGTCTCGAACGAACTTCCCCGAGTACATCTCTGGAAACAACCTCAGCAGCTTCAGTCGGCCGACGGGATGAATGATCGTGACGTCGAGCAGACCGTCGTACGGATCAGCCTGAGGACAGATCAGCATGCCACCGCCGTAGGAGCTGGTGTTGCCGATGGCCACCAACATGGCCGGCAACTCCCGGATCTGACCGTCCAGGGTGAGCCGGTAATGCAGCGGAGAGAACACCCGCAGCTCGGCCATCACGGCAAGCGCGTACCGCGTCGAACCGCGCGGCCAAGGCATCTGGTTGGCCCGACGATTCACCAGAGCGTCGAAACCGGTGGCAAGCACCGCCGCGACATAGGTCTCGGCCACTCGAGCAAGATCGATTGAGCGGCTGTGGCCCGCGGCGATGACCTCCGCCGCGGCCACAGCGTCCTTGGGCGGAAGGCCGATGCCGCGGCACAGGTCGTTCCCGGTCCCTGCGGGTATCAGGCCCAGCGTGGTACGGCTGCGTCCTTCCGTGTGCGCGGCAGCCGAGGTATTGACACCGAGATGCATCATGCCGTCGCCACCCATGACAGCGAGCACGTCGACGCCATCGACAATCGCCTGATGGGCCATCGACTTCGCTTCGGCGAAGTCACGACTCAGCAAGATCTCCAAGTTGGCGCCACCATCGCGTAAGGAGCCAGCGACATCCGGGAGGATTTCAAGCGCGCGACCTTTGCCGGCCGAGGGATTGACCAGCAGCCTGATCTGGCGAGTCACCGGGGCGGCTCGAGCTCGTCGTTCTCGCCTTCGGAGAGCTCACGCAGCGTCTTGTCGTCGGCAACACTCCGCCGGACCAGCCAATCGTCACCAGCAAGCGCAACGGCACGCTCCTTGCGGCGGTCGAGAATGTGCGCGATCACCTCTGCGGCAAGAAAGAGCACCGTCATGGGCAGCGCCAACGCAAGCATGGAGAACGGATCCGTCGACGGCGTGGCTACGGCGCCGAACACGAAAGTGCCGAAGATCACCAGACTGCGATACTTCGCGAGTTGCTTGGCCTTGATCACTCCGACAATGTTCAACATCAACACCACCAGAGGAATCAGGAAGGCGATACCGAAGACCAGCATGAGCCGCAGCAGGAAAGACAGATAGGCGTTGATGTCTTGCAGGTTGCTCACGCCGGACTGAGTGAAGCTGAGCAGCACCGTAATGGCTTTAGGCAAAACGATGTAGCCGACGACCACGCCTCCGACGAACATCGGAGTGGCGGCGCCAATGAAGATCAACGCCCACTTCTTCTCCTTCGCCAGCAGGCCGGGGACGATGAACGCCCACAGTTGGTAGAGCCAAAAAGGTGCGGTAATGAGGAGCCCGGCCAGTGCGGAGACCTTCAAGGCCAAGGTCAGGGGGGAGGTCAGGTTGATGTTCACCAGAAGCGTGGTGGCGTCTGGGTTCTTGGCCTTCAGGGCATCAATGGCCTGAAAGTATGGCCGCTGCAGGATGTCCATCAGGTCGTAGCGAAAAAACCAGGCAACGATCATGCCCACGATGATCGCGAGCGCCGACACGATCAGCCGGTACCGCAGTTCGCGCAGATGCTCGAAAAGGGTCATCGTGCCATCGGGTGGTACAGGCGGCGGCTTGAGCCACTTCAGACTGAAATGGATAGGCCGGCCCTTGATCGTCAAAGACACGGCGGCCTAGGCAGAGGCCTCAGGCGTCGCCGCGTCGGTCAGTGCCAGAGGGGTCCTGGTTGGCACGTGGCGGCTGCTGAAAGCTGGCGCCGTTCGGGGGTTGCGACGGGATGTTGGCCTGGGGCGGTTGCTGGTACTCAGTCGGAGCCGGCACATTCGAGCTCGGTGCCGGGTTGGGTGGCTGCGGCTGGCTCTCCTCAGACCGAAGACCCTTGGTCTCTTCCTTGAACTCCCTGAGCGCACGCCCGGTGCTCTTGCCCAAGCCGGCGAGCCGCGCCCCGCCGAACAACAACAGCACGACCGCCAAAATGATCAACAGCTCGGGGACGCCAAGGCCCAATACCAGCGGAGTCATCATTCCTCTTTTCCTGCACATTGTTGAGCCGGGGGACGGCCCCCTGCACCCCCCGAAGTGAGCGGTGCTTCGGTGTCATCCTACGTCGCGGATGCCTGATCAATTTTGTGAAGCGATGGTGCGATCACTGTGCCTATCAGGCTGGAAAGCTCGTTCTGGAACATTGATCTGACCGACCAGCCCCGCCAGCTCATCAGCCCGCACGGCGAGCATCTCGACTTCGCTGAAGAGATCGCTCGCCTTGTGCGCGAGCCACACCGCGTAACAGATGAGCATGATGGCACCCGCCAGCCCAATGCTCCCGAACACGATGACCCAGATCACTTCTGCACGATATCTCCCTCCGTACGCATTACGCGCTAGCTGGGGTTGACGTAACCTCGCGCAGCCCAGACGCGAGCTTGGATAGTGAACGGCCCAGAACCGAGCATGGCCAGGCAGCCAGCCCGTACGGCGGCCTGACGATCGAGGTCGATCGAGGTGAGGTAGGCACCTGCAGGGCCGACGCCGAGAGTAAACGGCTCCCACCACTCCACGAAGCTGTCGTGCTCGACGCGAACGGGAATCGCTTCCTCCACGACGTCTGTCAGGGCCGCCTCGCTCAACAACTCGGTGAGGTGCCCCTGATGTCCGCCGGCCAACCGGGACTCATCGGGCGCAGTCGGGTCGAGCTTTTGGACCGTATCCCAGAACGGCGCGAGTGGGGATTGTTTGCCCGCGTGATCCCACACGCATGCGGCAACCGTTCCTCCGTCGCGGGTGACACGCGCCATCTCGGCCAGTCCCTGTACGGGGTGTTCCATGAAGTGGACAACCAGTTGGGCGAGCGCAGCATCGAACTCGCCAGCGCTGAACGGCAGCCTCTCCGCAGCAGCGACCTGCACCTCTACACCTGGATGCCGCTCTGCAGCAGCGGCGACAAATTGCTCCGCCGGATCAACCGCAGCGACCAACGACGCTCCGAGGCGTTTGACGAGTTCGGTCGTCAGCGCACCAGGGCCGCAGCCGACGTCGAGTACGCGTTGGCCAGGTGAGACGTGGGCAAAGTCGACAAAGGAGGGCGCAAGGTGGACCGAGTATCGGCCCATGAAGAGGTCGTAGGCATCGGCTGTTGCAGCAAAGCGCATGAGGACGCTCCTCGGTCGTTGGCTAACGGGCGCCAGCAGCGGAGCCCAGCAGCACGGCGTATTGATCGAGGGCCTCGCGCGCTGCTTCGGCAGCTGAGTCCCCGGCGCCCTCCGGCGCGAGAACGCGCGCCCCGCCCTGCAGCCGCAACAGCAGGCCACGTAGCCACGCTGGATCTGTCACGTGCAGCGAAACGATCAGGCCACCGCCGGGCCGAGCAGAGACAGACTCGGTCGGGTAGTACTCCGCCACCCATGCAGCCCACGGCTGCAACTCGAGGGTCACCAGCGGCGCGTCCTTGAGGGCCTCCCACCAGCCGGTCGACAGATCCTTGAGCTTGACGTCGTGTGCTGCGACATCGACCGACGTCACCTCGACAGCGGCGATCCGATCAAGGCGAAAGGTGCGGAGGGCATTAGCGGAGTAGCACCAAGCCTCGAGGTAGCCGTACCCCTCCAAGACGAAGACTCGCAAGGGGTCGACCATGCGTCGGGTGGTCTCCGCCCGCGAGGCGACATCGTAGGTGAGGTCCAATCGCTTCCCGCGTTGCAGCCCGTCATTGACGCGAGCCTGGATATCGTCACGGGCGGCGGTGATTGCGACAGAGGCCTGGTCGGTGGCCGGCACGTTTCCGGCGACCGCCTCAAGCTTCTTCATCGCGCGGTCGACGGCGTCCCGCTTACCGGGTCCGGCAATTTCCCGCAGCGTACGCAGCGCCAGCACGAGTGCCAGCGCCTCGTCGGTCGAGAGCCGCAACGGCCGCGTGAGGTAATCGGCATTGCTGAGGTGGATCACACCCTCGCCGTCCACAGCGTCCATGTCGATCTCGATCAAGTCACCGGGAGTAAGCCCCGGCATGCCGCACATCCAGAGCACGCTCAGATCCTCCCGCAGAGTCTTGAGGCTGATTCCGAACGCCGCGGCGACATCGGTCATGGCGATACCGTCGTGTTCGCGGAGATAGGGCACCAGGCTGAGCAGCCGCCGCACTTGGGCTCGTGAGGTCACGCTGCACTCACCGATCCAGCGACGGCCGTGAGTCCGCGGACCACGAAATCGCGCAGCTCGGCTGGCTCCAGAACGACGACGTCGGATGCATGTTGGGTGATCTCCTCCGCAGCTGAGTGAAGATCACCGAACGCCACCGCGTACACCACAAAGCCTGCTGGAAGCTTGACATCCGTAGCCGCCGGCTCGCCGCGTCGAGCCAAGGCGGGCGCTTTGCCGGCGCGGATGGCCAGCAGCACGGTCTCGGTCGGCTCCCGAGGCACCAAGGCGCGAGCCAACGTACGCAGATCAAGATCAGCTGGTACCTGGTACGAGGCGGCCCGCGAAACCCTCTTGGGCAACGTGGTCATCCGGGACAGCTTGAACATCCTCGTCGCCGCGCGGTCGACGTCGCGGCCGATCACATACCAACGACCCTTGTACGAGGTGAGGCCCCAGGGCTCGAGAGTGCGCGGGCTTCCGTCGCGGTAGGTGAAGCTGACTCGGGCGCGGTCCAGCACCGCGTTCCACAGAGCGTCGAATCCGGGCTCGGAAGCCTGTACGGACGGCTCCAGGGAGGCAAGTTGCGATGTGTCCGGCTCTACCCCGGCCGCACGCAGCTTGGTAAGTGCGCTTCTGGTGGACTCGGCCACGCTCGCGTGCTGCCAGACTCGCGCTGCCACACCTACTACCGCGGCTTCCTCTGCGTCGAGATCGATCGCAGGCAGGGCGAATTCCGAGGACAGGATCCGGTAGCCAGGCTCGTCGTCGAAGAGGGGGTCGAAGCTGCCGACCTCGATGGGCACCCCGAGCGAGCGGAGTTCATCCTTGTCGCGCTCGAAGGTGCGCTCGAAGGCAGCGTCGCTGAGATGGTGGTAGCCCTCGACCGCCTCCCGGATCCGGCTTTTGGGAAGATAACGGCCTGACACCAGTAAGCAGATGGTGAGGTTGAGAATTCTCTCGGTCTTGCGGGGTGCCATGGCGTGCGATCACTTTCTCACCGGAGCATCGATGAGCACGGTACCAGCAGATGTTTGATATCCCGACGAGCTCAGCGAGCGCGGCGGCAGATGATCGCGCGCACCCGGCCGAAAGAGTCGGTGCGGGCCGTTACGCACCGAGCCCTACCGGCGACCTGCACCTGGGAAACCTCCGTACGGCGCTGCTTTCGTGGCTGTTTGCGCGATCGACGAGCCGTCGATTCCTGCTTCGTGTCGAGGATCTCGACGCGAGCCGAGTGCGGCCAGGTAACGCCGAGCAGCAGCTCTTCGACCTGACAGCACTGGGGATCACCTTCGACGGTGAACCAGTCGTGCAGTCGGGTCGCCTCGCCGCGTACGAGGAGGCACTGCGGAGCCTGGCCGAGGTGACCTACGAGTGCTTCTGCAGCCGACGGGAGATCGCCCAGGCGGCATCCGCACCACACGGGGACCTGCCGCGCTATCCCGGGACCTGCCGCAATCTGAGCGAGGCCGATCGTCGGATTCGGCGGCTGACGCGGCAGCCGGCGCTCCGGCTGAGAGCCGACGGGGCGTGGCAGACCATCCACGACGTATTGCATGGGGAGATCACGGCCGAGGTCGATGACGTCGTGCTGCGGCGAAATGACGGTGTTCCGGCCTACAACCTTGCTGTCGTCGTCGACGATGTCTTCTCGGGTATCGACCAGGTGGTGCGTGGCGAGGACCTGCTGCCCGCAGCAGCCACCCAGGCCTATCTCACCAAACTCCTCGGCCACCACTCGCCGAGCTACGCGCACGTGCCGCTAGCGGTCAACGTCGAGGGCCGACGACTGGCGAAACGCGACGGCGCGGTGACCTTGCCCGAGCTGGCTACCTACGGCATGACACCGAACGCCGTACTGAGTGTGATTGCGCAGTCACTCGAGCTAGCAGGGCCGGGCGAGCCGGTCTCCCTCGACGGAATGCTCCAGCGCTTCGCTCCTGGTCGGCTGCCCCGCGAGCCATGGGTGGTCGTTCCCTCCGGCGGTCTAAGGTCAGGCACGTGATCATTTGGGCCGATGGGACCGTTACGGGCCTGCGCGGCCGGTGGAAAGGAGCCGTGGAGCTGACTGTCGCACGGCGTGACACCGGTGCTGCCCCCTCCGAGGTGCCGGCTCTCGCCTACACCGATCTCATGGCGGTGCCAGCCGTCGGCGACCGCGTGCTGTTGAACGTCGCGGCGCTGGAACGCGGACTTGGCACCGGCGGGTACGCCTTGGTTATCGCCGTGCTGGACGCGGACGGCCGCGTCACTGCACAGCCGCCGCAGCCCAGCGGGCACCTGGTCAAGGCGCGTTATCTGCCGCTGCAAGCGATGGTCGCCGGAGCCGACGAGCAGGGCTCGGCGTTTCACGAACTGTTAGCCGACGCCGACTCCATCGACGCGATGCCGGTCGTAGTCGCCGACCTGCACTCAGCCCTGGCACCGATCCTGCTCGCGATCGAGTACGACCGTCCCGGCACTCGAGTCGTCTATGTGATGAGTGACCAAGGCGCCTTGCCGCTGGCCTTCTCGCGCTCCGTCGCTGATCTGCGGGCGGGTGGCCTGCTGGCGGGGACGGTGACCGTCGGTCAGGCGTTCGGCGGTGACCTGGAGGCAGTCACCCTGCATTCGGGCCTTCTTGCAGCCCGACTCGCGCTGGACGCGGACGTTGTCGTCGTGACCCAGGGCCCGGGGAACCTCGGTACGGGAACCCGCTGGGGATTCTCCGGTGTGAATGCCGGGGAGGCCATCAACGCCGCCGCCACATTGGGCGGCCGTCCTGTCGCCACCTTGCGCATCTCCGGAGCTGACCTACGCGAGCGACATCGTGGCGTCTCGCATCACAGCCTCACCGCGTACGGGCGAGTGGCAATGTATCCCGCCGATGTCGCTGTGCCGGATCTGACTGGTGGTGACCCGTCGCCTGCGATGGCTGAGCTAGCCCAGGCGGTTGCTGCCGGCGTAGCGGAGTTGTCGCGGCACCACCTGGTGATGGTCGAGCTGACCGGCTTGAGGACGGTTCTTGCTTCCTCGCCCATCCGGCTGTCCAGCATGGGCCGCAGCCTTGACGACGATCCCGGCTACTTTCTCGCCGCAGCCGCCGCGGGCCGGCACGCCGCCACCTTGCTCGATACCGCTACTGACTCTGCGCAAAGAGCAGATCGACCAAGATCACGAGGGTCTCGCCCGGCTTGAGCGACGGTGTCGCGTTGCCATCCGGATAGCCGTCGGCCGGCGGAATGACGAGCAACACTCGACTGCCGACCGTCTGGCCTTGAAGCCCTTTCACCATTCCGGGAAGTAAGCCGGAGAGCTCGGCGCTGGCTGGCTTGCCGCCGTACGACTCCTCCAGCACCTTGCCATCACTCCATCGCACCCAGACGTAATTGAACGTGATGACGTCATTGGCGCCGAGCTTCTTGCCCTTGCCCTTGATCAGCGGCTGGGCCTCGAGAGCCGTCGGCGGTTTGGTCTCCGGAATAGTGATCTCGGGTTTGCCAGCCTTGTCGGCAACGGTCGGAAGCCCCGCCTTGGGCTGCACCTTGGTGCCCTCGGGTGCGGAAAGCTGCACGTCGACCACATCGACGACGAAGATCAAGGTGTCACCAACCTTGATTCCGGCTTGCGGGCTGCCGCCTGCCGCGTCATAGCCGTCCTTGCCGGGCATCGCGATCAGCACGCGGCTACCCTGGCGCTGGCCTACCAGGCCCTTGCTGAAGCCGGGCACCACCTGCGCCAGGCTGAACGCGACCGGCTGTCCTCGCGTGAACGACTCATCGAACTTCTTGCCAGTTCGTCCATTGACTCCGTAGTAGTTGACCTCGACGCTCTGGCCTTCGCCGATCACTGGGCCTTTACCTGGCTCAAGGACCTTGGTTCGGGTCTGGTCGATCGCCCAGGGTGAATCGACCTTGACCTTCGGCTCCTTCCCGTAACTGCCCGTCACGCTGACCTTGTCGAAGTTGTTCGACGCCTTGATCGACTTGGGCTTCGGCGTCTTTGAGGCCGAGGCCGAAGGGGTGGCCGACGGCGCGGAGGGCGAGGCAGCAGGTGTGGAGGGCGATGCAGAAGCAGGTGTCTCCGCCGGCTTGTCCTTGGCGCATCCGAACAGCAACAGAACTGAGGAGGCGAGTCCAATTGCGACCGCGACCCTGAACGGAGAAGAAGGCACCGGAGAACCCTACAGGCTTACGCCATGTGCCAGATGTGAGTACTAGCCGCGCATCGAGGCGATGAGCCGCTCCACCCGATCATCGGTGGCGACGAACGGATCCTTGCAGAGCACCGTACGCTGCGCCTGGTCGTTGAGCTTCAGATGGACCCAGTCGACCGTGTAGTCGTGCCGGCCCTCCTGCGCTGCGCGAATGAAGTCGCCGCGAAGCTTCGCCCTGGTCGTCTGCGGCGGCACCGCCTTGGCCCGAAAAATTGCCGGGTCAGTGGTGACCCGCGTGGCCAGTCCGCGCTGCTCGAGCAGGGAGAACACCCCTCGCGATCGCCGGATGTCGTGATACGCCAGATCCAGCTGCGCGATCCGAGGGTCAGCGAAGCTGAGCTTGTGCTTGAACGCATACCGATCGAGCAGCTTGAGCTTGATGGCCCAGTCGATCTCGGTGTCGATCAAGGCGAGCTTGTCCTCGGCGACGGCCCGCAGCGTCCGCTCCCAGAGATCCAGCACGCGATCGACGACCCGGGTACCGAGACTCTCGCGGCGGACGAATTCTGACACCTTCTCGTAGTACTCGGTCTGCAGCTCCAACGCCGAGATCCGTCGGCCGTTCGAGAGCGCGACCTTTACCTGTCCGGACCGATCTCGGCTCATGTCACGGATAGCCCTGATGGGGTTCTCCAGGGTGTAGTCCCGCATCGGGACGCCGGCTTCGATCAGCCTCAGCACCAGCTCCGCACTGCCGACCTTCAACAGCGTGGTCGTCTCGCTCATGTTCGAGTCGCCGACAATGACGTGCAAACGTCGATAGCGCTCGGGATCGGCGTGCGGCTCGTCGCGGGTATTGATGATCGGCCGGCTCCGGGTAGTCGCCGACGACACGCTTTCCCAGATGTGCTCCGCGCGCTGGCTGACGCTGTACTCCGCCCCCCGGGCCGTGTGCAGCACCTTGCCGGCGCCGCATATGAGCTGCCGCGAGACGAGGAACGGCACCAACACATCAGTGATCTTGGAGAAGTCGCCGATCCGGGAGATGCAGTAGTTCTCGTGGCAGCCATAGGAGTTGCCGTGGCTATCGGTGTTGTTCTTGAACAGGTAGATGTCGCCGGTAATGCCCTCGCTCGCCAACCGGTGCTCGGCGTCGACGATCAGGTCCTCCAGGATGCGCTCCCCGGCCCGGTCGTGATTGATGAGCTGGACGAGATCGTCACATTCGGCTGTCGCGTACTCCGGATGCGAGCCCACATCGAGGTAGATCCGGGATCCGTTGCGGAGGAAGACGTTGCTACTACGCCCCCAGGTCACGACCCGGCGGAACAAGTAGCGCGCAACTTCGTCAGGAGTGAGTCGTCGCGTGCCGCCAGAGGTGCACGCGACGCCGTACTCCGTCTCAAGTCCGAAGATTCTGCGGTCCACTGCCCTCCTCTGCGTACCCGGCCAGTCCTTCCGCCCGTTCAGCCGCCGGTGAGGTCCAGTAACCCGCCAAGCTCCTCGCGGGTCAACTCCCGGTACTCCCCGAGCTTCAGGTTTCCGAGCCGGACCGGTCCGATTCCGATCCGCGACAGACGCCGGACCGGATGGCCAACTGCCTCCATCGTACGGCGCACGATGCGATTCCGACCCTCTTGCAATGTGATCTTGATAAGGGTACGCTCCGCCGCGCTGGACACGATCTTGACTGATGTGGGACGCACCAGCCCATCCTCGAGGGTGATGCCGTGCCGCAATCGCTGCAAGGTTGCCGCGTTCACCAATCCGGTTACTTCGGCGACATATGTTTTCGGCACCTGATACGAGGGATGGGCCAGCTTATTGGCCAACTCTCCATCGTTGGTCAAGATCAGCAAACCCTCACTATCGGCGTCACCCGGCCGACGTGAAACAGCCGCTCGTTCTTGACGAGCCGGCTGCCACCTTTCGCGATCACGTCGGCGACCGTACGACGGCCCTCGGGATCATCCATGGTGACAACGACGCCGCGGGGCTTGTTCATTGCGAGATAGAGATGCCGCCGCGGCGGCGGGATGCGTGCGCCGTCGACTCGAATCACGTCACGTTCTGGATCAACCCGGCGTCCTTGCTCGACCACGACTTCGGAATTCACCTCGACGCGACCCTCGCTGATCAGCGCTTCGCAAGCGCGACGAGACGCGATGCCGGCCTGGGCGAGGACCTTCTGCAGGCGTATGCCCTGAGCAGCCTCGCTCACTGAGGTGGCTCGTGGACCGGTTCAGAGTGCCGCGCCGCAGCTTCCGCCAGCTGGTTAAGCTCGGCCTCCAGTTCCTCCACCTCAGGCAGCTGCGGAGCTAGCGGCGGCAGATCATCCAGCGATTGCAGACCCATCCGTTCCAGGAAGTAGCTGGTGGTGGCGAATAACAGAGCACCAGACTCGGGATCGTGACCGGCCTCCTCGATCAAGCCACGGGCCAGCAGGGTTCTCATCACGCCATCCACATTGACGCCCCGAACCGCCGACACTCGGCCACGAGAGATCGGCTGGGTGTAGGCGACCACCGCCAGGGTCTCCAGGGCCGCCTGCGACAGCTTCGACTGCTGACCCTCGGTGACGTACCGAGTGATCAGGTCCGCATGCTCCTCGCGCGTGTAGTACCGCCAGCCACCAGCGACTTGCCGCAACTCGAAGCCACGGCCCGTCTCGTCGTAGAAGGCCACCAGTTCCGCCAAGGTCTCGGAGACGACAGACTCGGGCACCCCAACCGCTTGCGCCAGCTCAAAATCGCTCACCGGCTCGGCCGCGAGCAGCAACAGTGCTTCCAATCCCCCCGCCACATTCGCACAGTCGTCAGCGTCGGTGGTTGCCATAGCGACCTCAGAGGCTGACAAGTCGGGGTAGTCGTCGCTCATTGATCCATCTCGCGTGTGTCGTTGGTTTCGTCGAATTCATCGGAAATCATCCAGTCTTCGTCATCGCCGCCGGTCCAGCGAACCGTCAGCTCGCCGAGCGGAGTCAACTGTTGGAATGCCACCGCGCCGTCGCGGAACAACTCGAGCAGCGCCAGGAACCGAGCCACCGTGGTCAGCATGCTGGACGAGTCGCTGGTCAGCGCCCGAAATGTCATGGTGCCCTGTTGGCGTAACCGGTCGACGACAACCGTTGCCTGCTCACGAACGCTGACCGCCGGTGCATGCATGTGGGCCAGCGACAACACGCTCGCCTGCTTCGGTGTCATCGCTTTGGTTGCGAGCGTCGCAAAACGGGCCGGACTGATCGAGATCGTCACCTCAGGCAACAGCCGGGCGAAGCGCGGCTCGATCCCGACGTCACGGGGATATCGCCGGCCTTGCGCCTCTAGCGTTCCAGCGATGTAGCTGGCCACACGCTGAAACGCGCGGTATTGCAAGAGCCGCGCGAACAACAAATCTCGTGCCTCCAGCAACGCCAGATCCTCCGGATCTTCGACCTCGCCGGAGGGTATGAGGCGCGCGGCTTT
>Ga0207706_10001835_pt1 | contig 20834 bp, 20 predicted proteins | sample KBSC53metaG_FD_184318 | JGI IMG/M metagenome (GOLD analysis project Ga0207706, IMG submission 184318) | Corn rhizosphere microbial communities from Kellogg Biological Station, Michigan, USA - KBS C5-3 metaG (SPAdes) (version 2) | ecosystem: Host-associated > Plants > Roots > Rhizosphere > Soil ... | reverse complement strand
TGGAATGTATGTGGCCCTCCGCGAGAAGCCCTGGCTTAATCCTATCCAGGCCGCTGGACTGGCCGACAACAAACTCTACCAAGCAGCTGTTGCAGAACGAGTTGGTTTAAGGATTCCGCCCTTTTTGATCTCCAATGACAAGGCAGAGCTAGTTTCCTTTGCGTCGTCTCACGAGGACGTGGCTCTGAAGTTCATGTCTCAGGACATGTTCAGGGCGCCTAATGGCGAGTTCCAAGGTATTTACGTAAACAAGATTGGCGTGGAAGATCTTGCTCGATTTGGTGAAAGCGATGAGAATCCTGTAACTCTACAGAAGTATATTAAGAAATCGTTTGAAGTACGCTATACAGTAGTCGGCGATAAGCATTATGTATGCGCGATACATTCCCAAAAATCGGAGACGTCATCGACTGACTGGCGACGCTACGATTTGCCCAACACCCCTCACCATGCAATGGATCCGCCTGCACAGGTCAGGAAGCACGTTGTCCAACTGATGACCGAACTAGGCCTGATGTACGGCGCCATAGACTTTATCGTTGATGAGGCTGGCGATTGGTGGTTTCTTGAGGTCAACACCGCTGGCCAATGGCTGTGGATTGAAGACCTAACCGGGTTGCCAATATCTGAAGGAATCAGCAATCTTCTCGTTTCTTGGAATGGAGAGATGGCCGTATGAACGTCTTTGGTCTCAGATACCTAGAGTCGATGAGTTCGGATCGCGTCTTGGGCGTGCAGAACTGGGCATGGACCCCCGCAGGCGGCGACAGCCATCGGATTTACGCATCGGGCAATTCAACCCGCTCCAGAGAGTCCACCTACGCCGCGGAACGCGACAATCGTCAAGACGAAGATAGGCCAAACGAAGGTCTCGCGGCCTAAGTAGCAGTTGCTGCTTGCGACCGTCTTTCCTACCAAATTCACGCTCACACCTTCGAAGGAAGGTCGATTTTGTTCGCCTAGTCGTGCTCCCGCCCTCCCGAGCCGACGTATAACTCCGACCCAACCTCCCGAAACTTCTCGCTCATCTCCGCCATCCCGGCCTCCGCCTCCTGAGCCGCCACGAACGTCTCCACCTCGGCATTCTGCTTCGCCGCAAAATCCCGCACCTCTTGGGTGATCTTCATCGAGCAGAAGTGCGCGGTCTTGGCGCCTTCGGCGGGCAGGGTCTGGTCGTGGTATTGCTCGGCGGTGTCGGGGTCGAGTGAGGCAAAAAACCGGCGCCAGGGGAATTCGAAGCGGGCCTTGCTGAGCGCGTCGTCGCCCACCTTGCCGTTTCGCGCGAACGCCGGCGACGCATCGCCGATCACGCTGCCTTATCATCGGCCACAAAGCTCACCCGCAGCTTGGTCCCCGTCGCCGCGGCGAGCTTGTTCAGCGTCGTGGTCGAAGGCCGCGAGCGGCCGCTTTCGAGGCGGGCGATGGCGCTTTGGCTGGTGCCCATGCGCTCGGCCAGCTCCTCCTGGGTGAGGCCGGCGTGGGCGCGGGCGCCGATGACGGCGCTGGCCAGGGCGAATTCCTCCTCGAGCGCTTCGTATTCGCGAACGAATTCCGGATTCTTGAACCATTCCCTGGCGACTTCGCTTACCGGAATGAACTTCCTGCTCATTCGATCTCCTTCGCCCGCGCGTGTGCGAGCTTCAATTCCCGTGGCGGCGTCTTCTGCGTCTTCTTGACGAAGGTGCGCAGCACCACCACGCGTTTTCCGGCGGCCGTCACGTAGACCGACCGGGCGATACCATCGCGCCCCTTCAGCCGCATCTCCCAAAGCTTGCCCTCGAGATGTTTCACATAAGGCTCGCGCATCCGTTCGAGACCTTCGGCCTCGATCAGCTCAACGATCCGCAGGAAGCTGGCGCGGAGGCTCTCGGATAGAGCTTCCACCTCAGCCCTCGCGTCGTCGTTCAGGAACCCGACGGTCCAGTCAGACATATATCATTTTTGATATATAGTCAATGAACGCGGATTGCAGCGGTTCCAACTCAATCATGCTCGCGCCCACCCGCGCCCACATAAAGTTCTGACCCCACCTCTCGAAACTTCTCACTCATCTCCGCCATCCCGGCCTCAGCTTCCTCAGCCGCCACGAACGTCCCGACCTCCGCATTCTGCTTCGCCGCGAAGTCCCGCACCTCCTGCGTGATCTTCATCGAGCAGAACTTCGGCCCGCACATGCTGCAGAAGTGCGCGGTCTTGGCGCCTTCGGCCGGCAGGGTCTGGTCGTGGTATTGCTCGGCGGTGTCGGGGTCGAGGCTGAGGTTGAACTGGTCGCGCCAGCGGAAGTCGAAGCGGGCGCGGCTGAGCGCGTCGTCGCGGACCTTGGCGGCCGGGTGGCCCTTGGCGAGGTCCGCCGCGTGGGCGGCGAGCTTGTAGGTGACGACGCCGACCTTGACGTCGTCGCGGTCGGGCAGGCCGAGGTGCTCCTTGGGGGTGACGTAGCAGAGCATCGCCGTGCCGAACCAGCCGATCATGGCCGCGCCGATGCCGCTGGTGATGTGGTCGTAGCCCGGGGCGATGTCGGTGACGAGCGGCCCGAGGGTGTAGAACGGCGCCTCGCCGCAGGCGGCCAGCTGCTTGTCCATGTTGGCCTTGATCTTGTGCATCGGCACGTGGCCGGGGCCTTCGATCATCACCTGCACGTCTTGCGCCCAGGCGCGCTTGGTCAACTCGCCGAGGGTGTAGAGCTCGGCGAACTGGGCCTCGTCGTTGGCGTCGGCGATGCTGCCGGGGCGCAGGCCGTCACCCAGCGAATAGGCGATGTCGTAGGCCTTCATGATCTCGCTGATCTCGTCGAAGCGTTCGTAGAGGAACGATTCCTTGTGATGCGCGAGGCACCACTTGGCCATGATCGAGCCGCCGCGACTGACGATGCCGGTGACGCGTTTCGCGGTCATCGGGATGTACGGCAGGCGCACGCCGGCGTGGATGGTGAAGTAGTCGACGCCCTGCTCGGCCTGCTCGACCAGCGTGTCGCGGAAGATCTCCCAGGTGAGGTCTTCGGCCACGCCGCCGACCTTTTCGAGCGCCTGGTAGATCGGCACGGTGCCGATCGGCACGGGGCTGTTGCGGATGATCCATTCGCGGGTGTCGTGGATGTTGCGCCCCGTGGAAAGGTCCATCACCGTGTCGGCGCCCCAGCGGATCGCCCAGACCATCTTGTCGACCTCGGAGGCGACGTCGCTGGCGACGGCGGAGTTGCCGATATTGGCGTTGATCTTGACCAGGAAGTTGCGGCCGATCGCCATCGGCTCGGCTTCCGGGTGGTTGACGTTGGAGGGGATGATCGCGCGGCCGCGCGCCACTTCGTCGCGGACGAATTCGGGGGTGACGTAGTCGGGGATGGCGGCGCCCCAGTCCTCGCCGTCGCGCTCGTGGCGCAGAGCCTCGCGGCCGAGGTTTTCGCGGATCGCGACGTATTCCATCTCGGGGGTGATGATCCCGCGGCGGGCGTAGTGCATCTGGCTGAGGTTCGCGCCCGGCTTGGCGCGCAGGGGCCGGCGCAGCGCGGTCGGGAACGGCGGGACGCCGCCGCTGCGGTCGGGCCCGAGCTGGCCGTTGTCCTCGGGGCGAACGTCGCGGGGCGCGTATTCCTCGACGTCGCCGCGGGCGAACTGCCATTCGCGGCGCAGCGCCGGGAGCCCGGCCTGGATGTCGATCCGCGCGTCCGGGTCGGTGTAGGGGCCGGAGGTGTCGTAGACCCGCACCGGCGCCTCCCCGCTCCCCGGCTCAAGCGAAATCTCGCGCATCGCCACGCCGAGGGGCCCGACGTGGACCTTCTTCGATCCGCGGATCGGCCCGGTGGTGACGCCTATTTCGATGTGGCTGGGGATGTCGGCCATTGTGCTCTCCAAATTGCTTCGGAAGGAGAGCGGCGGCCGCTTCTCCCTCCCTACGCCGGTGTCAACCGGATCAGGTTCGGCGGGTCGAAGGCTGCTGCCTTCCTCTCAACCGCGCTGAGCGGTCCCCCGGGGAATGGAGCGACCCTAGGCGCAATGCGACGGGACTTAAAGGGCGGAATATAGCCTGCTAAGCGGCGCCAACCGGCGAGCTGGTGTTCAATTTGCGCGGCGAACGGCGGCGGTTCGATCCCGGCGAGCGCTGCGTTGGCGGCTTTCCTCGGACGCAAATGCGACGTCCGGCCGCCCATCCCGTCCACATATGTTAACCCCGGGAAACCAGCGCCTTGTTCCGCGTTTCGCGGCCAAAGGAGGGGCTCCATGCCGGCATCTGGCCGTGTATTCAACTGGTGACCGCGCTTCCGGAACACCTCATCGCGGCAAGGATTGTCGGATTGTGGCCCAACCAGCCGAACAAGAAGCCGAAGCGCGCCGCGCCTATCGCCACCAGCTGCGCCTAGTCGCGCGGTTGCTGCGCTGGACCGGCACGGCGCTGGTCATGCTTGGAGCCGTCGGCATTGCGCTGGGGCATGAAGGCGCGTGGTTCACAGCGCCATCATGGGTTTCGTTCGTGGTCGGCTGGGCCCTGATCCTGAGCGCGATCGTGCGCCGCGTCGACAATACGGGCGTCGAGCCCGAAGGGTAGCTCGCGAACTCACTTTCCAGATTGGAAAATCATCACTTGCCGAATCGGAAAGTCATGACTATTCGCTTTCCATCTTGGAAAGTGAAGGACTGGTTCGATGAGTAGAGAAACAATGTCACCTGCCGAGGCGCGCGCAGCGCTCGAGAGTATCGGCGCCACCCGTGCGCGGATCGCAGCAGTCGGCGTGTGCCCGCCCTGGCGTCACGCCGCGTTCGGCGCGGTGATGGGATTGCTGATCCTCGGCCTCGGCTTCCCCCTTGGGGTCCAGGTCGCCTGCCTATGCGTCGCGATGGGCCTGATGGTGGTGATCGTCGTTCACGATCGCCAGCGTTACGGCATGTTCATCAATGGCTATCGCAAAGGCGCTACGCGGCCGGTTACCGCTCTGCTGCTCGTCGCGATGATGGCGCTGATGTTCGTGCAGATCCGCCTGCGTGAGCAAGGTGCCGATGACTGGGCGCCGTTCGCGGTGGCGGGAGCCGCCTTTCTCGTCGCGGTTGCCGGCAGCGTGTTGTGGAGCCGAGCGTTCCGCCGCGAGATGGGACTATGATTCCGATCACGCTCGACGCTCAGCTCCACGCGCCGGCACGACTGCAGATCGCCACCGTGCTTGCCAACACCCAGAGCGCCGAGTTCTCCCGCCTACGCGAGATCACCGGGGTGAGCGATTCGGTGCTCTCGAAGCATCTCTCTGCGCTGGTCGAGGCGGGTTATGTCAGACTCACCAAGAGCGCGCTGGACGGCCGACAGCGGACCTGGGCCAGCTTTACCCGACCTGGACGCAAAGCCTTTGCCGCGCACATGCGGGGGCTGCAGGCGCTGGTCGCCAGCGCCGAGCAGGCGATTGCGGCGGAGTAGTCAGAACGTGAAACCGATGCCGAGCGCGGCGAGCCACTGGTTGGCGCTGCCGCGCACACTGGTGACCGGTGAGCGCCTGGCATCGCCGAGCATCCGCGAATAGCCGCCGACGGCCACCACCGCGAGGCCGCCGTTCGCGAGGTTGCCGTCGAGGTCGAAGCCTAGCAGGACATTGGCACCGGCCCGGGTGAAACCGCTGCCGGCGTCGAACACCGGCAAACCGCTGGCGAGCGAGCCCGCCGGAGTGATCGTGTAGTAATAGTCGGCAAACTTGCTGTCGGCGTATTCGGCGGACAGAGACAGCGAGGCGGCGATCCCACGGCTTAACGGAGTGAAGTAGGTTACCGCCGGATCGACGACCATACCCTTGTGCGCTCCCGCGACATCCCACAGCACGTCGGTGCCGAGCGTCAGGCTGTCGTAAGCGTTGAGCAAGTGCGGGATGGTCACGCCCGCGGTCGGGCCCAGTTCCACCGCGGTGTCGAGCTTGCCCAGGCTCCGCACTACCGGGTCCTTGATCCGGTGCGCACGGTCCAGCCGCACACGCCCCGCTACGCCCAGATTGAAGCCGAGCCCGTCGGCCGGGTCGGGGATGAAGTCCAGCGCCAGGCCGCCGCTGCGAGGGTCGATGGCGACGCCGTGGAACGATCCCTGGACCAGCGGTACGGGGTAGACGGTGTAATCGTCGGAACCAGCGTAGGTTGGGCCGTAGGCGGCCAGGGCGCCGACGCTGAGATAATCGCCGTCGAACACTGTCGGCTCGATGGCGGCGTCCTGGGCGGCGGCGGATGAAGCCAGCGCGAGCGCTCCCACGGCGATGGTGGCAATCCTCATGACAAACCCCTGTTTGGCCTCAACTTCAAACGAGAGGAGTTGCCGAGCGTTCCTACCCCGCCTGCCATTGCCGGATCGCCTCGATCGGCCAGAACAGCATCACCACATTGAGGATCAGGTTGTCGTGGATGACGTAGAGCGTGAGCAACTCGAAGGCGATCGCGAGGCCGAGGCTCACCCACCACGGCAGGCGCGAGGCAACGAGGAAGCCCAGGATCATGCAGCCGATGTCGCCCATCGAATTGAGCACGCTGTCGCCGGTGTAGCCGAAGCTGACGGTCACCGCCCGGTAGCGGTCGATCACCATCGGGGTGTTCTCGCTGATCTCCCATGCGGCCTCGACCAGCACCGCGATTGGCAGCGCGAAGCGCGCCGGCCGGCCGCCCAGCAGCCGCCATTTCGTCCACAGCAGCCAGGCGACGAAGTACATGATCAGGCCGTGGATGAAGTGGCTGAGCGAATACCAGTCGGTCAGCTGCTGCGAGTTCTCGGCCGACTGGACCACGCCGTGCCACAGCTTGACCGTGCCGCAAGTGCAGATCGGCACTCGCCCCATCGCCAGCAGGATCGCGGCGGCGGATACGATTACCGCGAAGGTGGCGAACACCGCGCGGCCGTTCGGCAGGAGGCTCGACCCGCGCGCGCTGCTCATCGCCTTGTTCCCTCCGCCATGCACGCTGGATGCAGCGACGATCCGCGATTGGCAAGCTGGCTCGGGATTGCACCCCCCGCCTCAGCCGTTAAGGCAGGCTGGGATGGGCGAACGCGATGGCGATAGAGCGGTTGTCGGCGGTGAGCTCGCCTCGCCGGAACCCGCGTTGCCGTGGCCGGAATGACTGCCGAAGGGAAGAGCGTCTGCGTGATCGGGGCCGGGTTCGGCGGCTTGGCGCTGGCCATCCGGTTGCAGTCCGCCGGGGTCGCGACCACCGTGATCGAAGCGCGCGACCAGCCGGGCGGGATGGCGTACCACTGGCGCACGGAGGGCTTCACTTTCGACGCCGGGCCGACCGCGATTACCGACCCTGCCTGCTTGCGCGAGCTGTGGGAGCTGACGGGGCATGACATCGCCGACGATGTCGAGCTGATGCCGGTCGATCCGTTCTACCGTCTTAACTGGTCCGACGGGAGTACATTCGATTTCTCTAACGATCCGCGCGCGCTGCGGGCGGAGATCGCCCGGCACGATCCGGCCGACCTCGGCGGCTACGAGCAGTTCCTCGCCTATTCCGTCGCGGTGCAACGTGAAGGCTACGACGCGAAGCGGTTCCTCAATTTGCGCAGCATGGTCGAGGCCGCCCCGGCCCTCATGAGACACGAGGCTTGGCGGTCGGTTTACGAGCTGGTCTCGAGACACGTCGCAAACGAGAAACTGCGCCAGGCGCTGAGCTTCCAGACTCTGCTGATCGGCGGCAACCCGCTCACCGCGAGCGCAGTTCGCGCGGCGGCCTTCCGCGTGGAGCAGCAAGGCGGCGTGTGGTGGGCGCGCGGCGGGACCAACCGTCTCGTCGCCGGGATGGTGCGCCAGTTCGAGCGGCTCGGCGGCACGCTGCGGCTGGACGATCCGGTGACGCGGGTCCACACCCTCGGCATCAAGGCCACCGAGATTGAGACGCGCGGCGGGTGGCGCGAACGATTCAACGCCGTCGCCAGCAACGCCGACGTGGTTCACACCTACCGCGACCTGCTCGGCAGCCCGCGCGGGCCGCAAATGGCTCGCAAGTTAGCCAGGAAGCGCTTCAGCCCGAGCGTGTTCGCGGTCCATTTCGGGATCGAGGGCACCTGGCCAGGCATCCCGCACCACACCGTGCTATTCGGCCCGCGCCACGAAGAGCTGCTCACCGACATCTTCGACCACGGCGTACTGCCGCGTGACATGATGATCTACCTGCACCACCCCACGGTAACCGACCCGAGCATGGCGCCGCAGGGCAGGAGCGCGTTCTCCGCGCTGGTGCCTGTGGCGCACCTCGGCAAGCTGGCGATCGATTGGGGACAGGTGGGGCCAGTGCTCGAGAAGCGTGTACTCGAGGAGGTCGCCCGGCGGCTGATACCCGACTTGCACGATCGCATCGTCACGAAATTCCACTACGCCCCTCGCGATTTCGCGCAGGACCTGAACGCCTACCTCGGCAGCGTCTTTTCGCTCGAGCCGATTCCGACCCAGAGCGCATATTTCCGGGCGCACAATCGCGACGCCGTGATCGACAACTTCTACCTCGTCGGCGCGGGAACCCATCCCGGCGCGGGGATTCCCGCAGTCGTCGCCAGCGCCAGGACAACCGCTGCACTCATGCTGGAGGATCTTTCCCGATGAACCGTCTCGCCGTCTATTGCGGCTCCGCCACACCCGAGGACCCGCGCTATGTCGATCTGGCGCGCGAGGTGGGGCGCACGCTGGCCGCGCGCGGAATCGGGGTGGTCTACGGCGGCGGCAAGCTGGGCCTGATGGGCGCGCTGGCCGACGGCACGCTCGGCGCCGGGGGTGAAGTGATCGGGGTGATACCCGAAGCGATGGTCAAGGCCGAAGTCGCCAACCTCGCCTGCACCGAGCTCCACATCGTCAAGACGATGCACGAGCGCAAGGCCGCCTTCACCGACCTGTCGGATGGTTTCCTCACCCTCCCCGGCGGCGTCGGCACGATGGACGAGCTGTGGGAAGCGGTCAGCTGGGCACAGCTGGGCTATCACGAGAAGCCGGTCGGGCTGCTCAACGCATTCGGGTTCTACGACGGGCTGATCGAATTCAATCGCCACATGGTTGCGGTCGGCTTCGTGCGGCCGGCGCACCAAGGCATCATCATCGCCGAAAACGGGCTTGATGCGTTGCTCGACAGGATGGCCGCCTATCGCCCGCATACCCCGATCTTCCGGATGAAAGCCGAGGAGCTTTGAAGCACCCGCGGCCCTTCCGCCCGCGCCCGCTCGCGCCGTCGCGCATCCTGCGCACGACGCCGCGGCAGGTCGGCGGCGGGCGCGAGCGCGAGGAGCTGGTGGAGTTCGCCCGCCAATCGATCCGCCGCGGCAGCAAGAGCGTCGCCCTCGCCAGCCGGCTGTTCGACAAACCAACCCGCGAGAAAGCCTGGCTGCTCTACGCCTGGTGCCGCCGGTGCGACGACCTGGCCGATGGACAGGATCACGGAGGCACGCTCAACCTCGACGAGGCCACCGCGCAGCGGCGGATCGAGGCGATCCGTGTGCTCACCCGGCGCGCGCTCGACGGACAGCCGACCGCCGAAGCGGCATTCGACGCGCTCGGCCAGGTGGCGCTCGAAGCCGGGCTGACGGAGGAGATGACCGACGACGTGATCGACGGCTTCGCGCTCGACGCCGAAGGCTGGAGGCCGCGCAGCGAAGGCGACCTGATGCGCTATGCCTTCCATGTCGCCGGCGCCGTGGGGGTGATGATGGCGCGGATCATGGGCGTGCCGGCCGACGACCATGAAAGGCTCGACCGGGCGTGCGACCTCGGCCTCGCCTTCCAGCTGACCAACATCGCCCGCGACTTATGCGAAGACGATGCTGCCGGGCGCTGCTACCTGCCGCAGGAATGGCTAGCCGAGGCCGATATCCCGCCGGGCGAGCATATGAAGCCGGAGTTCCGCGAACAGCTTGTCGCGCTGGTTTCGCGCCTGCTCGACCTCGCCGACGAGCACGAGGCGGCGGGGCGCTGGGGGGCGAACGCCCTGCCCTTCCGCCCGCGCTGGGCGGTGCTTGCGGCGGCGAACATTCACGGCGCGGTTCGACGCGAGCTGCGCGAGTTGGGCCCGCACGCCTGGGATCACCGCGTGCGCATCGGCTTCCTCGTCAAGCAGCGCCTGGTCTGGCGGGCCCTCCGCGAAGCGTTCAGGTCCGCGCCCGTGCCCGAGCCGATGCCGCGCTGGACCCGCGGCGAGCTGATGGCGATGGCGCGCATGGCTGGCCCGATCGCGCCGATGCCGCAGACGCCGCTTCCGGACGAGGTGGTGTGACGCCGTCACATCGGCTAACCGGTTTCGCATGATACGAAGCCTGCTCATCGCCAACCGCGGCGAAATCGCCTGCCGCGTGATCCGCACCGCGCGGGCGTTGGGGGTACGCACGGTGGCGGTCTATTCCGATGCCGATGCCAAGGCGCTGCACGTGCGCCAGGCCGACGAGGCGGTGCATATCGGCCCCTCACCGGCGGCCGAAAGCTACTTGCGCGGCGACAGGATTGTCGAAGCGGCGAAGGCCACCGGCGCGGAGGCGATCCACCCCGGCTACGGGTTCCTCAGCGAGAACGCCGAGTTCGCCCGCGCCGTGATCGCAGCCGGCCTGATCTGGGTCGGCCCCTCCCCCGAGAGCATCGAGGCGATGGGCCTGAAGGACGCCGCCAAGCAGCTGATGCGCGCCGCCGGGGTGCCGGTGACGCCGGGTTATGATGGCGAGGACCAGTCCTCTCAGACGCTGCAAAGGGAAGCCGATTCAATCGGTTATCCAGTCTTGATCAAAGCCGTTGCAGGTGGTGGCGGCAAGGGCATGAGGAAGGTCGACGACTCTGCCGATTTCCTCGCCGCGCTCGAATCCTGCAAACGTGAAGCTAAGTCGAGCTTTGCCAATGACGAGGTGCTGCTGGAGAAATGGATCGCCTCGCCGAGGCACATCGAAGTGCAGGTGTTCGGCGACAGCCACGGCAACGTCGTCCACCTGTTCGAGCGCGATTGCAGCCTCCAGCGGCGCCACCAGAAGGTGATCGAGGAAGCCCCCGCGCCGGGGATGGACGCGGCCACCCGCGAAGCGATCTGCGCCGCCGCCGTCCGCGCCGCGAAGGCGGTCGACTACGTCGGCGCCGGCACCATCGAGTTCATCGCCGACGCCAGCGAGGGCCTCAAGGCCGACCGCATATTCTTCATGGAAATGAACACCCGCCTCCAGGTCGAGCATCCGGTGACCGAAGAGATCACCGGCGTCGACCTCGTCGAATGGCAGCTGCGCGTGGCGAGCGGCGAGCCGCTTCCGTTGCAGCAGGATGAGCTGAGCATCAACGGTCACGCCATCGAGGCGCGGTTGTATGCTGAGGACCCGGCGAAGGGGTTTCTGCCTAGCACGGGGCGGTTGGAGCGGTTCCGAATTCCCGCTGTCGCCAGGCCGAGCCTGCGATCGGACAACACGACATACGAATATGAAGCCGATGTCCGAATCGAAGCCGGGATTCACGAAGGCGATGAAATTAGCCCATTCTACGATCCTATGATCGCGAAGGTTGTCGCACATGCCGATGATCGAGAGGAGGCGGCGTGTGCGCTGGCTCGGGTGCTTGGAGACATTGAAGTCTGGCCGGTGCAGACTAACGCTACCTTCCTGACATTGCTGGCACGAGACGTTCACTTTCTCGCCGGCAATATCGATACCGGGCTAATCGAGCGAAAGTCACAACTGCTGGCGATCGAGCTCAGACCGTCTCGCTGGATGCTCGACCAAGTGGCGGAAGCGCTCGCGGCACAGGCAGGAGGCCCTCGGGGATTGGAGGGATTTCGGCTAAATGCTCGTCCCGTGGACAGCGTTAGGATGCAGGACAGACAAGATGTCTACGAGGGATCACTTGCCGCGGACTTAACCCCGCGCCATCGACATGCGGTGGTTCTCTCCATTGGCAATGGCGCCGTCTATGCCACCGAATTAGGGGGAACCTGGCGTTTCAGCCCGGCCCGCACCGAAAGCATCACCGGCATGTCCTCCGACGGCGACATCCTCGCGCCGATGCCGGGCAAGGTGATCGCGGTCGATGTCGCCGAAGGCCAGGCGGTCGAAGCCGGCCAGCGCCTGATGGTGCTGGAGGCGATGAAGATGGAGCATGCGCTCACCGCGCCGTTCGCCGGGACCGTCGCCGAGCTGGCTGCGCGGATCGGGAGCCAGGTTCAGGTCGAGGCGCTGCTGGCGCGGGTGGTGAAAGCGGAGGGCTAATCCTCCCCGGGACGGGGAGGTGGCAGACGCCGCAGGCGGCTGACGGAGGGGGCTCTCCCCCAAGGCCGCGCTCGAGGCGAACCCCCTCCACCACCTTCGGTGGTCCCCCTCCCCGTCCCGGGGAGGATTGTTGGTAGCGCTACCTTTTGGACTTGTGCCCCGTCCCCGCCTGCGCCACTCTCCCCGCCGGGTTCAAGGGAGAGGCATTACATGGCCACGCTAGCCGCCGAGGAAGCGCCGCTGCGCACATCGCAAGTCAAGGTGATCGCGGCATCGTCGCTCGGCACGGTGTTCGAGTGGTACGATTTCTACCTCTACGGCCTCTTGGCGACGATCATCTCGGCGCAGTTCTTTTCCGGCGTCAACGACAGCACCGCCTTCATCCTCGCCCTCGCCGCGTTCGCCGCGGGCTTCGCGGTGCGCCCGTTCGGGGCGCTGGTATTCGGGCGGATCGGCGACCTCGTCGGGCGCAAGTACACCTTCCTGGTGACGATGGGGATCATGGGCGCCTCCACCTTCGCGGTCGGCCTGCTGCCGAGTTACAAAACCGCCGGGGTCGCCGCGCCGCTAATGCTGGTCGCCCTGCGCATGCTGCAGGGCCTCGCGCTCGGCGGGCAATACGGCGGCGCCGCAACTTACGTCGCCGAGCACGCGCCGGAGGGGAGGCGGGGCTTCTACACCAGCTTCATCCAGACCACCGCCACGCTCGGGCTCTTTGCCGCGCTGCTGATCGTCATCGGCACGCGCACCTGGCTCGGCGAGGAGGCGTTCGCGAGCTGGGGCTGGCGGCTGCCGTTCTTCGCTTCGGCGGCGCTGCTGTGCGTCTCGCTGTGGATCCGCCTGCAGCTCAACGAAAGCCCGGTCTACCAGCAGATGAAGGATGCCGGCGCGACGACCAAGGCGCCGCTGACCGAAGCCTTCGGCAATTGGCGCAACGCGCGGCTGGTGCTCGTCGCGCTGCTCGGCGCGGTCGCCGGGCAAGCGGTGGTCTGGTACACCGGGCAGTTCTACGCGCTGTTCTATCTCGAAAAGATCCTCAAGGTCGACGGCGCCACCGCCAACATCCTGATCGCCGTGGCGCTGGCAATCGGCACGCCGTTCTTCGTGGTGTTCGGCTGGCTCAGCGACCGGATCGGCCGCAAGCCGATCATCATGGCCGGCTGCGCGCTGGCGGCGGTGCTATATTTCCCGCTGTTCTCCGCGTTGACCGAAGCGGCGAACCCGGCGCTAGCCCACGCCGCTGCGCGCAATCCCGTCACGGTGATGGCCAGCCAGGGTGGGTGCTCAATCCAGTTCGACCCGATCGGCAAGAAGAGCTTCGACAAGAGTCCCTGCGACATCGCCATGGCAGCTTTGGCGAAGGCCGGCATTCCCTACCACACCGAAATCTACGGCAATGGGTTCATAACTATCGGCGAGCGGCGGATCGAAGTTCGCGACAAGGAGAGCTTCGCGGCGGAACTCGCTCCCGCGCTCGCCGAAGCGGGCTACCCCGCCAAGGCCGACCCGGCGCAGACCAACACCCCGTTGGTCATCGCCATCCTCACCACGCTCGTGTTGCTGGTGACCATGGTCTACGGGCCGATCGCGGCGCTGCTAGTCGAGCTGTTCCCCGCGCGCATCCGCTACACCGCGATGAGCCTGCCGTATCACATCGGCAACGGCTGGTTCGGCGGTTTCCTGCCGACCATCGCTTTCGCCACGGTGGCGGCGACGGGCAATATCTACGCCGGGCTGTGGTATCCGGTCGGCGTAGCAGTGCTGACGCTGGTGGTGGGGCTGCTGTGGCTGCCGGAAACGTTCCGCCGGCGGATCGACCACGCGGGCTAGGCCGGCTCCGCTTCGACTTGCGGCACGCCCGGCCCGCCGGGCTTGTTGAGCCGGCGGAAAAGCCGCCCGCGCTCGCTGAACAGCACGAGGGCGAGCGCCGTACTCGAGCCGATCAGCAGCGCGAAGGCGAACGGGCGCGCCGTGCCGTCATAGCTCTGGCCGATGACGATCCCGACGACCGCCGCACCGAACATGCGGAAAAACGTCTGCACGCTGCTCGCCGCACCGGCGATCTTGGCAAAGGGCTGCATCGCGATCGAGCTGAAGTTCGCGCCGAGGAAGCCGAGCAGCGCCAGGTTGGTCGCCATCAGCGGCAGGAACCAGGCGAGCTGGCCGTCGCGATGGATCGAGGCCCAGACTTGCGCCGCGCTCACGCCAATGAACACGATCACTCCGGTGTGCGACACGCGCCGCGCTCCGAAACGTTCGACGATGCGGGCGTTGACGATGTTGGAGACCGCCATCATCGCCGCCGTGCCGCCGAACACCAACGGGAACCAGCGGCCCGCACCGAAATGCTCGCCGATCAGCTGCTGGGCGCTGTTCACATAACCGAACACCGCGCCCATCAGCAGCGCCGAGCCGAGCACGTATCCGGCCGAGATGCGGTTGAACAGCGCGACGCGCATGTTGCCGGCGATCGCCCTGACGTCGATGCGCTGGCGGTAATCCGGGTGCAAAGTCTCGGGCAGGCGCAGCCAGGTCCATAGCGCGGCGAGGCCGGCGAGGCAGGCAAGCGCGACGAAGATCCACCGCCAGCCGGCGAACAGCAGCACCGCCTGGCCCAGGCTCGGCGCGATCACCGGCACGGTGATGAACACCGCCGAGACGCTGCTCATCGTCCGGGCCATCCTGTCGCCTTCGAACTGGTCGCGAACGATGGCGATCGGCGCGACCATCAGCCCAGCGCAAAACAGGCCCTGCAAGATGCGGGCGATCAGCAGGACGGCGAAGCTGTCGACAATGGCGACGATCAGCGAGAACAGTGCGTAAGCGGCGAGCGCGACCATGATCACCGGCTTGCGCCCGAAGCGGTCGGCGAAGGAGCCGGGCAGCAGGCAGCCCAAGCCGTTCGCCAGCAGGTATACCCCGACGATCAACTGGCGCTGGTTACCGGCTTCGGCGCCGAGCTCGCGGGCGATGGCGTCGAGCGCCGGGAGCATGCCGTCGATGCACAACGCGTTGAGGCTCATCAGCAGCGCGATCATCACGATCAGCTCGCGCTGACCGATCGAAATGAGGTGATGGGAGGCGGGGGCGGCAGACATGGGGCGCAAGGCCCTAGCGCCGTGTTGCAGTGCGGTATAGCCCTTTCATCATCCCGGACTTGATCCGACCGCGGGCCGTCAAATCCGGTTCATGGGCCGGCGATCCCCGCTTCCGCGGGGATGACGATGGTCTATTGTCGCCCCATGGAGGAGGAAGAGCCCGATCTCGGCCTGCGCAAGATCATCCATGTCGACATGGATGCCTTCTTCGCCAGCGTCGAGCAGCGCGACAATCCCGAGTTGCAAGGCAAGCCGGTGGCGGTCGGCGGCGGCGGCACCCGCGGAGTCGTCGCCGCCGCCAGCTACGAAGCGCGCCGGTTCGGCGTCCACTCGGCGATGCCCGGGGCGACCGCGCGGCGGCTTTGTCCCGACCTGATCTTCGTCCGCCACCGTTTCGAGGTCTATCACGAGGTCAGCCAGCAAATCCGCGCGATTTTCCGCCACTTCACCCCGCATGTCGAACCATTGAGCCTGGACGAAGCCTATCTCGACGTGACCGAGGACATCCGCGGGATCGGCAGCGCCACCCGCATCGCCGAGTTGATCCGCGCGCGCATTCGCGAGGAGACCCGGCTCACCGCCAGCGCGGGCGTGTCCTACAACAAGTTCCTCGCCAAGCTCGCCAGCGACCAGAACAAGCCCGACGGGCTGTGCGTGATCAAGCCGGGCCAGGGCGCGCAGTTCGTCGCCAAGCTGCCGGTGCGGCGCTTCCACGGCGTCGGCCCGCGCGGCGCGGAGAAAATGGCGAAACTCGGCATTGCCACCGGCGCCGACCTCGCCGCGAAAGACCTGGCCTGGCTGCGCGCCAACTTCGGCAGCTTCGCCGACTATCTCTACCGCGCCGCGCGCGCCATCGACCTCAGGCCGGTACGCGCCAATCGCATCCGCAAATCGCTCGGCGGTGAGCGCACCTATAATGAGGACATCTCGAGCGGTTCCGCGCTGCGCGCCGCGCTCGACGAAATTGTCGAGATCGTCTGGGAGCGCATCGCCGAGCATGACACGCGCGGCCGGACGGTGACGCTCAAGCTCAAGTTCACCGACTTTCAGTTGATGACCCGGGCGAAGTCTCTCCCGCACTCGATCGACAGCAAGCCCGAGTTCGCCCGGCTATCGCGGGAAATCCTCGACGAAGCCCTGCCGCTGCCGATGCCCGTGCGCCTGATGGGCCTGACGCTGTCGAACCTGGAAGGCGAGGAAGGCGACGAGCGACCGCCGGACACCGCCCAGCTGTCGCTGCTCTAGGGTCCAGGTCCTAGTCTTGTCCGAACGCCAGTTTCAGTCGGTGCCGCGCGAAGCTCACCAGATCGGCCGGAAAGTCCTCACGCGCGAACCAGCCGGTCTCGATCACCTCGCGCCCGTCGGCCCGCGGCTCGCCGGCGAAGCGCGCGGTGAACACGAATGCACGATGCGGAGCGCCGCATAGCGCTTCTTCGAACTCCGCCGCCAATTCGACGTGCTCGAGTTCGCAACCGAGTTCCTCGCGCATTTCGCGCCGCGCGCAGGCCGCCGGATCTTCCCCTCGTCCCAAGCCCCCGCCGGGGAGCGCCCACTGGCCCGAACCGTAGCTGTGCCGCACGAGAAATACCCGCCCGTCATCATCGACACCGATCACCGACACGCCGGCCGTCGGTCGCTTGACCATGCGGCGCCAATGCATGCGCTGCCGATGCGCGAACCGCAGCGCCGCGCGATGCCAGGAGGCCGGGATCAGGTGAAGCATGTCACCGGCTGTCGCGCCGCTGCGAGCAGGCGTGCGATCGGCAGGTCGTTCTCGCCGCGGGCCGCCGCCTCGAACAGCGCACGCTTCTCCGCCCCCCGGATGACGAACATGATTTCGTCGGCATCGAGCAGCGCCGGGATCGTCAGCGTGATGCGGTCGAACGGTGCCTCGGGCGGGAGCGGGTCCGGGGTGAGCCTGCGGACCTTCAGCGGGTCGTCGGGGCGCGGATCGGTGTTGGGGAACAGCGAAGCGATGTGCCCGTCCCCGCCCATCCCGAGCCAGGCGAGCGCGAAGTGCGGCACCTGCTCCATCACACTGAGCGCGACGACTTCGGCACCGACAGGCTCCAGCAGCGCCCGGATCTTGCCGGTGTTACTCGCCGGGTGATCCTCCGGCACCTCGCGGTCGTCGCCGGGCCACACCGTCAACCGGCGCCAGGCGAGCGGCATCGCCGCGACATTCTCGAGGATCGGAAACGGCGTCGAGCCGCCGGGGACCGTGATCGCGACCGGCGCCTCGCTCCCCGCCAGGGCAGCCGCGAGCCGGCCATGCAGCCATTCGGCCACCGCCGCGTCATCGGCGTGTTCGATGATTTCGAGCATAGGCCCCCAGCGTAGACGGCTGCGGTCCCGTTGTCAGCCGATCACTCCGCGCGCCGCCAGCACCACGGCGATCGCGGCCACGCCGAACACGGCCCCCACGCCCCGCCGAACGGTCCGAAGCGGCAGCCGCGAATCCCAATCGCGGCCGAGGGCCCATGCAGCGGTGAGGACCGCTCCGCTGCCCAACGCTCCACCCACTGCCGCGAACACAGGTGTCCCGGTCGCCACCGTCAGCGCCAGCACGAAGAACCGCGCGGCGTCGGTCAGTTGCCCGGCGAACAGAACCAGTGCGACGGCCCCGAGCGAGTGGGTCGGCTCGACCGGGACCGCGCGGTCGTGGGCGAACAGCAGCTCGAGCGCGGCCAGTGCCAGCGCCGCGGCGACGAACATCGCCTTCGCGGCCGGCGACATCCCGGGGGCCAGCAGTGTCCCGGCCCAGCCGGCGAGCGCCGAAGCAGCTATCGCGCCGAGCCACGCCGCTACGAGCAGGCCCGCGCGTCCCCCGAGCGCACCCCTCATCCGCCCGGTCAGCCGCGCCGCGCCACCGCCCAGCATCGCCAGCGCCGATGTCAACAGGGCAAGGAACAGCGCCGGCATGACGCCGATGTATCAGTTGTGGCCAGAATGTGGAGCGGGCGAAGGGAATCGAACCCTCGTCGTAAGCTTGGGAAGCTTCTGCTCTGCCATTGAGCTACGCCCGCATTTCAAAGACATAGCTGCGATCGCTGCCCATTTTTACAGGGCCTTTTACAGCTAGTTCGTTTGAAGGACGGCCATTCGCACACGTCACTGCAATGGGTCAACGTCGGATTGTCTGTCACAGGTTGAACCAGGCCGGACGACGCGTGAGCAGGATGCGGGGCTCGCTATTCCTCTAGCGGAACCGAATTCCTCCTCGGCCACCGCTTTCGAACCTTTCCCGAGGTTTTCGACTTAGCCTACGCGCGTTTTCAGGCTGCAGACTGGAGCGGGCTGGCACCCGAGATGCAGCCGCGCACCTGCGCGCTCGGTAGCGGAACGCCAAGCAGATGCCCCTGGGCGAAATGGCAACCCATTGCCCGCAGCAGTTCGAGCTGCTGTGCCGTTTCCACCCCCTCTGCGACCACCTCCAGGCCAAGGCTGCAGGAGAGGTGGATCACTCCCGCGACGAGAGCGGCAAGCTCTTCGTCTTTGGCAATCTGCTTGATGTATGACTGGTCGATCTTGATGAGATCGACCGGGAAGTCGCGCATATGCGACAGCGACGAGTGCCCGGTCCCGAAGTCGTCCAGCGAAACCGCCACGCCGGCCGACTTGATCGTGTCGAGCGCGCGCGCGACGTATTCCCGCCCGCGCTCGACAAACGCGTGCTCGGTTACTTCGACTTCGATGCAGTCGGGCGGCACCTGGTGCAGGTCGAGGATGCGCAGCAGCCGTTCGGCGTAATCGTCGCGCAGGAACTCGGCCGGGGCGGCGTTGATCGAGAGGCGTCCGAAGGGCAAACCAGCGTCGATCCAGGCCCTGGCATCGCGCGCGACCTGGCGCTGCATCTGCTCGGCAATCTTGGCCGCCAGCTCGTAGTCATTGAATGCTTCCGCGAGCGTGTCAGGCCGCTGGAGCGTGCCGTCGGGAGCGGTATAGCGAAGCAGCGCCTCGAACCCCGCGATGGTCCCGCTGCGGATCGCAACTTTCGGCTGATAGAAGGCAGTTATGCTGCCGTTGGCGATCGCTTCGCGGGCGCGATCCAACTGGAATGCCGCGGTCTTGACCTCGTCCAGCATGTATCTCTCGAAAAGCCGGAAGCCGCCGCGTCCGGACCGTTTCAAGGCATAAAGCGCCGCATCGGCCCGCTGGAGGAATTCGTCGGAATCCGCACCATCCCTGGGGCAGATCGCTCCTCCGATGCTCGTGCCAGGGCGAACGACGTGGCCACCGATATTCAGCGGGAGCTGAATTGCCGCCGCCACCTTTTGACCCACCGAAGCAAGGTCGGCCTCAGCCTGCAGATTCGGGAGGATGACCGCGAACTCTTCGCCGCCAATGCGCGCCACGAAGTCTTCCTGCCGAATCGATTGCTTCAAGCGCGCGGCGATGATCCGCAAGAGTTCGTCGCCCGCACCGTGGCCGAGCGTGTCGTTGAGATGCTTGAAGTAATCCATGTCGATGAGGAGGAGGCCGACGTCGGAAGCTCCCTCCGGGGCGCGGAACGTCAAGGTCTCCAGGCGGGCCTCGAACGCCCGCCGGTTCGGCAGGCGTGTCAGCGCATCGTGCTCGCTCGCCCACTTGAGCTGCTGCGATCTCTTACGTTCCTTGCGGATGCTGCTGCGCAGCGCCTGCTGCGCCACGACCCGGTCGTGGACATCGGTGCAGGTCCCGTACCATCCGGTGATCGCACCGGATTCGCCGCGCGAGGGCACCGCGTGCGCGAGCATCCAGCGATAGCTTCCCGCGCGCGACCGGACCCGCACCTCGATGTCGAACTCACCGCCGGAGCGGATGCCGCGCTTCCACTCGCCGATGGCGGCTCGCACGTCCTCCGGATGGATCAGGCGGCGCACGCCCAGGCTGCCGCGCGCACGGACGGGCACGCCGGTGAAATCCTCCCACCGCCGATTGAAGTAAGCCTGACCGGCGGGATCCAGCGACCAGACCATGTGCGGAATAGTATCGACGGTGGTCCGCATCGATCCGAGTAGACGGTTGCCCCACCGGGCAGCCTCCCGGCGGCGCTGGAGCAGTATCGAGCCGATCAACAGGAACCACGCGAGCGCAAGGCTTCCATACCACGTCTCGGCGCTCATCGTGCGGCCGTGGAAGGCGATGTTTTCGATGCGCAGCCGGTGGCGCCCCGGCGGAGCATCCGACGCGGTGAGAAGCTCCAGACTCGAGATGTTGCGGAATTCGGCCTTGGTCAGCTCGGTGGAAGGCTGGGCTGCGCTGTTCCTCCACCACTCGGCAACAGCCAGCTGATCGAAGACGACCTCGACCGTTTGCGCGCCCGATGAAATCGGGACGTTCACCTGCTCGGATTTATCGTCGCGGATGTAACGTTTGGGGCGGGCCTGGCGCTGGTGATTGCAGTGTCGGCTGAGGTGTCGAAGGCTGCGGATGCGAACTTTGTGGGACCGGGGGGATTGGTTGGGGTGGCCGTAGCAGGGGGTGTTGTATGGACCTTCGGGCCGTCGGCGATCATCGCTGCGATTGTTGCGGGAGTTGTTGCCGGCGCGGTGACGGATGCGCTGATCAAGCACCGACAAATCCGCCAGGACGAGTACG
>Ga0207706_10001833_pt1 | contig 20853 bp, 14 predicted proteins | sample KBSC53metaG_FD_184318 | JGI IMG/M metagenome (GOLD analysis project Ga0207706, IMG submission 184318) | Corn rhizosphere microbial communities from Kellogg Biological Station, Michigan, USA - KBS C5-3 metaG (SPAdes) (version 2) | ecosystem: Host-associated > Plants > Roots > Rhizosphere > Soil ... | reverse complement strand
AACTCTTCGCCCTTGATTACCGTCACCGGACTGACCGCCGTCAGGTCCGTGCGCGGGATGCGGGAACCCGTAACGATGATCGGCTGGGCCGGAACTGCCGCGTACGAACGGGAACCCGCGGTCAGTGCAACGCCGCACAGACAAACGCTCCAGTGAACGGCTGCTCGCAATCGCTGTCCCCCACGCGACGCTGGGGCCGAGCTCTTCGATAAACCCCGGCGAACCTCTTAGCGCATTCTGCCGCTTATCGCAGCAACGGCTCGCGGCGCCTCGGCCAGTGCTTCGGGCTGAACTTCTTTCGGCGGGGGAACGGCTGCTCGTGTCCGCGGGTTATCGGGGCATGCGTGCGCCGATGGGCATTTGTATCCTGTGCCTCGCCGCCTGCTCGTCGGGCCCGAGCGCCGATCTGCAGTACATCAAGCAGGCGCGGTCGATCGGGGCGGAGTGGGCGCTGATCAATGAGCAGGCCGAAACGCATCAGCTGACGGCGACCTACGTCGCTTCGATGCACCAGTGGCTGCACGACGGCCTGACCACGGCGGCGCAGTCGCTGAGCGAACCAGACTCCGCCTACGGCCACGAAATCCAGGCCCTGCTCGCCGAACCGGCGGACGCCGCGCCCGAGACGCTGCGCGGCCATGTGAACAAGCTCAAGCGGATCGAGGACCAGCTTGAATCCGCTTGAGCTGACGCTCGGGATCATGACCGCGGTCGGCGGCTTCGTCGACATTAGCGAGCTCGTCTTCGCGGCCAAGGCCGGCTCGACCTTCGGCTATGCCCTCATCTGGGTGTTCGCCTTCGCGACCATCGGGATCATCGTCTTCTCGGAAATGAGCGGGCGCGTCGCCGCCGTCGCCAAGCAGCCGGTGTTCAACCTGATGCGGCACCGGCTCGGGCTGAAGCTCGGGCTCGTCACGCTGATCGCCTCGGTGATCAGCAGCCTCATCACCTGCGCCGCCGAAGTCGGCGGGGTCGCGCTGATCCTCAATTATTTGACCGGCGCCCCCTATCTCATCCTCGCAGTCGGACTGACCGTCGCGCTGATCGCCTCGATCTGGGTCATCCCGTTCGAATGGATCGAGCGGAGCTACGGGCTGCTCGGCCTGTTCATGGTCGTGATCGCCGCCGCGCTGGTTGCGATCCACCCGCCGTGGCACCAGATCGCGAGCGGTTTCGTGCCGCAGGTGCCCAAGGGCCTCACCACCAAGGAGCTGCTGACCTTCGGCTATTTCGCAGTGGCGATCGTGAGCGCGGTGATGTTTCCGTACGAAGTCTATTTCTACTCGTCCGGAGGGATCGAGGAGGGGTGGAGCATCAAGGACCTCCTCACCAACCGTCTGACCAGCATCGTCGGCATGGGCCTGGGCTCGCTCCTCGCGATCTCGATCCTCGCCAGCTCGGCGCAGCTGTTCGGCCCGACCAACATCGACCCGGAAATACCCGGTACTGCTGCGCTCCAGGCTGCGATCCCATTCGGCAAATGGGGGCTGATCCTGGCGCTTCTCGGCATGTTCTTCGCGGTCGCCGGAGCGGCGGTCGAGACCTGCCTCGCCAATGCCTATTCGATCGCGCAATTCTTCGGCTGGAAGTGGGGCCGGCACAAAAAGCCGTGGGAGGCGCCGCGCTTCACCATCACCTGGATCGCTTTGTTCATCGCAGCGCTCGCGATCGTCCTTACCGGGGTGGACGTAATGACCCTGGTCGAGTTCGCGATCCTGTTCTCGATCCTCGTCCTGCCACTCACCTATCTGCCGCTGCTGCTCCTCGCCGGCGACCGCAAGTTCATGGGGCAGTACGCCAATGGCGCGATCGCCAAGGTCCTCGGCTGGTTCTATTTCGCAGTCGTCGGATGCGCCGCAATCGCCGCCCTGCCGCTCTATTTCCTGACGTCGGGAGGGAATGGATGAAACCCGACGGCCGGATCAAGCTGGTGAGCGAGCTGCTCGATCTCCCGCTGATCGACAGCGAAGGCCGATATTGCGGCGTGGTCGACGACGTCGAGCTCGATGGGGCCGCCGGGAAGACCTTGCGCCCGACGGCCTTGCTGGTCGGCCCCGGCGCTTATTCCGGCCGGATGCCGGGCTGGGTGATGGCGCTGGTCCGGCTGCTCGCCGGATCGCGGATCACTCGCGTGCCCTTCAGCAAGATCCGCACGATCGGCTCGGCGGTTGAGCTCGAGGTTCCGGGCGAAGCGGTCGGCCTCAACAAGAGCGAGGACCGCGCCGAGCGCTGGATCCCGCACAAGGGCGCGTTGTGATGCGGCTCTCCGACCTCCGCGACAAGCGCGTCCGCTCGCTCGATGGCGAGACCCTCGGTCGCGTCCACGAAGTCCATTGCGAGGGGCTGAAGGTCACCGCGCTGATGTGCGGCCCGGGCAGTTTCATCGAACGCCTGACCGCGCGACGGGCTGGCCGGCGGATCGCGTGGGACAAGGTCCGGCGGATCGATCGCGATGCGGTCGTGGTCGATGCGCAACCCGCACGGCGCAAATAGCGTTTGCACGCCATGACCCATCCGCCGCGCGAGCTTCTCTGGCCGAAATGGGCGAGCTGGGCGCTCGTAGCGGTTGTGCTCACGAGCCTGCTGACCATCGCGGCGACGATCAACGACATCTGGTAGGCGGCGCCGTTTAGTCCCGCGTGTAGAGAAAGGCGGTGATGTCGCGCGCATCGCGCTCGCCGACGTTGAGGTCGGGCATTGCCGTTCCGGGGCTGACCGCCTGCGGATCGCGAATCCAGCGCTGGAGGTTGTCGGGTGAGTTGCCGAGCCGACCGGCGACCATCTCCCGAACCGCGATGCCGTCGAGTGACGGTCCGACCATCCCGCTCGCCTTGCGCACGTGGGCGAGCCGGTGGCACGCGCCGCAGCCATATTGAATGAACATCGCTTCGCCGCGCACCGGGTCGCCGCCGGTTGCGGCCGCGGCGTGAGCGCGAAGATCGCGGCGGTCGTCAACGTCGTTGTAGATCGCTCCGGCGGCGACTGCGGCCAAAGCGATGCCGAGCATCGTCGCGTTAGTCGACCTAGCGGGCACGTACGGCATGGCCACCCTCGCTGCTCAGCCAACGGTAGAGGAGGCACAGCGCAGCAGCGCCGTGCACTACTCCGCCTGGGATCCACATGACGAGCCCGGCCAGTTGCTGGTCGGTCGTCGGGTCGAGCCCGATCCCCGACACGCCCATCGCCGCATAGGCCGAATACCAGGGGCTCTGCGACAGAGCCATCAACGCGCCCAATGCGCCTTCGATCAGCGACGTCAGGAACAGGCACGCGGCCGACAATGGGAAGCCGCCGCGGCGCGGGCGCAGCATCGCAGTCCAGAACAGCAGCGAAGCGACGATGAAGCTCAGGTGCTGGGCAACATGCCAGCCGCGGCTGTCGAGCGCGCGGTCGAACAAGGCCGGAGCGTGCCACGCCCACATGACTACTGCTTGAAGTATCGTCGCCGTGATCGGGTCGGTGAGTTGGCGCCACAGCGACGCGAGCGGCGCCTTCCAACTGCCGCCGAGCGCACCGCGCAGCGGCGCGGGCAGGCCCCAAGCGAGCGTCCCGCCGGCGCGCGAGGCGGCAAGCAGGAAGGTCGCGACGAGCATGATCAGCTCATGCTCGATCATGTGCAGCGTGAAGCTGCGCTCGCCCGCCTCGTGCAGCGGCGAGACCAGCGACAGCGCGAGCACTGCCCAGCCGCCGACGAACAGCCACGACGAGCGCCGCGGCACGTTCGACCGGCGCGCGAGCCGGTCCCGGCCGATCAGGAAGATCAGCAAGGTCACCGCCAGCGGGACTGTCACCCACGGGTCGAGCGTCCATCCCACCGGCCGGTGATGATCGCCATGCGCCGCCGCCGGCGACGCGGCTGCGAGCGGGCCGAGCGCGATTGCGAAACGCCTCATTGGAAGCATGGCGGGATCATCAAAGCGGCGATGACCGGAAGGATCATCGCGAGCACGAACAGCAGCGCCGAGCCGATCGACACGACGGCGACGACCTTGCGCGCCGGAGCTTCGGACTCGTCGCGGAACACGGTCCACGACGCGAACGCTCCGCCGAGCGTTACCAGGATGGCAATGGCCGATACCAGCAGCACCGGGCCGGGGCTGTTCGACAGGCAATGGTCGAATGTCCCGTCCGACCCGAATTGGTGCGCCACGCTCAGCGCCGCTACGCCGATTGCCAGGCCGGCCCATGGCAGCACCAGGTCAATAAACTGCTGCGACCGTTTCACCGGAACAGCCTCGGCACGATGTAGATCAGCGCATAGATCGGCAGCCACGAAAGCCACACGAAGCGCCAGTAGAGCGCATTCTCGTCGGTATCGACGAAGCGCCGCGGGGTCTCGCCGTGCGGCGTTCGCATCAGCGCCCAGAGCACGATCGTGTCGACCCAGTCGGTTCCGACGTGGAGCGTGTGCAACAGCAGCAGCGCCCACAGGATCGATCCGTAGGCGTTCGAATACCACAGCACGTGCAGCGAGTTGAACTCGAACCCGCGGATGACGAGCAGCACCCCGCCGACCGCGACCATCAGCGGCAGCAGCCGCCGGACTGCGCCGAGTTCCTGATTGTGCGCCGCGCGCTTGACCAGAGTGTTGGGAATCTCGCTCAGCAGCAGGATCACGGTGAACAGAGTCCCGGCGACCAGCCCCGGCGGATCGAGCGGCGCCGGAGCCCAGCTCTGCTCCTGGCTCATGAGGAAGAAATAGGCGGCAGCGACGAGGGCGAAGCCGGTTCCTTCGATCACCATGAACCCAACCACGCCCCACCAGGTCAGGCTGCGGTAGCTGTACGCGTGGTCGGGAAGCGAGCTCAGGTCCTCGGTGAAGGTCGGGCGCGGGATCATGTGATCTGCGGCTCCGCATTCGGGCCCGGGGTCTTCGGCCAGAACCAGGCGATCAGCGCGATTGCGACCGGCACCGCGCCGAACGCCACCGCCCACGGGCTGAACACCGAGGCGATGAACGTGATCGCAGTCGCGACCGCAGCGATGAACGGCCAGATGCTTGGGCATGCGCTCGGCTCGCGCAGGTCCGGCGCGGCCGAGATGACGGTGGTGAGGAGGAGCTCGCGGTCGTCGACCCGCAGCCCGTGAACCACTCCGAAACGGTCTTCGGCATCCCACAGCGGGGTGCGGCTTTCGACGGCCGGGATGTGCGCGAAATTGTACCACGCCGGGGGCGACGCCGCGGCCCATTCGAGGCCCGGCGCATCCCACGGGTTCGGCCCCGCCTCGGCGCCGACCGCGAACGACTTGACCATGTTGACGACGAACAGCAGTACACCGACCGCGACCACAGCCGAGCCGATGCTCGACAGCATGTTCGGCAACTCGAGCCCCATTCCGGCGGGGTAGGTATAGACCCGCCGCGGCATGCCGAGCAGCCCCGCGATGTGCATCGGGAAGAAGGCCAGCTGGAAGCCGAGGAACACCGTCCAGAAGCTGACCTTGCCAAGCCCTTCCGACATCATCCGCCCGGTGAACTTGGGGTACCAGTAAGTGATCGCGCCGAGCAGCGGGAACACGCTGCCGCCGATCAGCACGTAGTGGAAATGCGCGACGATGAAGTAGGTATCGTGCAGTTGCAGGTCGAGCGGGACCGCGGCGATGATCACACCGGTAAGCCCGCCGATGACGAAGGTGACGATGAAGCCGACGATGTACAGCATCGGCACGCGCAACCGCGGCCGGCCGTCCCACATCGTCGCGATCCAGCAGAAAATCTGGAGCCCCGTGGGGATCGACACGGCCATGCTCGCCGCAGTGTAGAAGCTGTAGCCGACCCGCGGCAGGCCGGTCGCGAACATGTGGTGGACCCACAGGCCGAACGCGAGGATCCCGGTCGCGACCAGCGACAGGACGACGATCGGGTAACCGAAGATCGACCGGCGCGAGAAGGTCGCGACGATCTCGCTGACGAAGCCCGTTGCGGGCAGGAAGATGATGTACACCTCCGGGTGGCCGAAGAACCAGAACAGGTGCTGGAACAGCAAAGGATCACCGTGCTCGGCCGGGTTGAAGAAGTGCGTCCCGACCAGGCGGTCGGACAACAGCAGGCCCGAGACCAGCGCCACCGACGGCATCGAGAAGATCACCATCAGCGACGTGACCAGGGTCGCCCAGACGAAGATCGGCATTCGCGCCAGGGTCATCCCCGGCGCTCGCTGCTTGAGGATGGTCGCGACCAGCGTCACCGCGACCGCGAGCGCCGCGACCTCGGTGAAGGTGACGGTCTGCGCCCAGACATCGGCGCGCTTGCCGATGCCATATTGCGGGCCGGCCAGCGGGACGTAGGAAAACCAGCCGTTGTCCGGCCCGAAGCGCAGGAAGTGCGCGCCCCACAGGAACAGCCCGCCGAACAGATACATGTAATAGCTGAAGGCGGTGAGCCGCGGGAACGCCATCGCCCGCGTTCCGACCATGATCGGGGTGAGATAGATCTGCACGCCCTGCATCACCGGCACCGCGAACAGGAACATCATCGTCGTCCCGTGCATGGTGAAGGTCTCGTTGAAGAGGCCTGGCCCCATCAGGTCGTTGTCGGGGAACATCAGCTGCAGCCGCATGTGCAGCGCCATCAGCCCGCCGAGCGCGAGGAAGGCGAGCGCGGTGATGATGTAGCGCCGCCCGATCTCCTTGTGGTCGACCGATCCGAGCCAGCCGATCAGTCCCTTCGGCCGTGCCCAGGTCGCATGCAGTCGCGCCTCCAGCTCGGCGCCGGTGAGGTCCGGCCCGTCGCGCAACACGCGTTCCTTCTTCGGCGGCGGGCGCTTGGCCGGCGGGCTCATTTCAGCCGCTCCAGATAGGCGACGACGGCATGCAGGTCGTTCGCGCCAAGGCCGATCGTCGGCATCCGGTTTCCCGGCTTCTGCGCCTGCGGATCGGCGACCCAGCCGTAGAGGTTGCCGCGGCTCATCGGCAGGGCGCCCGCGCCGATCGTTCGCCGGCTCGCGACGTGGGTGAGGTCGGGCCCGAACGTCCCGCCCGCCGGAGTGCCCGAGATGTTGTGGCAGCTGCTGCACTCGTGGCTGGTGAAATAGCGGTAGCCGGCAACCTCGAGCGGGGTCGCCGGCGCAGCGGCGGGCTGGCGCTGCTGGTCCATCCACCGCGCGAAGTCGGCCTTGCTCTCGACCGTCACGACCAGCGCCATGTTGGCGTGCTGCGTCCCGCAGAATTCGGCGCACTGGCCGCGGTACAGGCCGGTTTTGGTCGGGAGCAGCTGGATGTCCGTGGTGCGCCCGGGAATGAGGTCCTGCTTGCCGGCGAGGTTCGGCACCCAGAAGCTGTGGATGACGTCGGTCGATTCGAGCTGGACCTCGGCCTCGACTCCGACCGGCAAGTGCAGCTCGTTCGCGGTGTGGACCATCTGCGACACGTCGGGCGTAGTGTAGATGACGTCCCACCACCATTGGTTGGCGATGACCTTGACCGACAGCTGCGGGTGGCGCGCCCGCGCCGCAGCGGCGCGGTCGGTGAGAAAACTGGCGATGGTGAGCGCGACCAGCCCGACCGCGATCAGCATCGCCCACGCCACCAGCGAAGAGCGGACCAGCGGTGAGCTTTCGTCATGCGCCTTGGTCTCGACCGTCAGTTCGCGCCGCCGGCGCAGCAGCGCGCCGGCCAGCGCCGCGAGGACAAGTACGTACATGACGACGCAGACGATCATGAAGATCGTGAACAGCCGGATGAAGTCGGCGTCGTCCGCGCCGTCGCCGCCAAGGCTGGTCTGAAATCCCGAGCATGCGGCGAGGCCGGGCGCGATCAGGCCGGCCGCTAGCCACCGCCGGCTCATTGCTGGGCCGAATCCGCCGGCTTGACCGGCTCCCGCTTGGTCTGGGTCTGAGGCGGCGTCGTGCTGAGCGCATCGGGCCGCGAGCTGACCGCGTCCTTGGGCGCCTGGCCCGACAAGCTGCGGACGTAGGCGGCGAGCTGCCAGATCTGCTGGTTGGTCAATTTGTCGCGCCACGACGGCATGCCGTTGGGCCGGCCTTCGGCGATGGTCGCTGCGATCTGGTCGATCCGCCCGCCGTAGCGCCACCGATCGTCCATCAGCGCCGGCCCCATTCCGCCGCCGCCGTTGGCATGGCAGCCGACGCAGTTCATCACGTTGAACAGCTGCTGGCCCTGCGCGATCGCATAGGCATTGCGTTCGTACGCCGCGGCGCGCGGATCGAGCGGGCGGATCGGTGCGCCGCCAGGGAAGACCGTGTCGGGGCTCGGTCCGGGCGCACTTTCGCCGAGCGGCTTGCCGCGCGCATCCCGCGCGTCGCGGTCGCAGCCCGCGAGCAGCGCAATAGCGCCGAGCGCTGCGAGCCTAATGCGGAAGCGCGAAGACATAGACCATTCCGCCCGCCGAAACGCGCTTCGGCAGGTCCTTCACCGCATTGTTGAAACCGAGCGCGCCCGACGGATCGCGCGAGTCGAGGTCGGCCGAGACGATCGCCCCCGCCCATCCGCCGATGCCCGAGGGAACCGCGATATATTGGTGCCCGTCGGGCCCGCGATAGCTGATCGGCTGGCCGATGATCCCGCTGCCGGTCTTGAACTGCCACAGCAGCTTGCCGGTGCGCGCGTCGACGGCTTTGAACCAGCCGTCCATCGTTCCGTAGAACACAATTCCACCGGCCGTCGCGAGCGCGGGGCTCCACAGCGGCAGGTCCTCCTTGATCTCGAACACCTTGCGCTGCGCGACCGGGTCCCAGGCGGTGAACACGCCGCGGTTGCCGCCCGGCCCCGCGTACATCTTGACCGTCGCTCCGACGAACGGCGTTCCGGCAATGTAGTTGGCGTTGTTGACGCCCATGTCCTGGCACAGGTTGATGTGCGGGATGTAGATGAGGCCGGTGACCGGGCTGAACGCCGACGGGTTCCAGTCCTTGGCGCCGGGCGAGGCGGGGCAGATGTTGCGCACCGGCCGGCCCGGGACCGGCTCCAGACCGGGCACCGGGATCAGCCGACCGGTCTTCAGGTCCACGCCCTTGTACACGTTGACGTAGCCGTAAGGCCTGGCCGACAGCACCCGCCCGGTGCGGCGATCCTGGACGTAGAAGAAGCCGTTGCGGCTCGGCCGGATCAGCGCCGGGATGCGCTGCCCGTTGGGGAGCGGATAGTCGACCAGCACGATCTCGTTGATGTCGTCATGGTCGTAGAGGTCGTGGGGCGTGCTCTGGTAGAACCAGCGCGCCTGACCGGTATCGATGTCGCGCGCGAACACGCCAGCGGTCCACTTGTTGTCGCCGGGCCGCTGCTCCTGGTTCCACGGGCCTGGGTTGGACGTGCCGTAATAGATGGTCCGCGTTGCGGGGTCGTAGCTGACCCAACCCCAGACGGAACCGCCACCGATCTTCCAATAGCCCGGCGGCCACGTCTTGACCCCGAGATCGCGGCCTTGGTCCATCGGATAGGGCGCCTTGTAGCCCGGACCGATCAGCGCGTCCTTGTCGGGCCCGGTGCTGTAAGCCTTCCACAGGATCTTGCCGCTGGCCACGTCGAGCGCTGCAAGCCAGCCGCGGACGCCCATCTCGCCGCCCGAATTGCCGACCAGCACTTTGCCCGCGGCGACCAGCGGCGCCATCGTGATTGTCTCGCCCTTCTGGATGTCGGCGAGCTTGGTCCGCCACACTTCCTTCCCGCTCGCGGCGTCGACCGCGACGGTGTTGCCGTCGAGCAAGTTGAGGAACAGCCGCCCGTCCGAATAGACCGCGCCGCGGTTCACCGGGCCGCAACAGGCGACGCCCTTGGCCGCAGCCGCGGGGTTGGGCTTATAAACCCACTTGGTCGGCGCTCCGGGCTTGGTGAGGTCGAGCGCAAGCACGTTGTTGGGCCACGGCGTGACTACGTACATGGTATTGTCGACGACCAGCGGCGGCGCCTCGAAGCCCTCGGTGGTGCCGGTCGACACGGTGAAGCTGACTGCGAGCTTCGCGACGTTCGCGGGATTGATCTCGTTCAGTCCGCTGAACCGCGTCGCCGCATAATCCTTGGCCGGCATGGTCCAATTGCCGTCGTCGGGCGGGGACGCCGCTGCCGCCGGAATCGCCTTGGCCGAACCGGCGGACGCATATTGCTGGGTAGCCTTGGGGCCGGGCCGCAGGCTGTCCCACACCAGCGCTGCGACGATGACGGCCACGATCACAACCGCAACCACAGCGACAACCCAACGCCGCATCGCTTCTCCCTGAACGCCAGCCGCTGAAGGCGGAACTCGGAACCACTGCGGGAGCAACAAAGTTCTTCAAAACAGCAGGTTCCAGGGACTGATGTAAATTAATGCCGTTGGCGCATGCAGTTCCGCCGGACCCGCCGGCTCCGATCGTCATCACGGCGAAAGCGCTGCCCGACCCGGCGGCCGAGCGCGCGTTCGACGTCGCCCGGATCGATCGCAAGCAGCTGACCGACGCGCCGTCGCAGCGCTTGGACGCGATCCTCGGCCAGGTCGCGGGCCTGCAGTTGTTCCGCCGTTCGGATTCGACCAGCGGCCACCCGACCAGCCAGGGCGTGACCCTGCGCGCGCTCGGCGGGACTGCGTCGAGCCGGGCGCTGCTGATGCTCGACGGTGTGCCGCAGTCCGACCCGTTCGGCGGCTGGGTCAACTGGCCCGCCTACGATCCCGCGTCGCTCGCCGAAGTGCGGGTGATCCGCGGCGGCGGCAGCGTCACCGATGGTCCCGGCGCGCTCGCCGGCGTGATCGAGATGACCACCCTGCAACAGGCGGGCTTCGATGGCGCGCTCGAAGCCGGCAGCCGCAATTCGGTGAACGCTCGAGCCTATGTCGGCGGTCACCGGTTCATGATCAGTGGTCAGGCCGCCCGCAGCGACGGGTTCATCCCGCTCACAAGCGCAACGCGCGGCCGGGTCGACCGCGAAGCGCCGTATCGCGAAGCGAGCGTCCGCGCCCGCTGGATCGCGCCGCTCGCCAGCGACATCGAACTGCAGGCGAGCGGCCTCGGCTTCGTCGACGTGCGCGAGCGCGGGGTGCCGTTCACCGGCAACCGCACGCGCGGCGCGGATGCGTCGCTGCGCCTCGTCGGCTCGGGGCGTTGGCAATGGAGCGCCACGACCTACGCGCAATGGCGCAACCTCCGCAGCAGCTTCGCCAGCGTCAACGACGCTCGCACGACGGCGCAGCGCGTCTCGCTGCAGGATTCGGTTCCGGGGCGGGCGCTCGGCGGAAGCGTCGAGGTGCGGCCGCCAGTCGGTGAGGAGGTGCAGGTGCGCTTCGGTGCGGACGCGCGCTTCGCCACCGGCGGATCGCGCGAGCTCTATTCGTACGTCGACGGGCAACCGACCCGGCGTCGCCTCGCCGGCGGCGACAGCCAAACCGAAGGCGTGTTCGCCGAGGCGACCCTGACCACTGGCGCGCTGACGCTGACCGCCGCCGGCCGCCTCGACCATTGGAAGATCTCCGATGGCCACCTGATCGAACGCCTGCTCGCCACCGGCGTGGCGACGCGCGATGAACAGGATCGCAATCGCAACGGTTGGCGGCCGACCGCCCGAGGTGGCGCATTGGTTGATCTCGGCTCAGGCCTCAGCTTGCGATCCTCCGCCTACTTCGGCTGGCGCCTGCCGACGCTCAACGAGCTGTTCCGCCCCTTCCGCGTGGGCGCCGATGCGACCGCGGCCAATCCGTTGCTCGACCCCGAGCGGTTGCGCGGCATCGAAGCCGGCGCTCAATATCGCCGAGGCGGCTTCGGGGTCAGTGTGACAGCCTTCGCCAATCGCCTGTCGGACGCGATCGCCAACGTCACGCTCGGCCACGGCCCCGGCACCTTCCCCGGTGTCGGCTTCGTCGCCGGCGACTACAAGCAGCGCCAGAACATCGACCGCTTGACGGTGCGCGGGATCGAGCTGTCGGCCGACGCCCGCAGCGGCCCATGGTTCGTCCGCGCCGATTCGAGCTACAGCGTCGCCAGGGTCGGCGCGAGGGGGTCGGCTGCCGCGCTCGACGGATTGCGCCCCGCGCAAACGCCGCGGCTGACGATCAGCACAAGCTTCGGCTGGAGCTCGGGCCGGCGCTCCGCGTCCGTGCTGATCGAGCATGTCGGCGCCCAATATGACGACGACCTCAACCGCCGGCGCCTGTCGCCGGCGACGACCGTCGGCGCGTTCGTCGCGTGGCCGATCGGCCGCCGCTTCGACCTCACCGCGCGCGGCGAGAACCTGCTAGGCGCTCGTGTCGTCGCCAGTATCGGTGACGATGCCACCGTCGAACGCGCGAGGCCGCGCACGCTGTGGCTCGGCGTCCGCATGCACGAGTAGCAGGCGACTAGCTTCCGGCTTGAATGCGCCGCAACTTCTGGCGATTGGGACTGTTCGGCGCGCCAGCCGGAGCGCCGCCGAAAGCGGCTGGCTCGCCGTGCTCGTGGGAGGCGTTGCATGATCCTGATGACCGCGGTCGCCGCGCTTGCCGCACTGTCGCCGTTCACCGTCACCAATGCGGTGTACGGCGGTCCAGTGAAGCGGCCGCCCGAAGCGCGCCTCGTGTGGCGCGACGAGTTCGGCGGGCGCGCGCTCGACCTTCGCAAATGGCGCTACGACACCGCCTTCAACAAGCAGGGCTGGTTCAACAAGGAACGGCAATATTATTCCGCCGGCCGGCCGCAGAACATCCGCGTCGCTGGCGGCCGCCTGACGATCGAGGCGCGCCAGGAACGGCTCGACCCCGCGCGCTACCCCGATTGGGGCGGGCAGGATTATACCTCGGCCCGGATCGTCTCGAAGGGCGCGGGCTGGACCTACGGCTTCTACGAAATCCGCGCCAGGCTGCCCTGCGCACGCGGCACCTGGCCGGCGATCTGGATGCTTCCGGTGGCGATGAGGAAATGGCCCGACGATGGCGAGATCGACATCATGGAGCAGGTCGGCGCCGAGCCGAACGTTATCTATTCGACGCTCCACACCGGGCTGTTCAACCACGTCCTCAAGACCCAGCGCAGCGCGCAGAAACTGGTCCCGACCAGCTGCACCGCCTTCCACGTCTATCAGCTCGACTGGCGCCCCGACGTCATCACCATCGGAGTCGACGGTCGCGGAATCCTCCGCGTCCGCAACGACCAGCCGGGGGGCAAGGGCGCGTGGCCGTTCAACGTGCCGTTCGACCTGATCCTCAACCTCGCCATCGGTGGCGATTGGGCAGGGGCCAAGGGGATCGACGACGCGGCGATGCCGCAGCGGATGGAAGTCGATTACGTCCGGGTGTGGCAATCGCCGAAGCGCCGGCGAGGCCGCTAGCGGCGTCAAGCCTGAAACACGCCCGCGAATCCCGATTTGGGACGGTTGCGTAACCAAGCTATTGGCGAAACGCATAAATCTTGTTTAGGTAAACAATTGGTTAACGACTCGCATGGGGCTTGTCGTCGCCGGGTTTTTGCGCGTTCCGGGGGGAATGGTAGATGGCTACGAATACGGGCGGCGGCACGACCGCCTCGCTGAGCAACACGCCTCAGGCACAAGACGACAGCTTCATCCTTCCTGAGGATTACAACAGCGTCAAATGGCTCGACGTCATGGCCAACGACCTTGGCGGCAACGCCAAGATCCTGTGGTCGCTGGACGATTCCGCGACCGACGCGGCCGGCGCTACCGACCTCATAGCAAGCGACATCGGCAAGGTCGAAGCGACCACCGGCGACACCAGCCTGAACGGCGCGAAAATCTGGATCCAGGACGGCAAGGTCGCTTACGACGCGGCAACCCTCAGCGGCTCGTTCCGGGCGCAGCTCCAGGCGCTCGCGGTCGGCGAGCGCCTGACCGACAGCTTCACCTACGCGATCCGCCTCGCCAATGGCACATTGTCCTGGGGCACCGCGACGGTCGTCTACACCGGCTCGAACGACGGCCCCGATATCTCGCTCGTCACCACCGACAGCGCTTCCAAGACCCTTGCCGAGACCGACTCCGTGCTGTCGACGAGCGGCACGCTGACGGTTGTCGATCCCGACACCAGCGACAATGTTGCGATGTCGATCACTGGCTTCTCGAAAAGCGGCAATGCCGGCACGCTGACCGACCTGCAGCTGAAGAGCATGTTCGGCATCACCGAGGCAACGCTCGCGGCCAATGTCGGCGACTCGCACAACCTGCATTGGGCGTTCGGGTCTAGTCCGCAGACGTTCGATTATCTCGCCGACGGCGAATCGCTGACGCTGACCTACACGGTTACCGCGAACGATGGTCATGGCGGCACCGATACGCAGAGTGTGACAATCACGATCAACGGGACCAACGACGGGCCGCAACTGGCGCCCGGCGGGAGCCTGAGCGGCGGGGTCGAGGAGGAATCCGGGACCTATCTGACATCGGGCAGCTTCGGTTTCACCGATCTCGATTCGAGCGATCACCACAGCGTGTCGGTCACCGCCGGTGGATCGGGTTATCTCGGCACGCTTACTCCGACCGTTAGCGACGATTCCACCGGCGACGGCGCCGGCACGATCGGCTGGACCTTCTCGGTCGACAATGCCGCGCTCCAGTTCCTTGGCGAGCAGGAAACGCGCACGCAGATTTACACCGTCATGGTCAGCGACGGCCACGGCGGCACGGTCAGCCAGACCATTACGATCACGCTGACCGGCGACGAAGACCCAATCGTCGTCACCAGCGCTCCGCAGGCGCAATCGATCTCCGAGGACGGCGCCAGCGTCGGCGGCACGATCGCCTTTACCGACGTCGACCTGAGTGACGGGCACAGCGCGTCCGCAAGTGCGCACGCTGGCAACGCGACGGCGCTCGGCAGCTTCTCGATCGATCCGTCGGTCACCGAGGCCGCGAACGCCGCCGACGGCTCGATCGGCTGGAGCTACACGGTCGACAATTCGGCCGCCCAATATCTCGCCCAAGGGGAAACCGCGGTCGAGAAATATGACGTGACTTTCAACGACGGCCACGGAAGCGTCGTCACGGAGACGGTCACTGTCACGATCACCGGCTCGAACGACGGGCCGGATATCCGCGCCATCGCCGGCGACAGCGCCGGGCATGGCTTCAACGAAACCGACGCCGGCGTGTCGGCTTCGGGCACGCTGACGGTCACCGATCCCGACACCAGCGACACGGTCGACACGTCGGTCACGCATCTCGCCATTTCCGGCAGCCATCCCGGCCTCACCTCCGCCGACCTGCTGGCGATGTTCCACATCACCGCGGGCGCGGACGATCTCGCGGCCGATACCGGCGACAGTCACAACCTCGGCTGGTCGTTCGATTCGTCCGGGCAGGCATTCGACTATCTGGCGGTCAACGAAACGCTGACTCTGACCTACACGCTGACCAGCACCGACGTGCACGGCGTCACCGACACCCAGGACGTGACGATCGTCATCACCGGTACCAACGACGCGCCCGTGGCGCATGCGGTCGCCGCGGATGCCGGCGAGGACGGCCCGGCGATTTCGGCCAGCGCCGACTTTACCGACGCCGACGTCACCGACAGCCACAGCTTCAGCATCGACACGACGGGAACGCTCGGCAGCGTCACCAACAACCACGACGGCACGTTCGGCTACGATCCCAACGGCGCGTTCGAGAGCCTGGCCGCGGGTGAGACGGCGACCGACAGCTTCGCCTACACGGTCGACGACGGCCACGGCGGCACCTCGACTGAGACGGTGACGGTCACTATCCACGGCGCCAACGACGGCCCGCAAATCGTCGCGGGCGGCTCGCTGCAGGACGGCGTCACCGAGGACAGTGGCGATTATTTCGCCGGCGGCAGCTTCACCTTCACCGATGTCGACGGCAGCGACACGCACAGCGTCTCGGTCGCGCCGAACGGCGCCGGCTATCTCGGCACCCTCACTCCGACGGTCAGCGACGATTCGACCGGCGACGGCACCGGCACGATCGACTGGAACTTCGCGGTCGACAACGACGACCTGCAATTCCTCGGCGAAAACGAGATCCTCACCCAGACCTACACGGTCACCGTGAGCGACGGGCACGCCGGCGGCACTACGACGGAAACCGTCACCGTCACCCTGACCGGCGCCAACGACCCGGTGGTGATTGTCGACGGCGGGACCGTCAGCGGCGGGATCGGCGAGGACGGCGGCGTCTACACGGCCGACGGCAGCTACGACTTCACCGACGTCGATCTCAGTGACGTGCACGATTTCTCGATCGCGCCCGACGGCGCCGATTACCTCGGCACGCTGACCCCGACCTTCGACGATTCGACCGGCGACGGGGCAGGCAGCGTCAGCTGGAGCTTCTCGGTCGATAACGCCGATCTGCAGTTCCTGGGCGAAAACGAGACGCTGACCCAGACCTACACCACCTCGGTCAGCGACGGCCATGGCGGCTTCGACACGCAGGTCATCACCGTCACTCTGACCGGCGCCAATGACCCGGTGATCGTCACCAGCGCTCCGCAATCGGAAGAGATTTCCGAAGACGGGACCTCGGTCGGCGGGACGATCGCGTTCAGCGACGTCGACCTGGTCGACGGCCACACGGCGAGCGCGGCACCTGCGGCCGGCAATGCAACGAGCCTCGGCAGCTTCTCGATCGATGCGTCGATTACGGAGGCGTCCGGCGCCGCCGACGGCACGATCGGCTGGAGCTACGCGGTCGACAATGATGCTGCGCAGTATCTCGCGGCCGGCGAAAGCGTCACCGAGCATTATGACGTGACGATCAGCGACGGGCACGGCGGCGACGTGACCGAGACGGTCGAAGTCACCATCACCGGCTCAAACGACGGGCCCGACCTCACCGCGATTGTCGGCGACAGCGGCGGCCACGATTTCGACGAAACCGACGTCGGCCTGTCGACGACGGGCACGCTCACCGTCACCGATCCCGACACCAGCGATACGGTCGACACCGCGGTCAGCAATCTCGTCGTGTCGGGCAACCAGGGCGCGCTCACCGACGGCGACCTCGCAGCGATGTTCCACATCACCAGCGGCGCCAGCAACCTCGCTGCGGACAGCGGCGATGCGCATAATCTCGGCTGGTCGTTCGATTCGGCTGGCGAGGCGTTCGACTTCCTCGCCGACGGCCAGACCCTGACCCTCACCTACACGCTGACCAGCAGCGACGGCACGGCGAGCGACAGCCAGGATGTCACCATCACCATCACCGGCACCAACGACGCGCCCGCGCTGACCGCGTCGGTGACCGAACATACCTATACGGACACCGCCAACGACGATTCGTTCGGCGTGACCGGCGGCATGCTGAGCACCGTCGATCCCGACACCGGCGACAGCGCAACTTACTCGGTCGACGGCGGCGTTGGGGACAACAGCCAAAGCGGCTTCGACACGGCTGCGGCGAGCGATTACGGCACGCTCTACCTCAACAGCGCGACCGGCGCGTACGAGTTCGTGCCGGACGACGGGGCGATCGAGGCCCTGAAGTCCGATGACAGCGTCAGCTTCACCCTCAACGTCAGCGACAACTCGAACGCGACTGACAGCGAAACGCTGACGATCAACCTTCACGGCGCGAACGACCGGCCCGATGCGCCGGCGACCAACAGCGTCACGACCGACGAAGACACGGCATCGGCGGCGGTTGCGATCGGCGCCAGCGATCGCGACGCGGGCGATCACCTGACCTACAGCATCAAGCCCGGCGAAGGGCCGTCGATCGGCGGCGTCAGCTTTGACCAGGGCGCTGGGACCTTCACCTACACCCCGGACGCCAATGCCAACGGCTCGGACAGCTTCACCGTCGTCGTCACCGATGCCGACGGTCTCTCCACCGAGCAGGTCGTCAGCGTCACGGTCAACCCGGTCAACGACGCCCCGGAGGCGGCGAACGACGGCTATGTGACCGACGAGGACACGCCGCTGGTCGTCTCAGTGGGGGATGGCGTGCTTGGCAACGACAGCGATATCGAGGGCGATAGCCTCGGCGCGACGCTCGTGACCGGGCCCGCACATGGCTCGCTCGCGCTTAATGCCGACGGCAGCTTCACTTACACGCCTGAAGCCGATTACAACGGCAACGACAGCTTCACCTACAAGGCCAACGACGGCTCGGCCGACAGCGACGTCGCGACGGTCAATCTCTTCATCAATGCCGTCAACGACGCTCCAGTGTCGTCCAACGGCTCGGGCACGATCGACGAAGACGGCTCGCTGAGCGCGCAACTGCCGGCGGCGACCGACGTCGATGGGCCCCAGCTCGGCTATCTGCTCAGCACCCAGGCGGAGCACGGGACCGCGACGGTCAATCCCGACGGCAGCTTCACCTACACGCCGGATGCGAACTTCAACGGTGACGACTTCTTCGGCTTCACCGTGACCGACGGTCTGACGACGAGCAGCTATTTTTACGACGTGACGGTCAATGCCGTGAACGACGCGCCCGAAGCGAGCGATGACGTGGCGACGACCAACGAGGACACGCCACTCACTCTGAGCTCGGGTGATCTGCTCGGCAACGACAGCGACGTCGATATCGCGACCAACGGCCAGACGCTGAGCATCGGCTCGGTGAGCGACGGCGCCCATGGAACCGCGGTTCTGAACGGAGACGGGTCGGTCACCTACACGCCCGACGCCGACTTCAACGGCACCGACACGATCACCTACACCGTGTCCGACGGTCATGGCGGCGCCGACACGGCGAGCGTCGTCATCACCGTCAATCCGGTGAACGATGCTCCGGTCGCGCAGGACGATGTAGTGTCGACTGCGGAAGACACCGCGGTCACCTTCGACGTCCGCACCAACGACAGCGACGTTGACGGCGACAGCCTCGCGGTCACCCACATCAACGGCACCGCGATCAGCGTCGGCAATCCAGTCGCGATCACGGGCGGTTCCGTCAGCCTCGAGAGCGACGGCCAGCTGACCTTCACTCCGGACGCCAATTTCAACGGCACGCCGAGCTTCGCCTACACCGTCTCGGACGGTCACGGCGGTAGCGACACGGCGACGGTCGATCTCACCGTCACCGCGGTCAACGACGCCCCGACCGGCCTGGACGACAGCTATTCGACCAACGAGGACACCTCGCTGGTCGTCGGCGCGCCGGGCGTGCTCGCCAACGACAGCGACGTCGAAGGCGATGCGCTGGCCTCGGTGCTGGTTAGCGGCCCGGCGCACGGCGGCTTGGCGCTCAATGCCGACGGCAGCTTCACCTACACGCCGAACGCAAACTACAATGGGTCGGACAGCTTCAGCTACGTGCCCAACGACGGCAGCGCCAACGGCAGCCCGGTCACCGTCAACCTCACCATCACTCCGGTGAATGACGCTCCCATGTCGGCCGCCGGCAGTGGCTCGACCTACGAGGACACGGCGCTCGTGGGGAGCCTCCCTGCGGCGAGCGACGTCGATGGCGACAGCGTCGCCTACGCGCTCGCCGGGCAGGCCAGCCACGGCGCCGCCGCTGTCAATGCTGACGGCACCTTCAGCTACACGCCCGCGCAAGATTTCAACGGCAGCGACAGCTTCAGCTTCACCGTCTCGGACGGCCACGGCGGGTCCAACACCTACACCTATGCGGTGACGGTCAACCCGGTGAACGACGCTCCGGTCGCGCTCGGCGACAGCTACACGACCGCCGAGGACACGGCGCTCGTCGTCACAGCACCGGGCGTGCTCGGCAATGACAGCGACGTCGACGGCAATGCGCTGACCTCGGCTCTGGTCAGCGGCCCGGCGCACGGCACGCTCAACCTCAATGCCGACGGCAGCTTCACCTACACGCCGACCGGCGACTACAACGGCTCCGACAGCTTCACTTACAAGGCCAACGATGGCTCCGCCGACAGCGCTCCGGTCACGGTCAACCTGACCGTCACCGCGGTCAACGACGCGCCCGACATCCGCATCGGCTCGGGCGACACGGGTTCGGTCACGCTGACCGAGACCAACGCGCCGCTGAGCGCCGGCGGCACGCTGACGGTGACCGACGTCGACACGCCGGACACGATCTCGGTCAGCAACGTCGCCCTGTACAATGCGACCGGCAGCCAGGGGACCATCACGGACCAGCAGCTGCTGGCGATGTTCACCGTCGCGCCGATGAGCGGCGTCGCCGCCAACGTTGGCGATACCGGCAACCTCGCGTGGTCGTTCAATTCCACGCCCGAGGCGTTCAATTATCTCAACGCCGGCCAGTCGCTGACGCTGGAATTCGCGGTCGAGGTGAGCGACGGCCACGGCGGCCAGGACACCCAGCACGTGACGGTGACGATCAACGGCACCGCGGATCTTCCGGTGATCGGCGGGGTCGATACAGGCTCGGTGACCGAGGACGACGCCGCGCACACGATCGCCAGCGGCGCGCTGACGATCAGCGATCCCGACGCCGGCCAGAGCAGCTTCGTCGCCCAGTCGGCGACGGGCACCTACGGCAGCTTCGCGATCGATGCGTCGGGCAACTGGAGCTACACGCTCAACAACGCCGATCCCGACACCGCCGCGCTCAACACCGGGCAGAACCCGATCGAGACGTTCACCGTCCACTCCGCCGACGGCACCGCGCACGACGTGAAGGTCACGGTCAACGGGCATACCGATTTCATCGGGATCACGCTTCCGCCGACCTTCACGGGAACCGGCGATCCGAACGATTTCGACAATCTTGGGGGCGCCCCCGCTGGCAGCGCGGTCAACTTCACAGGCGGTGGAGGGACAGACGTCGTCGATGGGAGCAATTCCGTCGACACGCTCAATGGCGGAGGGGGCGACGACACGTTGTATGGCCATGGAGGCGACGACAATATCAACGGTGGAAACGGAGCGGATACCCACTTGTATGGGCAAGCCGGAAACGACTTGATCTACGGCGCGAATGGCTCTGACACTATTTATGGTGGCAGCGGAAACGACACGATCTACGGCAATGAGCCGCCGCCGCCGAACGAGACCGGCGATACTGGTGACACCATCTTCG
>Ga0207706_10001832_pt1 | contig 20857 bp, 21 predicted proteins | sample KBSC53metaG_FD_184318 | JGI IMG/M metagenome (GOLD analysis project Ga0207706, IMG submission 184318) | Corn rhizosphere microbial communities from Kellogg Biological Station, Michigan, USA - KBS C5-3 metaG (SPAdes) (version 2) | ecosystem: Host-associated > Plants > Roots > Rhizosphere > Soil ... | reverse complement strand
CGAGCAGGATCTGGGTTGGGCCGTGAATGGCGATTCCCATCAGCCGGGCGCGCGTGGTCTGGGCCTTGGGGCTCACGATCGCGACCTTTTGTCCGACGAGCGCATTCACAAGCGTCGACTTTCCCGCGTTCGGAGCGCCGATGACGGCGATGAATCCGGCGCGGGTGGAGGGATCGGTCATTGCGAGAGCCGGGACAGAAGCGAGGCTGCGGCGGAGGTTTCCGCCTCCTGCTTGCTGGTTCCTTCGGCGGTAGACTCGCCGAGCTTCCCCACCGAGACGCGCACGGTGAACTTCGGCGCATGATGCGCACCGGTCCTGGCGACGACCTCATAGACGGGCGCCTTCATGCCCTTCGCGGCAGCCAGCTCCTGAAGCGCGGACTTGGGGTGCTGGGGAGCGCGGCGCTGGCTGGCGAGGTCCGGCTCCCAGAGCTTCAGAATGAATTGCCTCGCCGGCTCGATCCCACCGTCCAGGAAGAGCGCTCCGATCAACGCCTCAACGACATCTCCGACGACATTTTCACTCTGGCTCGCATTGTCCTCGCGCGCCTGCTTTCCGAGCCGGATGAGCGCCGGAACCCCGATTTCCCGGCCATTTTCAGCGCAGGTTTCCCGGTCGACGAGGGCATTATAGCGCTTCGAAAGATTGCCTTCCGGCTCATTGGGATAGCGCTCGTAGAGCGCATGGGCGACCACCATCCCGAGTATCCGGTCGCCAAGGAACTCAAGCCGTTCGTAACTGCCGCCGCCACCGACGCTCGAGTGGGTGAAGGCTAGGTCGAACAAACCCGCGTCCTTTGGTTCGTAACCAAGCTTGTCACGCACGAAGGCGGTGATTTCCGTCATCATTCCGCCTTCCCGGTATAGCCATTCCCGATGCGCCTGGCGCGGAGCGCGCTGAACCAGGTCCAGGGCTTCAGGTATGATGCGCTTCCGTCGGTCGACCAGAAGGTAACACCGGCACGGCCAATCAGATTTTCGGTCGGAACCATTCCGATACCGCCTTCATAGCTCGGAAACCGGCTGTCGAGGCTATCGTCGCGATTGTCGCCCATGAGGAAAACATGGCCAGGCGGCACTTTGGTGGCTGGGGACTCGTCGGCAACGCCATGATCGACCTGGTCCAGCACGGTATAGCTGGGTCCGTCGGGCAAGGTTTCGAGATATGCCTTGTAGAGGCACGACGCTTGCCCACCGGTCGCGATCACCGTCGGTACCGCGGGAGGAATGACGCGGCAGGGGCTGTTCGGGCTGACTGCGATCTTCACGGGTGGGAGTGCATGGCGCTGGATCGCGCGGCCATTGAGGAAGAGCCGCCCTCCGTGCATCTCGATCGTATCTCCTGGCAGGCCAATCACACGCTTGATGAGATCTGAGTTCTCATTCGGATGGCGGAAGACCACCACGTCTCCGCGGCCTGGCAAATGGCCGAATAAACGTCCGCTGAAAGAGGGAAAGCCGAACGGGAAGCTGTAGCGCGAATAGCCATAGGGCCATTTCGCCACCGCGACATAATCGCCAATATAAAGCGTCGGCAGCATCGACCCCGAGGGAATGTTGAACGGTGCGCCGACGAGGCTCCGGAAGACCCAGGCAAGGATCGCGACGGTCAGAAGGAATCGCACCAGAGACCCGGCGCTCTCCTTTTCTCGCTTTCTTGCAGATGTTCGCGGGCGAGTGAGGCGGGAGGATCGAGGGGGCATCACCTCGCTTGTTTCCAAGGCAGGGCGGCCCGTCAACCCGGGGTGGCAAAACGCGGGCCTGGCATTATGTGCGGGCGCAATGAAGCAAAAGACGATCAAGCGGCTGGACGAGCTTTTCGCGGCCGAGCCGGACCGGCTCAGCCGCCTCAGCTTCGAGGCGGCGGGAATCTATTTCGACTGGTCGAAAACCCATTTGGACCAGGATGTCATCGCCCAGTTCGAGGCGCGAGCGGACCGGATGGGCTTTAGCGCCGCGCGCAACGCCCTCTTCGCTGGAGAAATCGTCAACCCGAGCGAGGGAAGGTCCGCCACCCATGTCGCGGAGCGCGGCAGCGGATCGCCGGAGGACGTCGAACTTGCGACCGCGCGGCGCCAGCGGATGCGTGCATTGGTCGATGCCATCGAGGCGGGGGCATTCGGCGACGTAACCGGCATCCTGCACATCGGCATCGGTGGTTCGGTTCTTGGCCCCGATTTGGTGGTCGACTCACTCGGACGGCGTTCATCCGAATTCAGGGTGAGCTTCCTGTCGAACATCGACGGGGCCGCCTTCGACCAGGCGGTCAAGCCGCTGGATCCGGCGACGACCCTGATCGTGGTCGCGTCGAAAAGCTTCACCACTCTCGAAACGATCACCAACCTGAAAGCTGCGCGAGCATGGCTGGCCGAAGCGGGTGTCGAAGATCCCGAGGGAAGGGTGATCGCGATCACGGCGAAGCCGGAAGCCGCGGTCGACCAGGGGATCGACGAAACCCGAATTCTGCAGTTCGCGGAAAGCGTCGGCGGACGATATTCGCTCTGGAGTTCTGTCGGGCTCACCATCGCTTTGGCCCTTGGCTGGGATGCGTTCGAGGAATTGCTCGAAGGCGCGGCGGAAATGGACCGCCATTTCCGCTTTGCGGAGCCCACGTCGAACGTGCCGCTGATCGCCGCCTTTGGCGATCGCTTCTATTCCGAGCAAATGGGCTGCCAGACGAGAGCGCTGTTCGCCTATGATGAGCGGCTGCGACTGCTGACCTTCTATCTCCAGCAGCTCGAAACCGAATCCAACGGCAAGTCGGTTACGACCGATGGGAAACCGGTTGCGAATCCGACCGCTCCGGTGGTGTGGGGAGGTACTGGAACCGACGCGCAGCACGCCGTCTTCCAACTGCTCCACCAGGGCACAACGCTCGTTCCGGTCGAGTTCGTCGCCGTTCGCGAGGGCGACGACGACCAGGATCCGGAGCAGCATCGCCTGCTGCTCCTCAACGCCTTCGCCCAGGGCGCAGCATTGATGCAAGGCCGGCAGGCGAGCGATCCGCAACGATCCTATTCCGGCAACCGCCCAAGCGCGACGGTCTTGCTTGATCGCCTGGACCCTCGTTCGCTCGGTGCATTGATCGCCTTCTATGAGCACCGGACTTTCGCCAACGCGGTCCTGCTCGGGATTAACCCTTTCGACCAGTTCGGCGTGGAGCTCGGCAAGGACATCGCCCGCCAGCTGGCAGAAGGCGCAGGCGAAGAGGGTCTCGATGCATCAACGCGTGCGCTCATCAAGAGGACGGGACTCTGATGGCTGACTTCGATCTCTTCGTCATTGGAGCGGGATCGGGCGGCGTTCGCGCGTCGCGCGTGTCTGCCGCCTATGGCGCCCGAGTTGCGGTCGCGGAAGAATTTCGTGTCGGGGGTACCTGCGTTATTCGCGGCTGCGTTCCAAAGAAGCTGCTCGTTTACGGCGCCCACTTTGCGGAGGACCTCGACGACGCGGCCATGTTCGGATGGGACGTTCCCACCAAGCGGTTCGATTGGCCGGTTCTTCGCGACAATGTGCTGGCGGAGGTCACCCGGATTGAGGGCGCCTATACCGAGACGCTCACCAACCACGACGTCACCATCTTCCACGAGCGCGCCGAGATTACCGGATCCAATTCGGTGCGCCTCGCAAGCGGCAAGGAAGTGACCTCGGACAAGATACTGATCGCTACCGGGGCAACGCCGGTGATGCCGAAGATCGAAGGCATCGAGCATGCGATCAGCTCCAACGAGGTCTTCAATCTTCAGGCGATCCCCAAACGGGTGGTGATCGCCGGCGGCGGCTATATCGCCAATGAATTCGCCGGAATCTTCCATCAGTTCGGGTGTCACGTCACGCTGGTGAACCGAAGCGATGTGATCCTGCGCCAGTACGACCAGCAGATCGTGGATCGCCTGATCCAGATTTCGCTGCGCAAGGGAATCGACTTCAAATTCCATGCAACGATCGAAAAGATCGAAAAGCGGGATGGGACATTCCACGTCACCATGACCGGCTGTGACGATATCGAGGCGGACCTGGTGCTTTTCGCAGTCGGACGAAAGCCAAATACCGACGGACTGGGACTTGAAGCCGTCGGCGTCGAAATTGGCGACAACGGCAAGATCAAGGTCGATGCAGACAATCGCAGCAGCGTTCCGTCGATCTTCGGCGTCGGCGACGTCACGGATCGGATCCAGCTCACTCCAGTTGCGATCCGCGAAGGGCAGGCGTTCGCGGACACCTTTTTCGGCAACAAGCCGTGCCAGGTCGATTACAATTGCATCCCGAGCGCGGTGTTCAGCCATCCGCCACTGGCCGGGGTCGGAATGACCGAGGGCGAGGCCCGGAATCGGCTGGGGCAGGTGAGGACCTACACATCGGACTTCCGGGCGATGAAGAACGTCCTTGCGGGACGTAACGAGCGATCGCTTTACAAGCTGGTGGTGGACGGTTCGACCGAGAGGATCGTCGGTATCCACATGATCGGCCCGGACGCCCCGGAAATCCTCCAGGCCGCGGCCATCGCCGTCAGGGGCAAGCTCAAGAAATCGGATTTCGACGCCACGGTTGCGCTTCACCCTACCATGGCCGAAGAGCTCGTGCTGATGCGCTAACTCCTAAAGGGACGGACTTGCACGACGCGATCATCATCGGCGCAGGCCATAACGGCCTGACCTGCGCTTATTATCTTGCGAAAAAGGGCCTTCGGGTCGCGATCCTGGAGGCATCCGAGAACCTGGGCGGCGCCGCCGTCACGGATGAGTTCCTCCCCGGATTTCGCAACTCCGCGGCCAGCTACACGGTCAGCCTGCTGCAGCCCAAGGTCATCCACGACATGCAGCTCGAGCGACACGGATTGAAGGTCGTGCTGCGGAAGACCGACAATTTTCTCCCGGGCGACCGCGATTATTTGCTGGCCGGCCGCGGCGGCCTGACGCGCAAGGAAATCGGCCGCCACGTGAAATCGGATGCCGAGGCCTACGACCGCTATCATGACGAGCTTGAGACGGTCGTTCGCCTGCTGAAGAAATGGCTGCTGCGCGCTCCGCCCAATGTTGGCGCCAGGATGAGCGCCATCCCAAAGCTGTTGAGCCTCGGCCGCGACATGGCCGGCCTGTCGCTGGCCGAAACCCGGATCGTCCACGATTTCGCGGTACGAAGCGCCGCCGACATCCTCGATCGTCACTTCGAGGGCGATCTCACGAAGGCGCTGTTCGGGTTCGACGGAGTCGTCGGCAATTTCGCTTCGCCGCAAGCTCCGGGAACTGCTTACGTCCTGCTCCATCACCTGTTCGGCGAGGCGGCTGGTGTTCCAGGGGCCTGGGGCCACGCGATCGGCGGGATGGGATCGATCACGCAGGCGATGGCAAGGGCGTGCCGGGAAGCGGGCGTGGACATTTTGCTCAACACTCCGGTCGAAGAAGTTATTGTCGCCGGCGGAAGGGCGGCGGGCGTGGTCGCCGGCGGAAAGGCATGGCGCGCCAAGACCGTCGTTGCCGGAATCAATCCCAAGCTCCTGTTCGACCGGCTGGTTCCACGAGGCGCGGTCGATGAAGACGTCTCGTCACGCATGCACGGCTGGAAATGCGAAAGCGCCACCTTCCGCATGAACGTGGCGCTCTCCGAACTGCCGAAATTCACGGTGCTTCCGAAGAAGGGCAACCACCTGACGGCCGGCATCATCATGGCGCCCAGCCTCGACTATATGCACTGCGCCTATCTCGACGCGGCGGTGAACGGATGGTCGAAGCAGCCGATCATCGAGATGCTGATTCCGTCGACCCTGGATGCGACACTGGCGCCCAAGGGGCGGCATGTCGCGAGCCTGTTCTGCCAGCATTTCCGTTACGATCTTGGACCTGGCCGCAGTTGGGACGAGGAGAGGGAGAAAGCGGCCGATCAGATCATCGCGACGGTCGATTCCCACGCCCCGGGCTTCGCGAAATCCGTGCTTGGTCGGCAAATCCATTCGCCGCTGGACCTGGAACGCCGCTTTGGCCTGATCGGCGGGGACATTTTCCACGGAAAGATGGGCCTCGACCAGTTGTTCAGCGCCCGGCCCATGATCGGCGCCGCCGATTATCGAATGCCGCTGAAGGGGCTTTATCTCTGCGGGTCAGGCGCGCACCCGGGAGGTGGAGTGACCGGGGCGCCCGGACACAATGCCGCGCATGCGGTGCTGTCGGACCGCCGAATCTGGGGCCGCCGACACTAAGCGCGCGGGCGGGCGCTCCGCTCAGGAAGCGCCGACGCGGTTCACCGGATTATTTCTGGGCGGCGCTATACTTGCTTGCGCTGTCGACAAGCAGGTCGAGCTGTTTCTGGCAGCCATGCTCGATGAGCACCTGAGCCGCGCCGACCAGATCAGCCGGTGCGCCAGGTACGGTCACAATGTCGAGGGTGCTCTTTTCGCCAGTGTCCGGCCATTCGATCTGATAGGTGGCGCCGTTCTTGATCGGCAGGCCTGCAGGCCAGGCGGTTAGCGCTTTTCCGGCAGCCCAGCTCAGATCCTGGCTCTTGCCGTCGGGCGTCCGGATCTGGACGGTGGCATCAGTCTCACTATCGGGCCGCCACAGCTGCACCTTCGACGTGTCCGCAACGCACACCTTTCCGCCCTGGCTAGCGTCGAGATCCCAGATGCTCGGATTATGGGCGACCTCGGCAGCACGGAGCGCACCGAACCGACCGCGCTGGCCGGCTGCCGAAGCAAGCGCGACCTGCTTGGCGTCGAAATTGCCAGGGCCGCGCAATGTCTGCGCGCTTGATGGGCCGAGGACGGTCAGTACGTCACCGCCCTGTAGGGTGATCTTGGCATCTTCCGGCAGGGTCTTGCCAGGCGGGTAGCTCTTTGAAGACGGCCCAAGCGATCTCACAACAACGACACTCGCAAGGCTTGCCGTCGATCCCATCGCGATCGCGACTGCTGCGCCCCACAGCATTAGCTTCCGCATTATCCAAGCTCCTCGTCTGAAATTCGCCAAAAATGCCCGCGTACGGCTTCGAAGCCAGCGGCCCGAGTCGGACTAGAGTGTCGCTTTGGACCAAATTATGCTTGTATTTGAATGGGGTCAAATAACCTCGATTTAACCGGCGCTCTTAAAGGGTCAGATGCCGCGTGGTCTTGGACGATCCGCCGCCGGTGCACGACCGGTGAGCAGTGCCTCGAGCGCATCGATGCGGCGGGCGTTATCGGCAATCATTTCGGCGACTTGAAGCTCACGCGCTTCTCGCTTGATGACGGTCCGGATCGCGCGGGCGATCGATTCCGAGACTTCCTTCAGCGCCTTTTGCTCGTCCCGACTGGGAATGGAACCGTCGGGGCGTGGACCCACCAGAAGATAGCCGATCGGCTCTTCGTCATCGGAGCTGGGGACCAATGGCACGCGAATCGGAAACGAACGGTCTCGGGGTTCGCAGAGATCGCTCTTATAGTCCCGCGCCGAATTGCCGCTCCGCCAGGATTCGACCTCCTCAACCGAAAATCCACGCGACCGGAGCACGCAACCATTGACGATCGCCGCGCTCCTGACCGCTCGAACGCCGCGATCCACGCGGGCAAGGATCTCATCGAGCATTTCGCCAAGCGACGCGGTCTCGCGCATATCGCGCGCGACCTCCGGAAGGTCGTCCCGCAGCAAGAACAGGTTCTTCTGGAACCGCCGCTCCGACCAGCGTTGGACCCTTTCCTGGATTGGATTGATGAGCACGGTCGACAAGGCCGCGGCAAAGATTACCGGCCCCTCGCTATTGGTGTTGCCATAATAGTTGTAGATGATCTGCTTCAGACCATCAGCGGTACCGGCGAAGACGCCTGCAACCGCGATCGTGATCAAAGCGACATTGGCCGACTTGCTGATGACGAATTCGGCATCGTAAAGCCGATATTTCACCAGCGCGATCAACAGCCCGAGCTGCAGTACGAGGACGGCAAGCGCAAAGCTGATGCCGGCCCCCATTTCCACGAGCAGCTGATGACCGAAACTGCCGACAGACCATTTCAGATAGTCGCTGACGATCGAGATGCAGCGAAGTACGGCATAGCCGGTGATCCCGAGTAGCGCCCAACGGATTTGCTGCTTCTGCTCGCCGGATTCGGTGTTCCGCAGATAACGCAGCAGCGACAGGACCGCGATGATCATGAAGGAGATGAAGAAGGTCTGATAGAGCGTGCCGTGGAGCAGCATCAGGATCGGCAACGATCCAATCAGCACCAGCCTCCGCCACGTGAGATTTCCGTGCGGAAACAGCAAAATACCGGCAAGCAGGAACACATTGCCAAGGTCGAACATCGTCACGTTGAGCCAGCGCGGAACGCCCGCTTCAGCGAGGAAGATGGACGATGGCTGTTCCGCCGCAATCGTCAGCAGGACGGCGAGCGACAGGATGGAGCTGATCGCGTCGCGCGAGTTGCGGTGATGCAGCAGCCACGCGGCCCAAAGCAGGAAGGGGTAGGCGAGGACGTGCATCAGATCGATGAAGCTCAGCCATTTGGGCGAGATCCCGAGCGCCTTGGCGCCGGCATCGATATGCTGCTCGCCAGTAGTGACCGTAATGTCTCGAACGCGTCCGTCCGGTCCGCGGACCGTCAGCGGAACTTCGGCCGCGTCGGTCCCGAACAACAGATTGCCGAGCGCGATATAGCCCGGATCGTTGGAATGGGCGGCGAGGGCTTCTTCGTTCACCGGCATTACGTCCGGGAGAGGAAGGCCGTAAATTGCGGTAATCTTGTCGCCGGGCTGGATCCCGGCCGACTGCGTCTGAGGCCCGACCGTAAAGCGTACCAGCGTTCCATCCCGCGGTGAGACGGCGAAACCCGCCCGGCTTCCCAGAAGAAGCTGGGAATTGTTCGCAGGAGCCGTGTATCGCAGGTAAAAGCCCGCAACCGGGCCCACGAACGCGAGGGCGAACACGAGCATCCACACCAAGGTGAAAAGCCGATGGGTGAGCGTGTTGAACGGGGGTACGACGGGCGGCAGGCGAAATCCGCCCTCCCGGGATTGTCCAGCAATCGACAAGGCAAGCTGCATTCAGTCAGCCCCACGCCGTTTAGCCGACAATATCATGGGGGGCGCAAAATCCCCACGCAACGTCTAAGTGGTTGGAGCTCCCTCGCTGTCCGTCTTGCTCTCCGCCGCGCGGTCGCCGCCGGAAACGGTGTCGGGACCGGTCTGGCCGTAGCGCGACTGGATGAAGCGTCCCTGGGTTTCCAGCGCCGCCATTTCCGCGCGAGCGAGCTGCTCGGCGGCTTCGTCTAGTGCAGCGCGGCCGGCCACCAGGCCTTCTGTCAGCCGCTCGTCCACCGTTTTTCCTTCGCCGTCGCGTTCCTGGCGGTAAGCGGGAGGGACGCGCTCGTACCGTTCGATCAGTCCGGGGAGGTGGATCGACATAAGGCGCCTGGCGTCCTGGGCCACCGGATCCAGGGTCTCCACCCGCTCCAGGGTCTGTTTCAGCGAGGGCAGGATCTGCGAAATTGCATCGAGCTCGGCCTGCGCGGGTGCCGGGAGGGCTCTGCGCACACGATAGACATAGGAGTCGAAGCGCTCGACCATCGCGCCATTCGGCAGGTCGGCGGAAGGGGCTGGTGCAGATATCGCCTGGCGTCCGCCGCGCGCAATGACGAGCGCGGCGACGATCCCGCTGATCAGCAGGGCGCCGAGAAAGCCGAACATGCCAATGGGCGTCACCAGCCCGATCGCGACTGTCACGAGCCAGATGACCGCTACGGTGATCGCGACGCGTACCGCCGTTCGCCCGATTCCGCTGTTGAGACGGCGCCGTTCCCGACTTGCCGCCGCCCTCGCTGGGCCGTCCCTTTCGTCCAGCTGGCGCGTCACCCGTTCGAACCGGGCAATGGCGCGTTCAACCTTGTCGGTAACTTCGGTCACTTAACTCACTTCGCCTCGATCGGAATCAGCGGCGAGGAGGCGCTATCGAGTTTGCCCTTATTCACGCCTTCGGCGCGCGCGATGTACCCTTTGGACTTCTCGACTTCCTTGCCGAGCGTGTCGACCGTCTGCTTCATGTTGCCCAGGGCCTGAAGCTTGAACTGGTCGATCTGATCCATCGTATCGTAGATATTCTGGAACGCGCGCTGCAGGGTTTCGAGCGGAATGGTCGAGCTTGCGGCCTGCTCGTGGATCGCACCCGTCTGGGTTCGAAGCATTTCGCCGGTGGAATCGATCATTCCCGCCGTTGTCGTGTTCAGCGCCCCGATCTGCTCAAGGACCAGCTTCTGATTTGACATCGCCTGCGCGACGGTCACCGCGGTCCTCAGCGCCGCGACAGTGGTCGTCGACGCGCGATCGACACCTTTCACCAGCTCGACATTGTTCTTCTTGACCAGGTCGAGCGCAAGATAGCCCTGGACCGTAACCGCCATCTGCGTGAGCAAGTCGGTCGTCCGCTGGCGGGTGTAGAATAAGGCCGTTTCGCGGATCGCCTTGGCTTTGGCCGGGTCGGTCGCATCGAGTTCGTTGGCCTTGTCCTCGAGACGCTGGTCGAGGCTCTTCGAGATGTGCACCATCTGCTCGAGCTTGTGCATCGTCTTCCAGAGGTTGGCGCGCTCCGTATCGATGGCGGCATTGTCCATCAGGAGCTCGTCCTTACCGTTGGCAAGGCTGCCCAGGATTTTCTGGATATGGGTTTGGGAGCTCCGATATTTGTCGAAGTAGCGATCGATCCTGTTCCCGAAGGGGATGATGCCCAGGATCTTCTTGGTCTTCGTGGCTTCCTTCGGATCGAGCGCTTCGACGGTGCGGCGAAGCTCCGTCAGGTCCGCGCCGATGCCGGTATCCTTGTCGATCGCCTTCACCGGGCGATCAAGGAATCGATTGGAAGCGCCTGCGGCCTCGCTGATCTCCTTGCGGCCCATGGCCGTCAGCTGATCGACCTTCTTGCCGAATTCCGGACTATTCGCATCGAGGCCCGCAAGCTCATCGACGAACTGGGCAACGCGCTTGTCGAGCTCGGTCGTCTCGTCAGTCTTGAGCGGGACCAGACCCGCCGCCTCCGCGGGAGCGACCGGCTGGAGCGCATCGGGGGGATCGAGCTTTAGCTTCGTCGCCGTCCCTGCGGCGGTCGCAGTCTCCGTTCCAGCTTCGGTGGCCATTGCGTCATCCTTTCCGTTCCCTTGTGCGGCGCTCCACAAGACCGGTCAACGCCGACGGGGCCTTTCGCTGTATTATAGATGTAAGACACACTGTTTCAAGGATGGACAAAATGGGTGAAGGTTATTGTCCGTTAACCACAGCCCTGAACGCTTCGCTTACCCTGCCGACGGTACAGCCACATCCAAACCGCGTAACGGGGACCGGAAGCGATGATCGGCTTTATCAGGAGCATTCTCAAGGATCGTCGAGGCAATACGCTCGCCATTGCGGCGGCCTGCCTGCCGCTCGTGGTGGGGGCCGCGGGCCTTGCCACCGATACGATCCAATGGACGTTGTGGAAGCGCCAGCTACAGCGCGCAGCGGACTCGGCGGCGATCGCGGGGGTCTATGACCGCTCTTCTTCGGCCGGCTCGACCGCGACCGTGCCTACCACTGTTTCGCATGACCTGACCCTGAACCTTCACACCTGGATGGGCGTGAAAACCGGTTATCCGCAGCTGTCTTATCCGGCGGATACCGCTGTACTCGCCAACCAGGTCCACGTGACCCTGGCCGTCCAGCAGCCGCTGCCCTTCAGCTCGCTGTTCATGTCGGCGGCACCGACGATCATCGCAAACGCGACCGCGGCAAGCGTGCCCGCCGGCGGCGATGCCTGCGTTCAGGCGCTCGAAACGACCGCGACGTGGGGCATCAACAATAACGGCAACACTTCGATCTACATGCCCGATTGCGTCATGTACTCGAATTCGCCAGCAACCAATTCGGCCCAGGCCGGCGGCAGCTCCAATGTCGTCGCCGCGGCGGTTGCCGGTGTTGGCGGCATTCAGCAGTCCAACAACTGGCACGTGGGCGCGTACCGGCCCTATTCGCCCCCGCTTGCCGATCCGTTTGCGAACGTAACCCCAAGTCCGTCCGACATGCATTGTGTCGGCACGGGCCTCGACGAGGACACGAATATTTCCGCAGCGATCGCAAGCGGAACCAATTGCTGGTCGTCGCTGACGGTCGGGTCGAACAAGAGCCTGACGCTGCCCGCCGGCACCTATTATATCAATGGCGGTGATGCGACGATCAGGGGCAACATCTCGTGCACCGGTTGCACGATCGTCCTGACGAACCAGAGCACTGCGTCAAATGCCGCCATCGGCCAATTCACCGCCAATGCCCAGTCAGACATCAACCTGACGGCGCCGACGAGCGGCACCTTCAAGGGGATCGCGATCTATCAGGACCGCCGCGCACAGAACAGCAACCAGACCAACAAGGTCAACGGCGGCAACGCGTCGATCATCACCGGCGCCTTGTACTTCCCGAGCCAGCAGCTCGATTACAACGGCAACGGCACGACCGACGCGCAATGCACGATGATCGTCGCCCGCCGCGTCTATTTCAATGGCAACAGCGGCGTCAGCAACAAGTTCAAGAAACTGTCCGATTGCGGTGCCGAAGGCCTTCCGAGCGGCGGCGCAACGCGCATGGTGAGGTTAGTCGCATGACCCGTATTCGAAAGCTCAGCGTGAAGCTCGACGATCGCGGCGCTGCGATCATTGAACTTGCCCTGGTCGCTCCGATCCTCGCACTGACGGTGATCGGCATCGTCGACATGAGCAACGCTTACAGTCGCAAGCTGGCTCTTGAGCAAGGAGCCCAGCGCGCGATCGAGCGGGTCATGCAGACCACCGGAACCACTACCGTCGAAGATACGATCAAGACGGAAGCCGTGTGCCAGGTGAATGGGCTGAACAACGACGGCACCTGCAAGACGAGCCCGATTTCCGCGAGCAATGTGACAGTGACCTACCGGCTGGAGTGTATCGATTCCGGGGGAACCACGACGTCGCAAACGAACACCGATGCGGACATCTTTGATACCTACACCTGTGCGCCAGGCACGGTGAAGGAAGCGCGCTATATTTCGGTTGCGCTGCAAGACAAATATACGCCGCTTTTCCCAATCCATTTCGCCAGCTTCTCGAGCGGCGATGGCACCTATCACATCTCGGCAACAGCAGGCATGAGGACCGAATGATGTTTGGCCGCCGCCTCGCCAGCAATCAGGACGGCGTTGCCGTCATTGAAATGGCCTTCGCCTTGCCGGTCCTGATCGTCATGATCTGGGCCTTCGTCCAGCTTGCGCAAATTTATCGCGCCATGGCCGGCATTCAGCAGGCGCTGGGCGAGGGCGCACGCTATGCGACTTTGTGCATCAGCCCGAATGCGCTGGGATGCAGCACTCCGACTGCCGACGAGATCAAGACCAGGATCCAGGACAGCGTTTACGGTATTGGCCCTGGGACTTTCGACGTCCCAAATCCGACCACCGGCAATTTCGGGACGGCCAATTATTACGACCTGACGGTCAACTATACGCAGCCGACCGACCTGCTGTTGTTCGCCGGCCCAACGATCACCGTGTCGCGCTCGAAGCGGGTCTGGACTGCAGCCAGCAGCTGATCCAGCGACGTTCTAGTTCGATCGCGATGCCTCGGCCTTTCGCTTTTCGAAGAAAGCATTGATGGCCTGCTTGACCTCGTCCGAGGCGAGGCGCTCCGTGAACAGGCTGCTCTCCAGCTTCATCCGCTCGAGGATTTCGTCTCGCGCTCCGTGCCGAAGCAGCCGCTGCGTCTGACGCAGCGCCTCGGGCGGTTTTGCGAGAAGCTTCGACACCACCTCTTGCAGTTTTGCTTCGAGCTGGCCGGTGGCTGCCCGGTGACTGACAAGCCCGATTGCTGCCGCCTCAACTGCACCGAAAGACTCTGCCAGAAGCAGGTAACGCGCTGCCACGCGCCGACCGGCGAGCCGTGGGAAAAGCATCGAGCTCGCCGCTTCAGGGACCAGGCCGAGGTCCACGAACGGCATTGAAAAACGTGCCGTGTCGTCGGCGATGACCAAGTCGCAGTGAAGCAGCATCGTAGTGCCGATGCCGACGCAATTGCCGTGCACGGCCGCGACGATCGGGACTTCACATTCGGCGAGACCGCGCAGGAGCCGCCACACTGGAATTTCGTCATTGCGAGGCGCCGCCTCCAGGAAATCGGCGAGGTCGTTTCCGGCGGCAAAATCCTGGCCTTCGCCCCGGATTGTGATCACTCGTGTTTCGCTGTCATCGGAGGCGCTCTCAATGGCGTCGGCAAGAGCCGCGTACATCGCCACCGTGATTGCATTCCGTCGCTCCGGCCGATTGAGCGTGATGGCGAGAATTCCGCCGTTTCGCTCGACCCGAACATGTTCGCTCATGCTTTGCCTCCCGAATCGGATGACGCGCTTCGCGCCAACGGCTATTGCCGGCCCATCCACCAAAGTTGGGATGCACGCAATTCCATGAAATTCTTCGCAGACACTGCCGAAATCTCCGAAATCCGTGAGCTCGCCGAAACCGGTCTGCTCGACGGGGTGACCACCAATCCCAGCCTCATCCACAAGTCGGGCCGCAATTTCCTGGAGGTCGTGCGCGAAATCGCGGGCGTCGTGAAAGGTCCCGTTTCGGCCGAGGTCGTCGCCCTCGATTACGAGGGGATGATGCAGGAGGCCGAGGTCCTGCGGAAGATTTCCGACAATATCGCCATCAAGGTGCCGCTGACGCCCAACGGTCTGCATGCATGCAAGACGCTCAGCGGCGACGGCACGATGGTCAACGTAACCCTCTGCTTCTCTTCGGCCCAGGCGCTGCTGGCCGCCAAGGCAGGGGCGACCTTCATTTCGCCCTTCATCGGTCGGCTCGATGATGTCGGAACCGACGGCATGTCGCTGATCGCGGATATCCGGCTCATCTACGACAATTACGACTTCGACACGCAGATCCTCGCCGCAAGCGTCCGCCACCCCATGCACGCCGTGGAGGCCGCCAAGATCGGCGCCGATGTGATGACGGCGCCGCCGAAGATCATCTGGCAGCTGTTCAAGCATCCTCTGACCGACGCGGGAATCGCATCTTTTCTTAAAGATTGGGAAGCGACCGGCCAGAAGATCGTGTAATTTCAATCCGATAGGGTCTTTCCGTTAACCTTTGGGCAACCTTCAGGCGTAACACTTTCTCAACCGGTCAAGCGGTAGTTTCCGGGCATCCTGCGATGTGGACCTTGCAGGTGGGGCGGTGACGCCTCTGCACTTGGAACCAAGGAGCTAAGACCATGAGCAAGTTTCTGAAGCTGATTAAGAACGAAAAGGGTGCGACCGCCATCGAGTACGGCCTGATCGCCGCTCTCATCGCCGTTGCGGCGATTGGCGCGATGCAGGGCATCGGCAACAAGCTGAACACCACGTTCAACAACGTGTCGAACGCTCTGCGCTAAGACGCGCTCCAGTTCGAAAAGACAGCGGCGGTGCCCCAAGGCGCCGCCGCTTTTCTTTTGTCTGACGAGTCAGTGAATGCTGCCTCAGTAGGAAATTAACCGCTGCGGGCGTATTCTGCCCCTAATGGCAACGGTGATCCCCTTCGAAGAGCGCGCAGTCGCGCATCTCCGGCAAAGGCTTGGCGCCGTCGAGGAAGCCAACCAGGATCTGATTGCCTTTGCGCGCGGCCATTCGGGCGCAGTTGCGTCGATCCATGAGGCGGTGATCGCCTCGCTGGAAGCGGACAGCATCGAATCTCTGTTTCATGTCGTCACGCAGGAATGGCCTTTGATCCTGGGGATCGACGCGGTCGCCTTGTCCCTGGTCGTCGGCGAGCAGGGTTTCCGGGCTGACGGCGGCGGAGTGCAGCATGTAGACCCCGCGCTTCTCAAGCGCGCGATCGATCGGGTCGAAGGCGTCGAGATGCAAACCGTGAAGCGCGGGCATCCGTTGTTCGGGCCGGCTTGCGACCTCATCCGTGCCCAGGCGCTGGTCCGCATCCACTGCGAGCCGCCCTTGCCGAGCGGCCTTTTGGCGCTCGGGCAACGTGCCGAACTCAGCCTCGATGCTCGGCACGGCTCGGAATTGCTGATGTTCCTCGGACGCAGCCTTGCGGCTATGATCCGCAAGTGGCTGATCATTCCGCACAACTAGAACATCCGGCGCGTGCGCTTGCCGCCCGCTGGTCTTCCCACCTCCACCACGACCGCCGGCGCTCCCCCCATACGGTGCGCGCCTATGCCGCGACTGCGCATCGGCTCATCGATTTTCTCGGGCACTACCGGGGAACGCTGATCGACGAGGTAGGGCTGACGAATGTCGTCGCTGCAGATCTCCGCGCTTTCCTGGCGGACCGTCGATCCGGCGGGCTGGGCGCAGCTTCGTCTGCGCGGGAGCTGTCGGGCGTGCGCGCCTTCCTCAAATATGCGGCGGAGCAGCAGGGCGTGCCTGCACAACTTCCGCGCACTCGAGCACCCAAGCGCCCGCGAACCTTGCCGCGGCCCGCGGCTCCGGACGATGCGTTGGGACTCGCGGAGAATGCGGCCGACGCCGCGAGCGCACCCTGGATCGGTGCTCGCGACCTCGCGATCCTGCTGCTTCTGTATGGCGCTGGCCTCCGCGTGGCTGAGGCGATGTCGTTGACCGCAAATTTGCTACCCATTGGTTCGACATTACGGGTGACGGGCAAAAGGTCGAAGACCCGCGTCGTTCCGATCATCCCCGCCGTTCGCGAGGCAATCGACGATTACGTGCAGCAATGTCCTTATGCGCTTCGGGGCGAGGTGCCGTTGTTCGTCGGGGCGAGGGGCGGGCCGCTCAATCCCGATCTGGTGAGGCGATCGGTCGCTGCAGCACGGCGGCGGCTCGGACTTCCCGACACGCTGACACCGCATGCCTTGAGGCACAGCTTCGCAACACACTTGCTTGCTCGCGGAGCGGATTTGAGGGCGCTTCAGGAATTGCTGGGCCACGCGAGCCTGTCGTCGACGCAGATTTATACGGAGGTGGACGCAGCACGCCTTCTCGACGTCTATCGCCACGCCCACCCCCGCGCCTAGCAGTGACCAGATGTGGTCGTCGCGGCCCGTCAGATCGTGGGGTAAGCCGTCGTGCCGCGACCCTTTGCGGGTTAAACGCCAACGGTAAAGCGAACGCTAAATAACCGTTCTGGATGAATGTCTTGGGCGCTTTCCCGAGAGAGGATTGGCGCCGTTCCGGACTTAATTGCCTAGCTTCCGCTCGATCGCCTGCCAAATGAGGCCGGCAGTGTCCGTCCCGTTGAACTTGTCGATGGCGACGATACCCGTGGGCGAGGTGACGTTGATCTCGGTGAGCCAGCGCCCACCGATCACGTCAATTCCAACGAACAACAAGCCTCGACGCCTGAGTTCGGGACCCAATGCAGCGCAGATGTCTCTTTCAGTCTCGGTCAGCTCTGTCGCTTCCGCCGAACCTCCTACGGCGAGGTTGGACCGGATTTCGCCTTCACCCGGCCGGCGGTTGATCGCGCCTGCGACCTCGCCGTCGACGAGCACGATCCTTTTGTCACCGTTGGCGACTTCGGGAAGAAAGGTCTGGAGAATGTGCGGCTCGCGGTAAGTCGCGTTGAACAGCTCCATCAGCGCCGAGAGATTCGACCCTTCCCTGGTGATACGGAACACCGAGCCCCCAGCGAAGCCGTGCAATGGCTTCAGGACGATATCGCTGTGCTCGGCAAGGAACTTGCGTGCAGCGCCGAGCGACCGGGTGATCATCGTCGGGGGCATGAATCGGGCGAAGTCCAGGACCCACAATTTCTCGGGAGCATCGCGCACGGCCGCAGGATCGTTCACGACCAGCGTCTCTCCCCGAATTCGTTCGAGAAGATGGGTCGCCGTGATGTAACCAAGGTCGAACGGCGGATCCTGCCGCATCAACACGACATCGACGTCGCTTTCCAAGTCGAGGATCTTGAATTCCCCGAGGCTGAAATGATTGCCGGCAACCGGCTGGACAGTGACCTCGTGAGCTCCGGCGTAAAGTCGGCCCTCCTGATAGGTCAGATCCTCCGCAAGATAATGGTAGAGCGTGTGACCGAGCGCCTGAGCCTTGAGCATCAGCGCGAAGGTTGAATCTCCTGCAATCCCGATGCCCTCGAGCGGGTCCATCTGCACGGCGACGCGAAGCGGCATGCGCGAGGCCTAGGGTCTCACTTGTGCTTTGTCACCCTTGCCAGATATTCGCGAGGTGCTTCGGCCATCGTCCCGGGACGATGAACAATGCGTCGATCCGGATTTCGTCGCCGTCGCGCATGTAGCGGGCCGCGAGACGCTCGGCTGCTGCCGCGACGCGGTGCAACCGCCAGTCGTCGAGCGCAAATCCTGCCGCTTCCTCGCTTGAGCGGGCCTTGACCTCAACAAAGGCAAGCGTGCGGCCGCGCCGCGCGACGATATCCACTTCACCTCCAGGTACGCGCGCCCGGCGGGCGAGAATTCGCCAGCCGCGCAATCTCAAGTACCAGCATGCGAGCGTTTCGGCCCCACGGCCGCGCTTCTCAGCCTCTTGGCGATTCATTTGCTGCGTTCGAGCGCCCGGGCGTAGGCTCGCTTGCGCGGCACCTTCAGTGCGTCGGCAACTTCAGCCGCAGCACGGGATGGAGAGAGCCGCGACAGGGCTTCGTCGAGCGCTGCATCGAGCTCCTCATCCCCAGCTTCCGCCCCTGCCGATGGCGGCCCGATGACGATCACGATTTCGCCCTTCGGAGGCCGATCGGCATATCGTTCCACAAGTTCGGGAAGGGTGCCGGTTACGCACTCCTCATGCAGCTTGCTGATCTCGCGCGCGACCGCGGCTTCGCGCGGTCCCAATTGCTCGCCGAGGGCCGACAACGTGTGGGCCAGGCGAGGCCCGCTTTCATAAAGAACCAATGTCGCCCTGACCGCCGCGACTTCGGCAATTGCATCGCTCCGTGCCTTAGCCTTGGCAGGCAAGAACCCGAGGAAGAGAAAGCGATCGGTTGGAAGACCCGCAAGGGTCAGCGCCGCAATAAGTGCGGAGGGACCGGGGATGGTGAGCACCGAATGTCCAGCCGCACGCGCGGCTCGGACCAGCTTGTACCCCGGATCGGAGATGAGCGGGGTGCCGGCATCGCTGACGAGTGCGATCGCTTCCGTGCCAAGTCGGGCAACGATGCTCTCCCTCTCGGCTTCGCTGCTGTGATCGTCATAGCGACTCATCGGCACCTTGGCGTCAATGTGAGCCAGCAGCTTGGCCGTGACCCGCGTGTCCTCGGCCAGGATTCGGTCAGCATTTCGAAGGGTTTCGGCCGCTCGCGGGCTGAGGTCGCCGAGATTTCCGATCGGCGTTGCGACGATGTGCAATCCTGCAGTCAGCCCTTTGTCCATCAGCTATGGATTAACCTCTTCCAATCGAAGCGAAAAAGAGTCATCGTGTGAATAATTCATTGGCCTGGGGGAGAGAGGCACGATGATTGTACTACTGGGCGCTTCGGCGCTCGTCTTGAGCGCGCTTCAGGCTTCGATCAGCGCGCCTACGGACGCGTTCCGCGGGTGCCTTCGCGACGCGGCCAGCAAAGCCAGGAGCGAAAAAGTCGCCGGTGACGCAATCGAGGGCTATTTGCGCAATGCGTGCACCACGCAGATGGGCACGCTCAAGGACGCCCTCGTCGCCTTCCGAATGAAGAATGGCATGACCAAGAAGGCTGCGGCCTCGGATGCCGACATGACCGTTGACGACTATGTCGCGACCCCGGCCGACAATTATAAATTCATGGCGAACATGGAGGCTCCGAAGGCGGCTTCGCCGGCTCCGCCAGCACCTACGCCGGCAGCTGCCCCGGCCAATCCTCCTAGCCAACCGCCGAAGCCCTAGGTTCAGCGGCAAGCGCGATCTGTCCCAATATGTGGTCGAGGAGAAGGCGGCCCTTGGCCGTCAGCGCGATCCGGGTGCGGTCGCGGGTCAGATGGCCCGAGCCTTCGAGCCGTTCAACCAGGTTCCAGTCGACGTCGAGCGTCGCGGCATCGACGCCTTCGGCGAGTCTCAGCCCCATCACGAGTTTCTCGTCGGCCATTTCGACGGGAGATAGAAGCGCCTCCTCGGCAATTCCGTGATTGTTGCGCCCCATTGCCGAGAGAAAGTTCTCTGGTTTCCTGTGGCGAACCGTCCGCATTCCCAACCGACGGCCGTGGGCCCCAGGGCCGACGCCCGCGTAGTCCCCGTAACGCCAGTAGGTAAGGTTGTGTCGGCTTTGGTGGCCGGGCCGCGCATAATTGCTGATTTCGTAACCGGGCATTCCGGCTGCCGACGTCATGGCGTCGGTCAGTTGGTAAAGCGCAGCAGCCGCATCGGCGTCGAGCGGCTCAAAATCGTGACGCGAGACCATGCTTGCGAAGCGCGTGCCCGGCTCGATCGTCAACTGGTAGAGCGACAGGTGGGATGTACCGAGACTGAGCGCCTGTGCCAGCATCGCCGACCATCGTTCCTCACTGTCTCCCGGGAGCGCGTAGATCAGGTCGAAGCTCACGCGCCTGAAATTCTTTTGGGCGATTTCGAGAGCCCGCCACCCTTCGAGTGCGGAATGAGCACGGCCGAGGAAACGCAAGGCATCATCGTCGAAGCTTTGCAGTCCCAGCGATAGCCGATTGACGCCGGCTGCAGCGAGGTCGGCAAAGCGCGACGCTTCGACCGAATTCGGATTGGCCTCGAGCGTGATTTCGATGTTTTCGGCAGGCAACCAATGCGAGCCTGCGGCGCCGATTACGGCCTCGACCGTCCCCGGGTCCATCAGCGACGGCGTCCCGCCGCCGAAGAAGATGGAGGTAAGCACTCGGCCGGGAAGCAAGCGGGCTTCATGAGCGAGGTCCCCGAGCAGTGCTTTCCGCCATTCGTCCTGGTCGACGACTGGCCGAACATGGCTGTTGAAGTCGCAATAAGGG
>Ga0207706_10001829_pt1 | contig 20895 bp, 20 predicted proteins | sample KBSC53metaG_FD_184318 | JGI IMG/M metagenome (GOLD analysis project Ga0207706, IMG submission 184318) | Corn rhizosphere microbial communities from Kellogg Biological Station, Michigan, USA - KBS C5-3 metaG (SPAdes) (version 2) | ecosystem: Host-associated > Plants > Roots > Rhizosphere > Soil ... | reverse complement strand
CGGTGTCCTGAGTATTTGAAAAGCTTGAAAGTATTGAAAACACTGCATATTCGAGAGCAGGTTCGAATCCCTCTCTTTCCGCTGAATAGCGTTTCAAACGTACTTAACATGCTGCACCTGCTTTGATCTTTTGTAATATTTTTTACGCTTGATAGCAGAATTACGTGGATCCCACACAGGCACTTCTCCAAAATGTTCAGGCACCATTGCTTTAGTAACCTGGTGACCTAATAATTTTTCTATGCGCAAAAATTTCTTCTGTTCGGTTTCTGTTATGAAAGTATATGCAGTACCCTTGCCGGATGCTCTCGCTGTACGACCGATGCGGTGAATATAATCCTCGCTGTCACGCGGCACATCATAATTAATTACAAGATCAATATCTTCTATATCGATACCTCTTGATAAAATATCAGTCGCTATTAAAATTTTTGTTTTCCTGTTTTTAAAATCAAGCAATACCTGTTCTCTTGTATCCTGCTCAAGATCTGAATGAATTTCTTCCACTGAAAATTTATATCCTTTTAGTCTTCTGCTTAGTTGTTTTACATTTTGCTTTTTTGTGCAGAAGATGAGTACGCTTTCGAATGCTTTCTGATGTAATACGTGTTTTACAAGTTCAATCTTTTGCTGTTCATAAACAACAAATGCATGTTGAATCAGCTTCTCCGGTGGTTTCGAAATTGCAATATCGATCTCTAAGGGTTGGTTTAAAATTCTTCTTGCCATTTCCTTGATCTTTACAGGCATGGTAGCGGAGAATAATAAAGTTTGTCTTTGCTTTGGCACATAAGAAATGATCTTCATGATGTCTTCATTAAAACCCATATCGAGCATACGATCTGCTTCATCAAGCACAAGGTATTTAAGACCATCCAATTTTACATAACCCATATTGAGATGTGCGATCATGCGACCAGGCGTGCAAACAACAACATCAACTCCGGTTGATAATGCTTTTTTTTCAGCAGTAAATAAAGCGCCATCGCCTCCGCCATAAACAGCAATTGAACTTACGGAAGTAAAATAGGAAAGGGCTTCCATAGTTTTTCCAATTTGTATGGCAAGTTCGCGTGTTGGGACAATGATAAGTGCGTTGATATGGTTTGCATCGTGCGACGATGTAATCAGTTTATGAATTAATGGTAACAGGAATGCGGCGGTTTTACCAGTGCCCGTTTGCGCGGAAGCAATTATATCTTTTCCATTAATGATAGCAGGAATAACTTGTTTTTGTACGGGCGTTGCAGTTTGATATCGCATTGCATCAAGGGCTTCCATCAATCGTGGATCGAGGTTAAATTCAGTAAATGTCAAAATGTTTGAGTTTTAATTCCAATAATATAAATATTTTTCTCTCAGCCAATTAAACACCGAGATTTCACTTTTTAATTCCGCAGGTAATTCTTTTATTATAAGCGATTCTATCCTTTGACCATCATTAATAGTTAAATTACCAACGGAGTAACCAAAGAAATTAATTAGATACAATATCTGATTTCCGTTTGAACGATCAAAAAGACGCCTGTCAGGTGAAGCAATTGTCTTATGCCTGGATTCTGTTGTCCAGTCGTAATGATGACTAACCAAATGTTCTTTTAAAAAAAGCATTGAGAAATTTATATACTTCTGCGATTTCTATATAAGGGAAAGAAGAAAAATAACAAGTAGTAATTGAACGTTGCCTTTATATATAAAAGTAGTATTTGATAAAGATAGGCTTTTTATGCGGCGAGAACGCTTCCTCCTGAAACAACTGTATTTATTTACTATTTATTGTGCCCCTGTTAACATTTGTACGCCTTGTTCTTTACTGAACAAATTAAGTCGCCTCTTGTCTTTATATCAATTTAAAATAAGCTGCTTAAGTTTGAAGCCTAAACAATTTTTTAAAAGGATCATGAGTAAAAACATTGCCATCATCGGCGCAGGCATTAGCGGAATGTCAACTGCATTTTTGTTGATGCAAAAAAAATATCGCATCACTATTTATGCAAAAGCGTTTTCACCAAACATCACAGCTAATCGTGCTGCTGCGTTCTGGTTTCCTTATCACATAAGAAATGACAAAAGAGGTATTCGCTGGTGTCAAACAAGCTATAAGTATTATCAGAAATTAGCAGAACAAAAAGAGAGCGGGATCAGTATGCGACAATTGATAAAAGTTTTAAGAAAAGGTGTTGAGGAAGAGGAACCGGTATGGATCGATTTTATGCCTGAAGGAGTTTGCCGCATAATGGATAAAAGTGAATTGTCAGAAAATATTGCAAAAGGATATGAAGTAAAAGTGCCTTTGATGGAAACACAAATTTTTCTTCCTTACCTGCAGCAACAACTTTCAAAAAATGGCGTCAGGTTTATTGAAAAAGAAATAAAAAGCTTTAATGAACTTACAAGTGATTATGATATTGTAATTAACTGCTCTGCTCTTGGTTCAAGGAAATTGTGCAATGATGAAAGCATTATTCCTGTAAGAGGACAAGTCGGTTTATTGTCTCCAAAAAATAATATGCCGATCTATCTTGACAACGAAAAACCTTTGTACATCGTTCCGCGTAAAGATGCGATTATTGTTGGTGGTACTTATGAAGAAAAAGTAAAAACAGAAATAACAGAGCCTTCGACTATTCAAAGAATTTTAAATAATGCGTATGAAGTTTTTCCTGCATTAAAACAACAGCAAGTGATTGGAAGTTGGGCAGGTTTGAGACCTTATCGTCCTGAAGTAAGAGTTGAGCAGGAAAAAGTAACAAATATTATTCACAATTACGGGCACGGAGGGAGTGGTTTTACTTTATCATTTGGTTGCGCGGAAGAAGTTGCGAAGATTGTTGAGAAAATGTAGATGCATAAAAATAGTTGTAATTTTATTTCAAATTTTAGGCTATGAAAGAAAGTGTGTTAGAAGATAAAATAAAACAATTAACCCCTGAAGAAAAAGAACAGGTTATAAAGTTTATTGATGAAATATTAAGTAAAAAGAGTATTGATTCTTCGAACAGAAAATTAACTTTTGAATGGGCAGGAGGTTTAGCTGATTTAAAAGATCAGTATACTTCCGTTGAATTACAAAAGCAGATCAATGAATGGCGAATAGAAAAATCCTTATAGACACAAATATCTTTTTAGAAATTTTGCTTAACCAGCAAAAAGCTTCAATTTGTATATCTTATCTCCAGACTAACCGACAATTTTCGTGCATTACAGATTTCTCTCTTCATTCCATCGGTTTATTATGTAATAAACGAAAATTGGACTCCGCTTTCATAATGTTTCTAAATGATGTTCTACCATCTTTATCGGTATTATAAATAGAGTCACTAAAATTATTTGAAGTAATAAAACAGACATAATTAACAAATCTTGATTTTGATGACTCTTATCAATATTTGGTTGCCTTACAAAACAATTTAGAGATAGCAACCCTCGATCAGGATTTTAAAAAAGTTCAAAACCAAATAAAAGTTCATTTTTTATAACATGAGCATCATAATTCGAAGAGCAGAAAGAAAAGATTGTAAACGTTTATTGGAACTTGTTCAGGAATTAGCTACGTACGAGAAGGCTCCCAACGAAGTAACTGTTACATTAGAGCATTTTGAAGAAAGCGGCTTTGGTGCAAACCCTGTGTGGTGGGCATTTGTAGCAGAAGAAGAAAATGCGATTCTCGGTTTTGCGTTGTATTACATACGTTATTCAACATGGAAAGGGCAGAGAATGTATCTTGAAGACCTTGTTGTAACGGAGAGTGCGAGAGGAAAAGGAGTTGGTAAAAAATTATTTGATGTATTAATTGAAGAAGCAAAAGAAAAAAAATTTCATGGCATAGTTTGGCAAGTGCTTGAATGGAATGAACCGGCAATAAACTTTTATAAAAAATTCAATGCAAAGTTTGATCCTGAGTGGGTCAATTGCAGTATTGAATTATAGATTTGAGCTTTGAACTACGAGCATGATGATTCATGAAAGTTCAGAAATGTTCAGAAAGTTGAAGTGTCCAAAGGACTCTTTCGGAGAGTGACACAACAGGCGACGAGTAAAGTATCTAAAGTTGGTAATATGAAAATTTATTATCATTAAAATTAAGTCCTAAATTTTTTAAAGCTTCGTTGAATAAAACTATTGTCACTCTTTCCATACGTGGTATGATTTTTTAGTGATCTGTTTTATGAAAACAAAAGATTATACCGGCATCATTCCCCCAAACTATACGGGCAAGGAAATTGAAGCTGAAGCCGCAATTGAATTGAAAGATAACAATGAAGCAAAAAATTTTTATGCAATCGCAAAAGAAAGATTGCTTGATGTGAATCAATGGCATCAGGTAGCGGGAATAATAAGTGCAACTTTTCAGCTTGTTGATAGCAATGGTAAAGAGGTAACGAGAACAGCTGAAAAAGGCGATTATATAAAAGTTGATATTCCGGGACCCGGCAGCAAAGAAGGACATGGATATGATTGGGTGTATATTGAGGAGCTGAAAGAAGTTATGGATGAAAATATTCAAAGCATTGGATTTCGTGTACGCCCAACAGCTCATCCATTTAGTGACGGAAAAAATATCGCTCATTTTTATGACGATTCCTCAACAAGTAATTTTATAGTAACCCGTGAAAATACAAAGGTCAGTGCCACAGTTATTGATCGTAATGTAAAGCCCAATGATGATACAGAATCTTTCGTTGACAAAGTTCGACACTTTGCAGTGGGCATAGGAGCAATAGCAACTTTTTCAAAAATACAGTGGAAAAATCTTGCAGAAGGTTTGGTGAAGCTAAAAAATAATTAGTGTTCTGCTTATAAATAGATATTCAACTTTTTTGTTTCGTTATTATCTTTTCTGTCCACTCTTTTGTTTTGTCGGCAAGTATTTGAATGATGTTTTGTTTTCCCGCTTTAAAAGCATGATCTGCTCCTTCTATCTTTACAAGTTCTGCAAATGACAATGATGAGCAAACGGATTCTATCAAATTCCATGTGGCCAATTCATCCCTCGTTCCCTGCAAAAAAAGCATTGGGATCTTTACATCTTTTAAGTGTTCCGCTCTTTCAACAGAAGGTTTGCCTTGTGGATGTAACGGGAATCCATAAAAAATAATTCCTTTCACTTTCATATCAGCATGAAGTGATAAATATTGTGAACTCATTCTGCCGCCAAAAGATTTTCCAGCAACAAAAAGAGGAAGATTTGGGAATAGTTCCTGTGCTTTTAAAATAGCAGCTTTAATTGTTTGATGTGCCACAGCAGGACTGTCCGGTCTTCCCTTTTTATTCTCTGCAAACGGAAAATTGAAACGAAGTGTCGCAATGTTTGCTTCTGCCAATGCATTGGCAAGTGCTATCATGAAAGAATGATTCATGCCTGCACCTGCACCGTGCGCAAGTGTTATGATGCACTTGCTTTTTTCAGGAACAATATATTCGCCGGAAACATTACCAATCGAATCGGAAATTTTAATAGATAAAGATTCAGCTTTCGTTTTCATTGAAGTTTATTTTTGTTGCAGATATGCAAGTTGCCCCATATGATAACTTTGGTGATTGGTTCTGTTGATCACAATGTTGAGTTTATTTCTATGAGGCTCTTTCGCAAAATCTTCTTCTGAAATTGACATGTGTCTTGTGAACCACTCATTAACAGGCATGTGGTTAAAATATCGACGTAGAGTTTCAGTTACATTTTTCCAACATGTTTTAAGTTCTGCCACAGGAGGAAATTTTTGCCCTGATTTATCGGGCATCCCCACAAATATCTCATACAGTTGCGGATAAAGTTGATCACCAAGATTAAGTATCGGTATTATCCTGTCATTCACTGCTGTAAGATGTCCAAATGGTGTTGTCCATAATTCACCGTGATCAGGATCATCAATTCCATCAATGTTTTCAGGAATATCGTTTGGAATCAGTTCATCAATTCCACCATAAAAATTTGAATTATAATCTGCACCGCGCTCCAATTGTTTTAGAGAAAGCTTTTCATTCTTCCAAAGAAATTCTTTTTGAAGTTGTTTGTTGTAAACATTAATGATCTTTCCTCCTAAAGCAGGAGCAACGGAACATTTGAGAAAGTCATTTTCAATATTTATTATTCGAACATTATCCTTTATTTCATCAGTTAATATCATCCTTTATTTCTTTAGGATATAACTACAAAATCATTTAATCGCTAAAGTAAATTGATTTATGAAAGGTTCGTCGAACATTTTTATTCATCACTTAGCATAAGCGGTATTTAAAATGTATGTGCGGTTATAAAACATACGAAACATTTCGTTAATTTGTCTTTAAATATTTCTGCATGATAAAGAACCTTCTGCTCGTTGCTCTGCGCAATTTTATGAGAGACAAATGGTATAGCCTTCTCAATATTCTTGGCTTAACGATTGGTATTACATTCAGCGTATTTCTCATCTTTTATATACTGGATGAATTGAGTTACGACAAGTACAATGAAAAGGCAGACAGGATCTACCGTATTGCATCGTATGTGAAAGAGCCGGAGAAGGATACAATGAAGTGGGCGATTTGTCCTTTCCCGATGGCGCCGGCGCTTAGTAAAGATTATCCTGAAGTAGAAGAGGCAGTGCGTATATGGGGCAACGGCGGAAAAACAATGTTGAAGAATGGAGATCTGCGCTTTTATGAAGACAAAGTTTTTTTTGCAGACAGCAATTTGTTTCGTGTGTTTACACATAAGTTTATAGAAGGTGATCCACGAACAGCTTTAATGGCACCGAAATCATTAGTGCTTACTCAATCACTCGCAGAAAAATATTTTGGAAGGAATACAAGTTATGTTGGCAAAACACTCGAGAATGCAAGTGGTGATGTGTATAAAGTAACTGCGGTGATCAAAGATGTTCCGAAGAACTCGCACATACTTTTCAATGCACTTATTTCAAGAAGTTCTTTACCCGCAGATTTTGCAAATAACTGGGGAGGTTTTGGTTTTTACACTTATGTATTGTTGAAACCAAACGTGAATGCCGCAGCATTTGAAAAAAAGTTGCGACCGATATACGACAAATACCTTGCTTCCATTTTTGCGCAGTTTAATATCAAAATGCGGTTTGGATTGCAACCAATCACTTCCATTCATTTGCATTCCGATATGGCGAATGAACCGGAAGAACTTGGCAGCATGTCGTACATCTACATTTTTTCTGCTGTTGCATTTTTCATGTTGCTGATCGCCTGCATCAATTATATGAATCTTACAACTGCGCGCTCTGCACGAAGAGCAAAGGAAATAGGCATACGAAAAGTAACAGGTTCTTCCAAACTTCAGCTTGTGTTGCAGTTCCTTGTTGAATCAACTTTAACGGCGCTGTTTGCATTGCTGTTAAGCATTGGTTTGATCGCATTGTTTTTGCCGACATTCAATACGCTTTCAGGTAAATTTATTACGTTCGGTACATTACTAAAACCTGATACCTTGTTTATTTTATTAGCGATCATTTTGTTTGTCGGAATAGTTGGCGGAAGCTATCCTGCTTTTTATCTTTCAAAGTTCAGTCCTGTAAATGTTTTAAAAGGTAATCTCTCCAAAGGTTCAAGCAATGTTACGCTGCGACGTGCATTAGTTGTTATTCAGTTTTCCATTTCAATGATCATGCTGATATGTACATGGATTGTGTATGCGCAGTTGCAATATTTGCGCAACAAAGACCTTGGCTTTAACAAAGACCAGGTGCTTACTGTAAGCGCTAATTCAAACAAAGACTTAACCAGTAATATCCGTTCATTTAAAAATGAAATTCGAACCAATCCGCATGTATTGTCTGCAAGCACTTCGCAGGGAGTACCGGGTGGCGGCATTCCTTTTAATCTTTTTTCCATCCAAACAAAAACAGGTTATACAGAAAAGGGAGTTGATGTTTATTTTGGTGTAGATGAAGATTTCTTTAAAACGCTTGGAATAAAATTAGTGAAAGGCAGAAGTTTTTCAGGATTGCCGGATACGCTTCGCAGCATAATTGTAAATGAGAATATGGTGAAAGAATATGGATGGGGCGATAACCCTATTGGTAAAAAAGTAAGATTTGCGGGCGATACATCAAACTTTTATCTTGAAGTGATCGGTGTAGTGCACGATTTTAATCAAAAATCATTATACAATCCCATTGCGCCGTTGATCTTTTTTTACAGACCCACCAATAACATTATAGAGTTGAAACTTGATGCGCAAAATATCAGTACAACAATTGCATCAATCGAAAGTTCATGGAAGAAATATTTTCCTGATCTGCCATTTGCTTACACATTTTTAGACCAGGATTTTAATTCACAGTATGCGGCAGATCAAAAACGCGGTAAAATATTTACAGCATTCTCGATACTTACAATTCTTATTACTTGTCTTGGTTTGTTGGGTCTTATCGCATTCACAACTGAACAAAGACAAAAAGAAATAAGCATTCGCAAAGTGATGGGCGCAAACGTATCGCAGATCGTTCCGCTTGTAACAAGAAATTTTGTTGCACTTGTAGGTTTGTCGTGCTTTATTGCGTTCCCGGTGGCCTGGTACTTCATGAGCAACTGGCTAAAAATATTTCCTTACAATACAGGGCTTAGCGTTACACCGTTCCTGCTTTCTGCATTAGTTGTTCTGATAATAACATTACTTACTGTTATTTTTCATACAGTGCGTGCTGCCGTTGCAAATCCTGTAAAAGCACTAAGAACAGAATAGAAATAAAAAATAATGCAGTATCATTAGCAAGGTTACTTCGGTAACCTTTTTGTTTTCAAACAAAAAGTGGTTCGCTAAGATGAGATCTATTGTAAATCTAAGTTGGGATGCCTTACAATGATCGTAAGTTTTTTTACACCTGATAAGTTATCTCTTCCGGTTTCAGTTGAAAAACAAATGCTGAAGAGAGAACTTAAGGAAGATGTATAGGAAGCTAACTGCGCTTCAACTACGTGTTTAGGTCCCTGGAAAATTTTTGTTATCATATCATTAAAGTTGAAAGAATACATGAAATTAGATGATGCACTAAAAAAAATTTGGAAACATCGTTGACCATATCAAAGAAATCGTTGGAGCGTTATTTATCGATTTTATTGTTGCTGTTTCTTTTAGTAACTTCTTTCTTGCAAGTTTTTTGTTAACTCTGCACAACCTCAATTGAAGGGGAAGAAATTTCACAGAATCAACGGAAGGTCTCCTCAAAATCCCTTGAAATCCCTACTGGTACGGGCTTTGGTGCGCTTTAAATACTTGTCTTTCACGACAATGATCTATATAGTACATATTAAAAGGTAAGTAATGAGAAAAACAACGATACAACTTCAGGCGCAGCTATTGGAACAACAAATAGAGCTTGAAGAATCTAATTATAAATACGCGATTCAGCTTGGTAGAGATTATACAACACTCAGGCATATAAGAGAAGCTATCCGAGCATTGAAAGAAAGATTATTTATGATAAGAGGAAACCTAAAAAAGAAATGAAATAAACGCTCTACTTAATGAAGCCTTACCCTGCTTTCCGATAGTTTATTTTTTAAAACTGTGGCCAAGCTTAAAAAATATTTATGCTCTAATGATTTTGCCTAATGGTTTTTGAATACACAAATTTCCATAAATAGAATTTTTTATTTTTCCCAGAAAGCGCAGAAATCACGGAAAGTTATTCTGTGTTTTCCGTGTTATCTGCGAGAAATTCTTTAATAAAATATGATATTACGGATTCACATTGATTTTTCAGTGTGAATCCGTGCATTTGCGAAAAACAATATGTTGAATAAAATTTCAACATTACAAGAGTGCAACGCAACTAAGATGATTTGACTGCAAAAGCCGGTACAAAATATTCCTTCCGTAATTTATCCATACGCTTTGCATACCCTTTGGCTAATAATCTTTGGTTTAAAAAATAACACGTAGCATTGCAACGTTGTAATTGCTTAACGTGTCAAAGCATACTTGATATGCATTGTTTGAAATATTTGTTCATATTGGTCCTATTGCTTTTTACCGAAATTGTAACTGCACAAAATGGTTGCACTACATTAGGGCAAACGCCTTCAACTGCTTTTCCGGTATGCGGCGTAGATACATTTACTCAAAGTATTGTTCCGCTCTGCGCGGGGAAAGGGATGCCTGTTCCCGGTTGTGATTTAAGTGGCGCATCTTATGCAGATAAAAATCCGTTCTGGTACACATTTACATGTTATGTTTCAGGAACACTTGCCTTTACCATTACACCTGATGATCCTAATGATGATTACGATTGGCAACTCTTTGATATAACAGGACGCGACCCGAATGATGTTTATAATGATACAAGTTTATTTGTAGTGGGAAACTGGGCAGGTACTTATGCACCCACCGGCGCATCTGCAAATGGTGTAGGAACTATTCAGTGTGCTTCCGATCCGACCATGGTGCCACCTGTTCCTACATTCAGCAGTTCTCCCATCATTCTAAAAGGACATACATATATTTTAATGGTGAGTCATTTTCTTGATACGCAGATCGGTTATAAACTTTCATTTGCCGGCGGCACTGCTGTGATCACTGATCCAACAAATCCAGATCTTCTTTATGCCGATGTAAGTTGCGATGGCAAGCAATTGCATCTGAAGCTGAATAAAAAAATGAAATGCTCAAGTGTTACTGCAACAGGGAGTGATTTTATAATTCCAGGCGTAGCTTCAAAAATTGTTTCTGCACTTGCAGTTGGCTGCAGCAGTGGTTTTGATGTGGATTCTGTTGTTATCAATCTTAATACTTCTTTGCCTCCGGGTAATTATCAACTTGCTGTTCAAAACGGAAGTGACGGAAATACTTTACTCGATAACTGTGACCGAGAAATTCCTGTTGGCACGGCTATAAATTTTGTGGTATATGGCAGGCAACCAACACCGCTTGACAGTATTATTCCTCCTGCATGTGCGCCAAATGTTTTGCAATTGCATTTTGATAAAAATATTCAATGCAATTCTGTTGCTGCAAATGGTTCTGATTTTTCTGTTACAGGTCCTTATCCTGTTAAAATAACAAGTGCTAATGGTGATGCTTGCAGTAATGGTGGAAGCAAGGTTATCGATTTACATTTATCCTCACCTGTTGTAAAGGCGGGTACTTATACGATCCATTTAAACACCGGAAGTGATGGCAACACGATCATTGATGAATGCGGTGAAGAAACTCCTGCAGGTGCAACAATAAGCTTTAGTATAAAGGATACAGTGTCTGCTGCCTTTTCCTACAATTTAATTGAAGGTTGCAGAAGCGATACAATTAATTATTTTAATAACGGAGGAAGCAGTATAACAAATTGGTTGTGGACCTTTGACAGTTCACTTACAAGCGCACAACAAAATCCCTTTGTTATTTATAACACATTTGGAGGAAAAAGTACACAGTTAATTGTAACAAATGGTTTTTGCAGCGACACCACTGTTCAGAATTTTTATCTTAATCATGATTCATTAACTGCAAACTTTACGGGACCAGATTATTATTGTCCTGATGATCTTGCATACTTCAGAGATACAAGCGTTGGAAATATTATCAGTTGGAATTGGACATTTGGAAACGGCAACACAAGTACACAACAATTTCCGCCGGCACAAACATATATATCATCACAACGGGAAAAAACTCTTGGAGTGCAACTGATTGTTGAAAGCAACAAAAGGTGTTATGATACTGCCGTAAAATTTATAAAGGTTCTAAATAATTGCTATATCGCTGTGCCTACTGCTTTCACTCCGAATCACGATGGCAAAAATGATTATCTCTATCCGTTGAATGCATATAAAGCAACTGGTCTTGAGTTTCGCGTGTTCAATAAATACGGTCAACAATTGTTTGAAACAAAAGATTGGACACGCAAATGGGATGGCAGTTTTAATGGTTTTGAACAACCCTCCGGTGTTTATGTCTGGATGCTTCAATTCACTAATTCGGACACGGGAAAGAAAGTTTTTCAAAAAGGAACAACAGTACTTATACGGTGACTTTAAACTTTTCTGACGGTTTGTAATCTCAAATTTTTGATTTTGAGATTTGATATTGAATGTATAGTTAGTTACCTTAAGAGAAACTAAACATTACATTAAAATCCGGTTGTCCTTATTGAATAATCGCAATAATTTCTAATTTTAATTTAAATCCTAAACACGAAGTATCATGACTATAACATCACTCTGCAAGTTCTTCAAAACTTTACGCAATTTTTTTTATAAATTATTTTTTGATTACAATACCATCAATACGGATATTTATTCTGATTAATACAATTAATGAGTTTAAATAATTTCAAACAACAGAGCTTATTTCACTCTTTTGATACATGAGTGTTGAGAGCAAGTGTTTAAACAGAAGAAAAATTTGTACTAACGATTGTTATGAGGTTTCATGCGCTTAACTTCGGGCTCGTAGAAAAATGACACTCTCATTTAATCATATCGTCTTAATGAACACTTCGGTAGCCGTTACAGCTACAACTACAACCATTACAACAACCCTGTAAAGGGTTGCACATCATTATATCATCAAAGGGCTATTAAAGCTGTACAAAATCAAAATAGAGTTTTTAATATTTCATTCATATTCTTCAGTTGAAGTGATTGCGACGCAACGAAGATGCCACGAAGACCCAAAGCTGGTATCAAAATAAAAATCATTCAAATCATTTAATCATCGGTCATGAAGGTTTTAAAATTTGGAGGAAGTTCTGTAGCCAACGCTGAAAATATTCAAAAGGTTGTAAATATTGTAAAGCGAAGTGAGGAGCCGCAAATCGTTGTGGTGAGTGCGTTAGGCGGTGTGACTGATCTACTCATTAAAGCAGGAACGCTTGCAGAAAAAAGTGATGAAACGTTTAAAGATGTATTGCAGCAATTGGAGAAAAAACATTTGGATGCTGCAAGAGTATTACTGCCTGTAACGCATCAAAGCAGTTGCCTGAGCATGATCAAACAACACTTTAACGAGCTGGAAGAAATCTGTAACAGTGTTTTTTATTTGCGTGAATTATCGCCGCATACGAGAGACCGTATTGTTAGTTTTGGTGAATTGCTTTCATCAAAAATTATTTCAGCATTCATGCAATCTGTGGCTGCAGAGCATGACTGGATAGATTCACGAAAAGTAATTAAAACAAACAGCAACTATGGTTTTGCCGCTGTGAATTTTAGTATCACGAATGATCTGATATCTTACACACTTACCGCTTCGCATAAGAAATTATTTATTGCGCCGGGTTTTATTGCAAGCGATGAAAATGGGAATACCACAACATTGGGTCGCGGTGGCTCAGATTATACTGCCGCGATTTTTGCTGCCGCAATGAATGCATCTTCACTTGAAATATGGACAGATGTTACGGGCATGATGACTGCTGACCCGCGCTGGGTACCTAATGCAAAAACAATTACAAGAATTTCTTACCAGGAAGCAATGGAGCTTTCACACTTTGGTGCAAAGGTGATTTATCCACCAACAATTCAACCTGTGATGCAAAAAAATATTCCTACATGGGTGAAGAATACTTTTACTCCTGACGAAGCAGGGACTGTAATGGAGAGTGTGAATGAACATGAAGGCGATATTATAACAGGCATTTCAAGCATTAATGCAATTGCTCTATTGAGTTTGGAAGGAAGCGGAATGATTGGTATTCCCGGTTTTTCAAAGAGATTATTTGAAGCATTAGCAAGTGAAAAAATAAATGTGATATTGATCACGCAAAGTTCTTCCGAACATTCAATTTGTGTTGCAATAAATATGAGTGATGCGGGCAGAGCAAAAAATGCAGTTGACAGAACTTTCGAAACTGAAATTGCACAAGGAAAAGTTGAGCCGTTAAAAGTTGAGCATAGTCATTCGATCATTGCATTGGTAGGTGATAAAATGAAAAGCCATCCCGGCATCAGCGGAAAAATGTTTGATGCGTTGGGAAGAAATGGTATCAATGTAAGAGCTATTGCGCAAGGTTCTTCTGAAAGAAATATTTCTGCTGTAATTGCTGCCGATGACGTAAAGAAAGCAGTGAACGTTTTGCATGAAGCATTTTTTGAATCAACTTATAAACAACTCAACATTTTCGTTATCGGTGTTGGAAATGTGGGTAGCAAATTACTGAGTCAATTAAAACAACAGCAACCTTTTTTATCAGATCATTTGAATTTACAGACGAGAATTACAGGAATTGCGAACAGCAAAAAAATGTTGTTTGTCGATAATGGTAATGATATCAATTTAGAGAATTGGAAAGATCAACTGCAAAATGGCGAAAGCATGCAGCTTGAAAAATTTGTTGATACGATCATCGAAAAGAATTTACGCAATTCTGTTTTTGTTGATGTAACGGCAGATGAAAATGTTGCAACCGTTTATGATAAGCTCTTGTCAAAAGCAGTTTCGGTTGTTGCTTGTAATAAAATTGCAGCTTCATCATCCTATCAAAACTATGCTCATTTAAAATCTTTGGCGAAAGAATACAACGCCTTATATCTTTTTGAAACCAATGTGGGCGCAGGTTTGCCGGTGATTGGCACTTTGAATGATCTGAGAAGAAGCGGTGATAAAGTGAATAAAATTCAAGCAGTTCTTTCCGGCACACTCAATTTTGTTTTCAACCATTATGATGGCACTCGTCCTTTTGCGGAAGTTGTAAGACAAGCACAGGATGAAGGTTACACTGAACCTGATCCACGTTTAGATTTAGGCGGAACTGATGTAATGCGCAAGATCATGATACTTGCACGTGAAGCGGGAGAACACATTGAAATGGAGGATATCACCAACAACACATTTTTACCTGCATCATGTTTCAAAGGAAGTGTAGAGGATTTTTATAAAGAGATGGCAAAACAGGAAGCGCATTTCAAATGTTTGTATGAAGAAGCGGCGAAGAAAAATTGCAAATTGAAATTTGTTGCGGAGTATGCAAATGGCAAAGCATCTGTTGGTCTGCAACACATTCCTTCGAACTCTGATTTTTATCATTTATATGGAAAGGATAATATTGTTTTATTTTACACGCAACGTTATCCTGAGCAACCATTGGTGGTGAAGGGCGCTGGAGCAGGAGCAGATGTAACGGCGAGCGGGGTATTTGCGGATATTATAAGAGTGGCGAGAGTGTAGCCCCCTAAATCCCCCCGGTGGGGGACTTAAGATTTAATCGCGAATAAAATTCGATCATCGTAAAAACTTTAATCTTTGAATGAGCTTGATAATAATTACGAAGTTTCCAAATTCCCCCCCACCGGGGGAGTTAGAGGGGGCTGTACCGTTTTTTCTCCTGCTACCGTTGCAAATGTTGTTTGCGGCTTCGATATACTCGGCTTTGCGTTGAATGAACCTTGTGATGAATTCACTTTAGAAATAAGCGATGAGCCGGGCATTCACATCATTAACAAAGATGAATTCAATTTACCAACTGAAGCAGAGAAAAATGTAAGTGGTGCCGCGTTGCTTGCTTTGCTTGAAGAAACAGAAGATGTAAAAGGCTTCACGCTTACCAGCAAAAAAAATATCAAGCCCGGAAGCGGTATTGGTTCAAGTGCTGCAAGTGCGGCTGGTGTTGTTGTTGCGGCGAATCAACTTCTCAACAATCGTTATAGCAAAGAAGACCTTGTACGCTTTGCAATGTTTGGTGAAAAAGTTGCGAGCGGTGTAAAGCACGCAGACAATATTGCCCCTTGCATTTATGGGGGTGTTACACTTATTCGTTCCATTTTTCCGCTCGACATTGTTAGCATTGATGCGCCGCCGCTGCACGTAACTGTTGTGCATCCGCAAATTGAAGTGCGTACTTCTGATGCACGGCAAATTCTCAAACACAAGGTATTGCTAAAAGATGCTATCAAACAATGGGGAAACATTGCGGGTCTTGTTGCCGGTTTTATGAAAGGTGATTATGATCTTATCAGTCGTTCGCTTGAAGATTATATCATCGAACCTGTGCGCAGTATTCTCATTCCTGGTTTTGATGAAGTGAAAAAAAGCAGCAAAGAAGCTGGTGCGCTTGGCGGCGGTATTTCGGGTTCCGGCCCTTCTATTTTCATGTTGAGCAAAGATGCAGATACTGCAACATGTGTAGAAGCAGCGATGAAAGAAGTGTTTGAAAAAATTGGTATTGCATACCACACGCATGTAACAACGATTAATAAAGAGGGAGTAAAAATTCTAACCGCTGATTGACATGATTAAAATGATTTTGAGGAAAAGTCCTGAGCGAAGTCGAAGGATTATGAACCGAACAGCATTACTACTATCATCGTCTGTTGCGTCGCACTCTTGTACTTTGATTTTTCTATTCACCATTCAACATTGACTATTCACCCATGCATTATTATAGTCTCAATCACCAATCATCATACGTAACATTCGAAGAGGCAACAATCAAAGGACAAGCGCCTGATAAAGGTTTATACTTTCCCGAATACATTCCAACATTGCCAAAAGGTTTGATCCAAAACATTAAGAATTTTTCAAAAGAAGAATTGGGTTTGATCATCATGAAACCTTTTGTTGGTGAAACGATTCCTGAAACAATATTGAAACATATCGTTGAAGAAACGATCAACTTCGATTTTCCTTTGGTAAAGGTGAACGACAACATTTATGCGCTTGAATTATTTCATGGACCAACACTTGCATTCAAGGATGTAGGCGCAAGATTTATGAGCCGTTGTCTTGGATATTTCAACCGCAACAATGATAAACATACAACGGTGCTTGTAGCAACATCCGGTGATACAGGCGGTGCAGTTGCCAATGGTTTTCTTGGTGTAGAGGGTGTTGATGTGGTGATTCTTTATCCATCAGGAAAAGTTAGTCCGATACAAGAATTACAACTAACGACACTCGGACAAAATATTTCAGCGCTTGAAATAAACGGAACATTTGATGATTGTCAGCGAATGGTAAAGGAAGTCTTTGTTGATGAAGACCTGAATAAAAAATTATCGCTTACATCTGCAAACTCAATCAACGTTGCAAGATGGTTGCCGCAACAATTGTATTATTTCTTTGCTTATCAGCAATGGCAACATGAAGAATCACCTGTGATTTGTGTGCCCAGCGGCAACTTCGGAAATATTTGTGCAGGAATGGTTGCTTACATTTCGGGTTTGCCAGTAAAACATTTTATTGCTGCTTGTAATATAAATGATGTTGTTCCTCAATTTTTGTCAACCGGCGACTACAAAGCAAAAGCAGCAGTAGCAACCATTTCCAATGCAATGGATGTTGGGGATCCCAGCAACTTTGTTCGTATCATGGAATTGTTTCATCAAAAGATTGAAAATTTAAAATCGATGCTGAGTAGTTACAGTGCTGATGACGCAACAACAAAACAAACCATCAAAGAAGTTTTTGAAAAATATCATTACACTTTAGATCCTCATGGTGCTGTAGGTTATTATGCATTGAATAAATATTTGAGTGAAGATGTTGGTCAGCGACCAACATCGGCGCATCGATCACCATCTGCGAAAGGAATTTTTCTTGAAACCGCACATCCTGTAAAATTTCCTGAAACGGTTGAAGAAGTAACAAACACAAAAATTGAAATTCCTGAATCTGTACAATATTTATTAAACAGAAAAAAGCAAAGCATAAAAATGGACGCTTCGTTTGAGCAGTTGAAGGAGTGGCTGGTGAGATAATTTGAAAATGTAAGATTTGAAAATGTGAAAATTTGTTTGGTTTCACGTTTATCGTTTCACGTCTCACGAATGATGCTGTCTGCACTGCCGTACAAGTGAGTGACACAACGAAGTTCAATGCATGCACAAAAGCCCGCAACAAAAAAATTTTTCTCACCTTTAAAATATACAAACACTTCATTCGTCAACCGTAATAAGAATGGAGCGGGCACTTGCAATAAAAGATGACATGGCAGCAACGCAAAAACGTAACATTACACAAGTGATTAATGATTACAGTAAACGTCTGCTTGGATTTATTCGAAAACGTGTGCGCAACGAAGCTGATGCGGAAGATATACTGCAGGATGTGTTTTATCAATTCATTGGCAACACGGAACCGATTGAACAATTGACGAGCTGGCTCTTCACTGTTACACGCAACAAGATCATCGACAGGCAACGTAAACATAAGCCTGATCTTATTGAAGATGTTTATACAACTGCAGATGATGAAGAGTCTTTGAATTGGAGTGAATTATTTTTTGATTCATCAGATAATCCTGAAACAGATTATTTACGCACTTTGTTTTGGGAAACATTGAATGAAGCGTTGGATGAATTGCCTGAAGAACAAAAGCAGGTATTCATTTTGAATGAACTTGAAGGTGTGCCGTTTAAAATTATTGCAGAGCAAACCGGTGAAACCCTTAATACATTAATATCGCGCAAACGCTATGCTGTGCTGCATTTGCGGCAGCGATTGCAAGTGTTGCGCGATGAATTACTGAACTATTAAAAATAAAATCATGGAAAGAAGACATAGATTCAGGGTATTTATTCCCATTGCAATTTTAGCAGTCATTGCATTGTTCAGTTTTATTGTAATGGGTTTGTGGAATGGCATTTTAGCAGGTGTGCTGCATGTTAGTATGATCAACTTCTGGCAAGCGCTTGGAATATTGGTGTTGTCGAAAATATTATTTGGGGGATTTCCCGGCGGGAGATGGGGAAGACATGATCATCGCGGACACGAATGGAGAAAAGAAATGTTGAAGAAATGGAAAACAATGACGCCGGAAGAGCGTGAACAATTTAAAGAACAATATCGTAATCGTTGCTGGGATATAAAGCGGCAAGAGAGAGATGAAAAAACAAATGCAGGAATTGAATAGTTTATAGTTTGTAGTTGTCCTGAGCGAAGTCGAAGGATTTTATGAGCCGATCTTTAGTTCTTTATTCATCGTTCCTTGCGTCGCACACTTGTACTAATGAACTTTATTCAGCAAGTAACACTTATAGGTTACACGGATTAGCACAGGAAAAAATCGGCGGAATCGGTGAAAAAATTTTAAAAAAATCTCTCGCAGAAAACACTGAAAACACCGAATAGCTTTCCGCGAGAAAAAAAATCTATTTATGGAAATTCTTGTATTCAAAACTAATGTGGAAAATATGAACCACATTCGAAAATTGTACGGTTTGTTCAAAACGATCAAAGGAATTTTAAAATGGAATGTGGATACCGAAGATGCTGATAAAATACTTCGTGTTGAAACTCTAAATGTTACACCGCAAAAAATAGAAATAGCTTTGCAAAGCGCAGGATACTATTGCAAGGAATTGGAAGATTGAGAATTTTTATCAGTACAATTTATTTAATGTTCTGAAAATTTTTCAAAGACTTATGTTCAGGAATTATATTTATAAAATATTTCTTTTAATGGTTGTTGCTTTGCCATCCATTTTATCTTCTGCGCAAACAAAAAACGATTCATCTATAATCGGTACATGGAAGGGTGAATCAATTTGTCAAATAAAAAATTCTCCCTGCAACAATGAGATTGCTGTTTATCATGTTTTAAAAACAAAAGAGTCCAATACTTTTCATTTTGTCATGAACAAATTGATTAATGGGAAAGAAGAAGAAATGGGAACGCTTGAATATACTTATGATGCTGTTGCGCAAACATTAACTTCAATTGATGAAAAGAGAAAAACAGTTTGGAAATTTCAAATTAAGAATACAGCAATGAATGGAACTTTACTATATAAAGGAGAATTATACCGAGTAATTCATTTGAAAAAACAACAATAAATTTAAGGTCATTAATAAAAAAATTCCCATTAATTCATCAGATTAATCAATCTTTTTTTATTCTAAGCTCCTTCAATTCTTTCACATCGGAAAAATCTTTCAATTTCGGATTGTACACTTCTTTCTCAACATATTGCACTGTAACTTTTTTATCTTTCAATTTTGTTGCTGCATTTTTCACCCAATCGTCAGAGTTGTCAACATAATCGAGATAGATAAGTGTTATTTCCCTGCCGGCTGTTGTTTTAACAGTGATGTATAAAAAATCTCTTTCATCAACTTTTGTAACAACGCCATCAGCACTTTTCAAAGATTCTTCTTCTTTATTTTCATTATTCCCAAGGGTAATACCGCCACTGCCCTGCGCAAGTTTCATGCTCATTTGCATGAAAGGTTTACAGTTCATCTTTACAAGTTCAAGGGCGACCTTTTGAGCAAATTCCTGGCTTGCTTCCTGTAAATCTCCATTGTTCGCATTTGTCGCAAGTTCTCCCATTACTGAGGCTGCGGAATCAAGCATGCACTGTAAAAATATTGATTGCATTTCCGCCTGGTCTTTGGCATTTTCAACATGATTTTTTTCCAGGCAATTGCAAATACTTACTGCAACTTTTTTCACTGATGTGTCTTTGTCATTCTGCGCCTTCACAGCAACACACACTACTAAAAACGTTATAAGGCTAAATAGTTTTTTCATAACCGTAGAGTTAGTGCAAAAATGCATAATCCATTTCATATTTGTATTGGAAGACGATTTTTGTTGAGAGTTAATATATTATTTTGAGGTAACTGGTTAGATTATTAATGATTCCATTACTCTTTGCGCAATTGCATTCTTCATCGATCACTATTCTATTCGTCTCTTCTTTTATAAAATGATTTCAATTTATCATTCAAATAGTAGAAGAGATCTTCATCCGTTGTATGATTTCGCAACCATTCATAACTTGGTGTATAAAGACGCATAAAATGAGTAAGCGTATCACCCGTAAGACCTGTATAATCATGAACGACCTGCGGGGAAAAGCGGGTATTGATATACATCTCTTTTTCATGTTCATCAAATTGCTTATAAGCTTTTCTTTTTTCTCTTTCTTTTTTACTTAATAGATAATCGAGATCGACACCAAGACCGGCGCCTGAAGTTGCGTTTGTTGCAACAGGTTTTTTTTCTCCTC